>ENA-ORCN01002151-ORCN01002151.1-human-gut-metagenome-genome-assembly--contig:-NODE-2151-length-11226-cov-11.041797_pt1 | contig 11226 bp, 10 predicted proteins | sample MGYA00242984_ERZ507984 | MGnify/ENA primary metagenome ERZ507984 (study PRJEB26167, sample SAMN06115395) | human gut metagenome | host: Homo sapiens | place: China:Hubei | collected 2016-05-19... | reverse complement strand
TAAATCGTAACCTATTACTATCAAGAGCAATTAACCTACGCTCATTTCCAATAAATTACACTCTTTTCGTAACTTCATGCAGCAAAGCTCCATAGTTCAGGAATAAAGATTTTTGACGAAGTAAAAGACTGCTTTGATGAATTCTTGGCAAACTATAACAAGACCAAAAAAGCTATGTTGGAAAAGATTGCAAAAACTCATCCAGAATTACAAAATGATATTGACTCAATATATGATTCTGAAAATGGAACTCTGGCAACAATTGTGAATGGTTTAGGGCCACTCTCTGATTTTATGAATTCTATTTCTGATGAAACTTTAGATACAATGCTTGAGGATAAGAATAAAACTCAGCAGATATTTGAAGACATCATGAAAAAATCTGGATTGGAAACAGAGATAAACTGGCTTCAACAAAAAGAGTCTTTAGAGTTAACGCCATCTGATTTAGATCATGACTATCTCCGAAAACTATTGGAGTGTGGACTTATTAAATTATCATATACAAAAGAATACTAATAATGACAAATATTGATATAATTCAGGCATTGGATAACATACGAATAAACAATTTGTATGTGCACAATTCAGAACTTGAAGGTGCAAAGTTCTCGAACGAGAAGTTGAAAGATCGAAAAGTGTATTTGGTAGAAACGCTTGCTGTAATCAATGCACTTGTTGAGCGTGGCACAATGATGTTGTATGGAGGACATGGCGGAGGAAAAACCACCTTGTCTAAGTATTTAGGTCAGTTGTTTTGCCATCTTACCAAGGAAAAGATTGAAGATTGTATATTGAGAGGACATCCACAATTGACAGAAGAAAAAATCCTTGGTAGTTTAGATTTTGCTCAAATGACAGGAAACAAACCACTTGATAATGGTAAGTTGTCAGTGGTCTGGAACGAATTTGTCACATCAAGATGGAAAATCATTGATGAGATAAATCGTTTATCTCCATACGCACAAAATATTCTATTGTCATTGCTCGCAGAAGGGTCAGTAAAATATCATGATCAGAGTATGATTGTTCCTGCTTTCACCCTGTTTGCAACCTTGAACCCAAAGGACAATGCGAACACAGAATTGTCTTTGCCATTCAAGGATAGATTTGCTCTTGCACTTCCGATAACCATGCCTGATTATGACAGTTTCAGTACTATTGGAAAACGAGATAAATCATCTTATAATGATCGTATTGAGGAATATCTTCAGGATGTTAATCTAGAAGAACTTCAAGAAATTGTTAAGAATATTCCATATACAGAAGAAGCCGAATTGTTTATCAACTACATAATTGCTTCATATCGCCTATGTGAAAGAGCCTTTAAGGAGTCTAATGATAACTTGTCTGTTGACAAGATTCTTTGTGAGAATTGTCATATGTGTGCACCAGAAAAAGTGTGCTCAAAAATCAAGTTACCACTAAGCGTCAGAGTAAAAGAAGACCTGTACAGATATGGAAAAGCTCTTGCATGGTTCCTTGGAAACAGAGAAGTCAATGTAAATCATATTGAGGTTTTAGCCCCATATATGATTTGGCATAGAGCTGTTCTGAGCAAAAAGTATGTGTCAACTTTAACTGAACATTGGAAAAATACAAATTCAGGGAAGCAAACATCCATTTTTATAACAAATATTGATTTAGATGGAACTCGAAATATCATACAAATGATCAAAAATGAGTTTGATGGTATTAAAGATCTTCTTATGGGTTTTGAAAGAGTTAAGACAGGAACACTTTCAGTTCCAGAATTCAATGAGTATCTTAAAGAAATAAGAGACTCATCATATAATTCTCTTGTAATATCTGCAGAGATTGTTCCAGTCTTAAATGAAAAATATGCTCCAGTTTATGATAAGATTGTGTCCTATAACAACCAGATAGATAACTCAAAAGGTGACATTTCGAAGCTTAAGGCTATAAAATCAGAATTAGCATTTAGATATGATATTCCCAATCGACAGTACATTTCAGAGCGAGTTAACCGTTCTATCAAAAAGATAGAAATAAAGGAATATACATTTAAGCTCGAAAAAGATTCAATAATATCGAATCCTCAACTGTCATCTCTTATTCAAGCGGTTATTCCTGGTACCGATCTTGCAAATGGTGACATACAAAAAGTAAAACCATTTAAGTTGTTGGATATTACACGAGATGCATGCGACTTGTCAGTTAAGAGATTGAAAAAATATATCTTTACCTACCAAGGGGACGAAGATTCTGAATTATTCAAATACTTACAAGCAAACAATGTCAATTGATATTGAAACATATAGATTGAAAGCCCAAGAAGCAATTGAGTATGTATTCGTCAAGGAGTATCACAATTCCTTGGGGATTCCTATGCCTATTGTCAAAATGCTTTTGCCGGATGATGCTAATTATTCAACTGGGCAATACTATATTACTATAGATAAGACTTGGCAGATTCATCTTAATTTCGGAAAACTTCCTATAAGTTATCATGAGTTTCAGAATGAAGTAAAAGTACTTACAAGACATGAAATAGAGCACTATATGTGTTGCCCATTTGATGTAATTACTCATTTTAGAATGCTAAAAAGAATTAGAGATGTTTATTATAAGCATTTCTCTCATCTTGGTATAAATATCGAGTATGCGTGTGGAGCAATTTCAAATCAAGCAGCTGATATTATTGTTGATACAAAAAACGATTATAGACATAGTAAAGAAACTTTAAAGAGTGAAATCGATTGGATAAAAATAGGTGCAAATATCAGTGCTTGTCCAAGGCATTGCAAATTAATGTTTCTAACAAAAGAGGCAATTTGGAAAGAAGATCTTGGTATAAATGAAACTGATCCTGAATTTTTAAAAATTGTCCATCAATTAGCTGATTCATTCACGAAAAACGGCATAGAAGATAAATCGTCATTTTTAGATAAAGTTGAAGAATATGCAGAAATATTCTTTAAACTATATGTTGAAGACCAAAAGAATCCCCAGCAGAGTAGTCAACAAGGATCTCAGCAACAGAACGGTCAACAGGGATCACAGCAACAGAGCGGTCAGCAGGGACCACAGCAACAGAGCGGTCAACAGGGATCACAGCAACAGAGCGGTCAATGGGGTGTTGGTAGACCTAAAGATGGCGATGAACACGGAAATGCTTTTGTTTTTGCGGATCCTGATAAAGTCAAAGAAGCAATAGAAGTACTCGCAGAAGAAACCTCTGTAGAAGAGTTCATCGACCTATTAGCAATTGCTGGTATTATAGGTATGTCTGATAAGCAGAAGGGAGTTCTTTGGTTTAATGTTCAAAGTGCTAATATCATACCAATTGTTGAATTTTCGAATACAGGAAACAAGTCTTCATATACATATCCCTCTGTATGGAGAATTGGTGACCCAATAGAGGAGCTGGATTTAATGTTAACATATATGACATCTCCACGACTTATTCCTGGAATGACTACAAAAAAGTGGGGATATGTATCTAATGATGATAATGGTACTGAAAGCAAACAAATGGATTTGTTGTTGGTCGTTGATACATCCGGTAGTATGGGGTCTGCGATGAAGGAATCTGCTAATATGCATCAGGCTGTTCTTGCATCATATGGTATTTTATCATACTTTGAATCAACAAAAAGCAAGGTTGCATTTATAGGATTTAGTGATAAAATTGATGCATACGTTGATTGGAGTGATAAATATGATGACGTAAGGGAGCGTCTATTAACAAATGGTCACGGTGGAACTAAGTTTCCAATTTCAAGAATTAAATCAACGTTAGACGTAAGATCTAGAGATCTAGTTACCGTGTTGATTACAAATGGTGACTTAGGCAATATCAATGAATCTGTAAGCTATTTCCGTGATTATTTGAATGATGATAATAAGTTATATATATTTTTACTTGGTGGTTCAAAATCTCTACATAGCTATGAACCATTAAAGAATATTGGCGCTAAAATTTATAATGCAAATAATGCAAACGAATTTTGCGATATGGTTTTAACCGATATGGAATAAGAGGTAAGTATATGAAACAGATAGAACTCGTCGTTGGTGGCATAACCAAGCTGGCAGTTGATGCAATCGTTAATGCAGCTAACCGCTCGTTGTTAGATGGTGGAGGAGTGGATGGTGCTATTCATCGTGCTGCAGGTCGCGAACTCTTGAAGGAGTGCATGACTCTTGCGGTTGCGAAACTGGTCAGAGTAAGATAACAGGGGCATATAACTTGCCTTGCAAGTATGTAATCCATACCGTCGGACCTGTTTTTATGGTAATGGTGACGAGTCTCAGTTGCTGGTTTCATGCTATAAGACTGCACTTGACATTGCTAAGGAAAAGAGCATTAAGAGTATCGCTTTCCCTTGTATTAGTACTGGTGTGTATGGCTATCCAAAGGCAGAGGCTGCTTAGATTGCGTTGAAGGCAATCCATGAGAGTGACTTTGATGGTAAAGTAATCATCTGTTGTTTCTGTGAGTCAGATGCTACATATTATAAAATATAAAGGGGAATCGTTATGTTCGATAGAACTCTAAACATTTAAATAAATAGTAGGTCAATACGTTATATATAAAATGGAAGTACTAGACATTCACCAACTGATAGGCGGGGTAACAAAATATGATAAGAAGGGGGCTCTGGAGGTGAAGAAACCGAAAAGTTGGTGTAAGAGTGTGAGCACCTTTGCCAATGGTATTGGTGGCAGACTCATTTGGGGTATTGCTAATGATAAAACTATCGGTCGGTCTTGATGACGTAAAAGATGATGCGGAGAAGATCAGCAAAGCTATCAAGTCTCACATTGATCCAATACCTGATTCAACCTCTCGTTCGCAAAGGCTGAAGACAAGGAGTTCGTTGTACTCACAGTGATGCCTGGTGCTCAGATATCTTATTATAACATAGATGATGGACCGATGTAGGCATTTGTTCGTGTTGGTAACTAGAGTGTAGTAGCTAGTATCTTGAAGCACAAAGAACTGGTGCTGAAGGGTAGTAACATGTCGTATGAGCCTTGTGTATTGTTGGAAGTTCGTGGATATGGTATTTACCGTGCTTCGTGCCACATACTTTAAGCGCACTAAACGTTTGTTTGAGAATAGCGACTATGAATCATTCGGCATTATCAACGAGAAGTGTGAACTGATTAATACTGGTGCTCTGCTCGCAGACTATCCTCCTGTTCGCCACTCACATTTGTTCTGTACTCGCTGGAATGAACTTGACAAGGCTAATGGTATGGTGGTTAATTTTTGAATAAAATTATCATTGAAAGATATTTTACCAAAATAAATTGAACAATATTAGCTTTTCACATTGAATTTTGATATATTTGCATTAAACTACAAATTATTTCAATTATGAAGCAATTGAATAGGATTAAAATAGTCCTTGTTGAAAAGAATAAAACGGCTAAATGGCTCTCTGAGCAAGTTGGTAGGAATGTGACATCTGTTTCTCGTTGGTGTACTAATGCTTCACAACCAGATTTGGAAACATTATTTCGCATAGCGGAACTTTTGGATGTTGATGTAAGAGAATTGCTTCATGTAGAAAAGGATAAATCTAAATAAGTATATCAAGATGGCTATTCCGGTAAACATAGAAGACTTGCTTCATAAGCGTAAAATAGAATCCACCCGTATTGAGTTTAAAACAGGATGGAATCCAGATAAAATTTATCGCACCATTTGTGCTTTCGCTAATGATTTTGATAACATTGGCGGAGGATACATCATCGTAGGTGTTCAAGAAGAAGAAAACACAGGTATCGCAAAACGGCCAGTGACAGGTATTCCTATAGAGGAACTTGATAAGATACAACGTGATATGGTTGGGTTCAATCATAAGATTGAGCCATTCTATTTGCCACGAATCGACATGCAGGAGATTGACGGGAAATACGTTTTGCTTATTTGGGTGCCAGCTGGAGTGAACCGTCCTTATAATGTACGTGAACGAGTTACAGCAAGTAATCAGTCGCCATGTAAGTGGTATGTTCGTAGTGGAACCAATACTATTGAGGCGAGAGGTGAAGTCTTAGATGAATTGCGTGAGATGGCGAATCGTACTCCATTTGATGAAAGGGGTAATGAGAGTATAGAGATAACAGATATTTCAAGAGCCTTGGTTCTGGATTACTTGCAAACAGTCAACAGTCGTTTGGTTGCTGATTTCGAAAAGCTGTCCCTGTTCGAGTTGTTGTCGCAAATGGACCTGCTGGTAGGGCCCGTTGAACGTCAACTAGTCAAGAATGTGGCCGCTATGATGTTCTGTAAGAATCCTGCCAAATTTTTCCCGACAACACAAGTAGATATTGTTATCTTTCCCGAGGGCTGCATTAAGAATCCCAATAACATGATTGAGGTTCCAAAGATTGTTGGCCCTGTTCCCGATATGATAAAACAGGCATTGGACTATATCAAAACGAATGTTATCAAGAAACGTATCATTAAGCAGAAAGACAAGGCTGAATCTATAATCTTCTTCAACTATCCTTATCAAGCAATTGAAGAGGCAGTCGTTAATGCTTTGTATCATAGAGATTATCAAGAACGAGAACCGGTTGAGATTACGATTGAGCCAGAAAAGATTTCCATTCTTAGTTATGCCGGTCCGGACCGTTCCATCAGCATTGATGCTATCCAAAAGGCTGAACGTCTGAAGTCACGCCGCTACCGTAATCGTCGTTTGGGCGATTATCTCAAAGAGCTTCAGTTGTCCGAAGGTAGAGGAACCGGTATCCCAACCATACAAGACGAATTAAGAAGAAATGGCTCTGCTCCTGCTGTGATTGAGACAAATGAAGAGAGAAGTTATTTCTTGATTGAGATTCCTTGTAGAGAAGGTTTTGGTGATAGAGTCTTGATTGGGGATGATTTTATTTCCTCAGATGGTGATAAGATAAATGATAAGATAAATGATAAGATAAAAAGTGTCCTGTTAAAGATTTCAGAACTAGGAATAGCTAAAAGAAAAGACTTGCATGATGCAATAAAAATATCAATGCCTACTATTGATAGAATCCTTAAGCAACTTATTTCAGAAGATCTTAATTTGATTGAGTATCAAGGTTCGCGTAAAACAGGCGGTTATGTATTGACAGAGAAAGGCAAAGCCTTTATAAAATCAATGAATGAATAATATGTCAAAAAAACAAGAAATAATAGGACTAATTGATGCGGATCTACTTGATAATGGTACGCGTCACCCAAATCTTGTATTACTAAAATTGGCAGGATTTTTCCAAGATAATGGAATTCCATTTGAATTAATTCTTGATCCTCAGGCAAATACTTTACATTATACAAGAATATATTTGTCTTGTGTCTTTACGTTTACCAAATTACCAGAACTATATATACGATCAAAAGGAACACCGGAAGAAAAGAAGTTTAAATGTGGAGGAACTGGATTTTATGCCAATGAAGTAAGTGTAATGGAATATCGTAGAAAACGTGAACAAGATATGAACCAATTAGAACATGATGAATTCCTAAATACTCTTAGAAACTTTCATGGAGGTAAAGAGTATGGGATTAGCATGTCTCGTCAGATGCCTTACTATCATTTATATGATCAATTTATTAATCAACAAGTTAAGAAAGGTTTTAAACGAGAAAAATTTAAAGATTATCAAAAATATTCAATAGGTTTTTTAACCCGTGGTTGTGTAAGACATTGTCCATTCTGTGTTAATAAACTAGAGAATTGTATATTACCATATTCTAAATTACAATGGTTCTTGGATGATGAGAAAGATAAAAACGGAAAACTTGTTCGGCCATATATCTATTTATGGGATGACAATTTTCTTGCTTCTGACCCATCTATTTGGAGACCACTACTGAAGCAACTTATAGAGACTAAACGCCCATTTCAATTCCGGCAAGGTCTTGATGAACGCATGTTAGCAGAAAGTCCTTATGGCGAAGAAATGGCAGAAATGTTATCACGGTCGCGTTATCATGGTGATTTTATTTTTGCTTTTGATAATTGGAAAGATCATGATATAATTGAAAAATCACTTAAAATCTGGAAACGTTACAATCCAAAGAAAGGTACAAAGTTCTATTTGTTTTGTGGTTTTAAACAGTCTCCAACAAAAGTAGATATATTTTATAAAGACATTTGGGAATTATTTCAAAGAATTAAAATACTCATGCAATATGGATGTGTTGGATATGTGATGAGGCATGAAGACTATCATAATGCCCCAGTATCAAATTTTTATGTACAAATTGCCAGATGGTGTAACCAGCAGCAGTTTTACAAAAAAATGTCTTTTTGGCAATTTTGTTATAGAAATCAATCTTATTGGGAAGAAAAGACATTAAAAATAACTACACGGCCAAAGCTAAAAACATTCGATGAATTTGAACAAGATATAAGAGATGGATATTACGATAGAGTCAAAATGTGTTTATCATTAAAGTCTCTAATAAAAGTTCTAGAAATGTTTCCTAATCATAGGGCAGAATTGATAGACATGTTTAACTATTCAATGTCCGAACTTGTAGACGAAAATCTTTGGAAGTAATCAAATTATAAATAACTCACAACAATATGGCAATCATTATTAAATCTCATAAAGATACTCTTCTAATTGACTCTACTATTGGTATTAATTACAATAGTGGTAATGTACTTCAGGGAGAAAAAGATATGTATGAACGTATTGTACGAGATTGTGAAGCAAGTTCTTTGACATGGTATATGTGGTATGATAAAACTTTCAACATACCATATGGAGGTCAAAATGAAATACAGATTGATTTTCTCCTTATATGCCAAGAAGGTGCAATTATTGTTGAAGTTAAAGGTGGTATAATTGAGTTGATAAGGGGGTTCTTTTATTATAGCTATAAAGGGGTCTTAAGGGAAATGAGTAGAACACCATTTAAGCAAGCTCATGATTATAAATGGGCATTGTTAAATAATGGGATATTAAATAAGGATCAAATATTTGTTGATTATGTATGTGCTTTCCCTCATAGTACTCTTGACATATCACGTGACTCTTCTCAAATCAACCTTTCTCATAAACTTTGGAATAAGTTAGATCAAGATAGTGATAATTCTTTTGCAGACTTCTGTTTAAGTGTAATTCGTAAAAATAAACGTTCTAAACGTATAATATCAAAGACAGAATTACAGTCTATTGTAAACTCACTTGCTCCATCAATTGAAGATCGTTATAAATATTCACTAACTTCGCTTCGCGAAGTTTTGGATTGGTTACAGATTGACAATCTAAGTATTCTAGAAGGTTTGAGAAAAAATCCTAGAATATTAATTGAGGGTGGACCAGGAAAAACCACTATGGCTAAAGCATTTATTAAAAGACATAGTGGTCTTAAGGGGTTATATCTATGTTGGACAGGACTGCTAGCAAGTAAGGTTCGGCTTGATTTAGATAAAGAACGATTAAGTTCATGTACTGTCAAAACATTCAATAATTATATCAAGGAAATAACAAATATAGAACTTAATATTAAAAGTGATAATAGTCAATATGATGTTTACAAACTTTTAAGCAAAGAACTCAGTAAAATTACTAAGGTAGATTATGACTATATTATTATTGATGAAGCACAAGATGTCATTGATAAAGGTGTTGATATTGTGCTCAATGAACTATTAAGTTCACAACACAATGGTCTTAAACAAGGACGATATCTAGTATTTTATGATCTTGAACAAGGATATAATAATGTTAGTCGAAATTTGAATGAAAATATTAATAAAATAGCAAAATACGCAGCATGCTTCATACTTGATGAGAACAAACGTGTTCCTACAAATAAACTTATTGTAGAATATGCCAATAAAGTATTGTCAGTTGAACATTGCCAGGAAGCTTTTGAGTTATATTTAGATTCTCTTAAAGGAAATGATATAGCAGGACTTACAATATCTTTCCATGATAATGTAAGAGAAGTAAAAAAAACTATTAAAGAACACACCAAACATCTATTTCAATATTGCGGAGAAATTTCTTCTACAACATTGCTGATACATTCTGATTTTAAATATAAAGAAAATGAAGATGATGATTCAGTATATGATATAATAGCAGAAATGGAGTCATTTCTTGAAGTTTTATCTGAAAAAACTATAGAAAGGAAGTCTAAGGAATTGTTAGCCTTTACAACGATACTTAAATATAAGGGTTTAGAGGATAACAATATAATACTTGTCATCCCAGCTTCAAAGATCAAGAGTTCATGGGATAATTTTCTATTCGAAATTTATGTCGGTATGACACGGGCAATCATGAATTTGGACATTATTATTCTTAAATCTAATTAATATGTTACACGACAACTTTATAAAAACAGCAAAACAGGAAAGCCATGAATTCAAGGCTCTTTTGAATATACTATCTTCTCTTAATTTACATACTAAAGAAGGTAGAAAGTTGTTGTGTGTTCTGAATAATATTATTGATTATTACATTAACAGAGAAGTGGAATATAGTGATGATGTCAAAATGCCTATAGTATATTTCCCATTATGTGAAGATTGGGCTCAGATGTTATGTGAGGAATTTGTTGCATTAAAGATGTCGTTACTTTGGGGTAAAAGCACTCGTACAAATATACTTTCCTCATATAAGTCAAAGCCATTTATATATTTGCCAGAAAAAGTTAATAAAAAGGAGCGTGAAGCATGTTCTAAACATTTTAGATTTAAACGGGATGTTGCAAAATACTTAACAGATGACATTTTAGATATGCCTTCCAACGCAAATGAGAAATGTTTCTTTTATAGTCGTACTTTATCTGATGAATATAAGCTCTCATTAAAGACTAAAGGACATTATCATTTTATTCAAGATGTAGTTGGAGATTCTTTTTCAACAGAAAAATCTCTAATCATTTTAAATGGAGATGAGGATGAAGTATATAAAAAAATAGAACAAAATGATGGGAGGTTTAAAATCCCCCATATATTCCTTTTTCTTCAGAAAAATATTGATGGGCGTAACATTCAATTATGTATGAAAATGCAACGCTCAACAATTAAAGAATATAATGAAGACTATGATGCTGGTATTCATAATGTTATAGCATTTTTATTTTCGCAAAAACCTTATAGACTACAGAGGATATACGAAAATAAACACAGTTTAGTAGAACGCTGGCAACGTGAAAAATTTGCTGAAACGTACAAAAGGATAAAATAAAAAAAGACAAAATATTAGGACAGACTTTGGAAAACGGTCTATAAATTAAAC
>ENA-ORCN01002148-ORCN01002148.1-human-gut-metagenome-genome-assembly--contig:-NODE-2148-length-11236-cov-6.256206_pt1 | contig 11236 bp, 4 predicted proteins | sample MGYA00242984_ERZ507984 | MGnify/ENA primary metagenome ERZ507984 (study PRJEB26167, sample SAMN06115395) | human gut metagenome | host: Homo sapiens | place: China:Hubei | collected 2016-05-19 | study... | reverse complement strand
GGTTTCCCATTGAGGAAACTCCCGTTTCCCGTCGGGGGAACTCCCGTTTCCCATTAGGGAAACTTTGGTTTCTTACTAAGGAAACTTTGGTTTCCCGTCAGGGGAACAATGGTTTCTCCCTTTGAAACAAATTTTAGACAATAAGATGATGAATTGGATAGCCGGCTATAAGCAGCATTATAAAGCGTTGATATTTTTGGGACTTCCCATTGTTATCGGACAGGTGGGAGTAATTATTCTCGGTTTTGCCGATACTCTGATGATCGGGCATCACAGTACCGAGGAGTTGGGTGCAGCTTCTTTCGTAAACAATGTATTTACGCTTTGCATCATTTTCAGTACCGGTTTCAGTTACGGGCTGACGCCTATCGTGGGCAGTCTTTACGGCAACCGCCGTTTTGCGGAAGCGGGGCAGGCGTTGCGTTGCAGTTTGGTGGCGAATGTCCTGGTGGCATTGCTCCTTACGTTTATCATGACGGTGGTCTACTTCAACGTGGAGCGCCTGGGGCAGCCCGAGGAACTGATGCCTTTGATAAAACCTTATTACCTGGTATTGCTTGCTTCGCTGGTTTTCGTGATGCTGTTCAACGGCTTCAAGCAGTTTACGGACGGAATCACAGATACGAAGACCGCCATGTGGATATTGCTGGGCGGAAATACGCTGAACATCATAGGCAACTATATCCTTATCAACGGCAAACTGGGCTTCCCGGAGCTGGGGTTGCTGGGAGCAGGCATCAGTACGTTGTTCTCGCGTATTATGATGGTGGTGGTGTTTGCGTTGATTGTGCTGCGCGGTCGCCGCTTTATCCGCTACCGGATCGGGTTCTCCCGCATGGGATGGTCGTTTCCGGTGTTCAAGAAGCTCAATGCACTGGGCTGGCCTGTCGGTTTGCAGATGGGAATGGAGACGGCCTCTTTCAGCCTTAGCGCCATCATGGTGGGCTGGCTGGGCACTATCGCTTTGGCATCCCATCAGATAATGCTGACCATTTCGCAATTCACGTTTATGATGTACTACGGTATGGGCGCAGCGGTGGCGGTGCGTGTCAGCAATTTCAAGGGGCAAGACGATATGGAGAATGTACGCCGCTCCACATTTGCGGGTTTCCACTTGATAATGGCTATGGAAGTAGTGCTTATGAGCATCGTTTTTGTGATGCGCGGACAGGTGGGCGGCTGGTTTACGGATAGCGCAGAGGCTTCGGCGCTGGTAGCCTCTTTGTTCTTCCCTTTCTTGATTTATCAGTTTGGCGACGGACTGCAAATCAACTTTGCCAATGCGCTGCGGGGCATATCGGATGTAAAGCCGATGATGGTTATTGCATTTATTTCTTATTTTATTATATCTTTGCCCGTAGGATATTTTTGCGGTTTTGTGCTGGGCTGGGGACTGGTCGGCGTGTGGATGGCTTTCCCGTTCGGTCTGACCAGTGCCGGGGTGATGCTGTGGCTGCGCTTCCGCTATAAAACGAGGACGAGATGATGCACGGGGCGATGCTTTGTCACCCTGTCGCTCCATAACTCTTTTATTACCTGTTTATGAATAGCGTATCGAAAGTAAAGATAGCTGTCGGATACACTCTGCTGCTGGGAGTGTTGTTCTTTTCCCTGTTCTTCGTGCATAGGGAAATGGAGAATCTTATGCTTTCCGATAATCAGGATGTGCAGTGGACGGACAGTCTCATCACGCTTCTTCGGAAGAAGGATGCGAACACCATTTACATGCTGCGCGTGTTGAGCGAGACGAACGACAGCATGGTCTCTACCCGGGAGATAGAAAATATTATCGCTACCCGGCAGGATTCGTTTGTGACAAACCAGCGCGTACAGCAGCGCATCATTACGCATCGCGACACGGTGGTTACCAAGCCCAGGAAGAAAGGATTCTTCCGCCGTTTGGGAGAGGTGTTCGTGCCGCCTAAGAAAGATACCGCCATTCAGGTAAAGACTTCCCTCGAATATGCCACGGATACGGTGATTAACGTGTATAATCCGGTGGATTCCCTGCAGGAAAAGCTGCGTGCCGTGGCACAACAGCAGAAGGAGCACATTGCAATTGTACAGCGCCGCAGGCGTACCTTGCAACGCATGGACCGGATGCTGACCGCCCGTATCGACAGTCTGCTGAAAGGCTACGAACAGGAAACCCTGCAGCGTGCCCGCGAAGAGGCGGAGTACCAGCAGTCCGTACGCCATCACTCCATAAAGACAATCAGCGGCATTGCCGTCGGTGCGGTGCTGCTTTCCGTCTTTTTCCTGATAATCATAGGGCGCGACATTACGCGCAGCAACCGCTATCGCCGCGAACTGGAAGAAGCCCGCCGCCGTGCCGAGGACCTGCTGGCCACGCGCGAGAAGATGATGCTTGCCATCACCCACGACTTTAAGGCGCCGCTCGGTTCCATCATGGGCTATGCCGATCTGCTCTCCCGTCTGACGGTGGACGAACGGCAACGCTTCTACCTGGATAATATGAAAACCTCATCGGAACATCTGCTGAAGCTGGTGGTCGATTTGCTCGATTTCCACAGGCTCGACCTTCATAAGGCGGAGATAAACCGGGTCACCTTCCATCCCGCCCGCTTGCTGGAAGAGATTCATGTCAGTTTTGAACCGCTGACTTCTGCCAAAGGCCTGGAGTTGCATTGCGATATTGCTCCCGAACTGGAGAGTACTTACATCTGCGACCCGCTCCGTCTCCGCCAGATTATCAACAACCTGCTGTCCAATGCAGTGAAGTTTACGGACGAGGGGAGCATAACGATGACGGCGCGTTACGAGGAACGCCGGCTGGTGGTGGCCATTGCCGATACGGGCAAAGGTATGGAACCGGCGGACAGGGAGCGGATTTTCCAGGAGTTTACCCGCCTTCCCGGTGCGCAGGGCAAAGAGGGCTTCGGACTCGGTTTGTCTATTGTGCGCATGCTTGTGCAGTTGCTGGAAGGAACGATTGACGTGGACAGTGTGCCGGGCAAGGGAAGTACATTTACGCTGCGTGTTCCCTTGTTCCCCGTACAGGTATCGGAGGATACCGGTGAGAAATATCAGGAGACGGAAACCGGAACTTCTTCCGCTCTTTCAGAGAGCATGCCCGCTTCTTCACAACCTTCGCTCCGTGTGCTGCTGATTGACGACGACCGCATTCAGCTTACGCTTACCGCAGCCATGCTCCAGCATAGCGGCATCGCTTCGGTATCGTGCATGCAATTGGACGAATTGCTGGATGCCCTGCGTTCCGATACCTTTGATGTGTTGCTCACCGATGTACAGATGCCTGCCATCAACGGTTTCGACCTGTTGAAACTGTTGCGTGCATCGAACCTGCCCCAAGCGCAGGCCATTCCCGTGATAGCCGTTACCGCCCGTAGCGATATGAAGCCGGAAGAGTTCAAGGAATATGGCTTTGCCGGCTGCCTGCACAAACCGTTTACGGTGGCGGAACTGTTCCGGGAACTGAATGCGGAAGGTATCGGACAAACATCTGCCGTGCGGAGCGAAGTAGCAGCGGAGACGGTTGAGGCTTCATCGCCGGATGCTCCTTATGATTTCTCGGCACTCACCGCTTTCTCCGGTGACGACCCGGAGGCGGCAAAGTCCATTATGGAGAGCTTCGTTACCGAAACCCGCCTCAATGCCGAACGTTTGCAAAAGGCGGCGGATGCGGCGGATATGGACGAGGTGGCGGCCGTTTCGCACAAGATGATTCCTCTCTTTACGCTGATTGGCGCTACGGAACTGGTGGCGGAGCTTAAAATACTGGAAGGCTTGCGCGGTACTCCTTTTACAGCCGGGCAGAGGCAGCGGGCACTGCGTTCGCTTGCTCTTATCGAGGACATTATCCGCTTGCAGACACGGGCGGATTAGAGTAAGCAATTGCGGTATAAGTGGTCGTAAACACCGGTGCAACATAGTATTTTTCTTTTATTAGGAACTTTATCTCAAAATTAATTGTTTACTTTGTACGAATTAATCGATGACAGCTTGACGTTCCAATGAGAAGAAAATGGTTAAGAGGGGCACTTTGGGTGCTTCTTACTCCTATTATCCTATTTGTAATATTGATGATATTGCTTTACGTGCCGCCCGTACAGAATTTTATACGGAAGCAGGCCACGGCAATAGCATCGGATGCTACGGGCATGAATATCTCCGTAGAGCGGATAGACCTTCGTTTTCCGTTGAACCTGCTTGTACGCGGTGTTCAGGTAGTGCAGCCGGGAAGCGATACTACTGATATCCAACACCCCGATACCTTGCTGAACCTCGGAAGCCTGAACGTCCGCGTACAGGCATGGCCCTTATTGAAAGGAAGGGTAGAGGTGGATGACATCACTTTGCAACGGGTGGCCGTAAACTCTTCCGGCCTGCTGGAAGGCATGCGCATAAAAGGTACGCTCGGACGGGTCTTCCTTGCCAGTCACGGCATAGACCTGAATAAAGAGGATGCCGTGCTGAACCGGGTGGAACTGAGCGATACCCACGTGCAGGTGATGCTTGCCGACACTACCGAAACTCTGGAGGATACCACCGAAACCGCCTTGAACTGGCGCGTAGCATTGCATAACCTGAAACTGAAGAATGTGTCGGTGGATTTGCAGATGCCGCTCGACTCCATGTCGCTGGCAGCCACTATCGGGGATGCAAGCATAGAGGATGCCGAAGCCGACCTCAAGCGGCAGTTCTATGGCTGGCGTAAGTTTGCCCTTACGGGGACTTCCGTGAATTACGATACGGGCACAGCCGTTCCTGCCGAGGGATTTGACGCTTCGCACATCGCATTGCGCGATATCCGTATCGGCATAGATTCGGTGATGACCTGCGGCCGCGACATGAATGCCGTTATCCGAGAGTTCTCCATGTACGACCGTTCCGGGCTGACGGTGACTTCCCTGACCGGACGCCTCTTTGCCGACTCAGCCGTTATCCGTGTTCCCTATTTGCAGCTCAAGACCCCGCACAGCGAGATGAACCTGACGGCGCAGACCTATTGGAAACTTGTCGATATACCCACTACCGGACAGTTGTCCGCCCGCTTTAACGCCAATATCGGCAAGCAGGATGTATTGCTCTTTGCCGGCGGACTGCCCGAAACCTTTAAAGAGGCTTATCCTTTCCGCCCGTTGGTAATCCATGCCGGTACGGAAGGCAATCTGAAACAGATGCAGATTTCCCGTTTCACGGCCGAACTTCCCGGCGCTTTCTCATTGAGCGGCGGCGGTGAGTTGTGGAACCTTACGGATAGCCTGAAGCGTAGCGGAGGGCTTGACTTTGAGATGCAGACGCAAGACCTTAATTTCCTCACCGGGCTTACCGGGGTCACTCCCGACGGCTCTATCGTTGTGCCCGACAGTATGAATCTCGTAGCGCGTCTCGGGCTCGACGGGCCTCAATGCAATGCCCTGCTCAAAGTGCAGGAGGGCAAAGGCAGTCTGAATCTGGATGCCGCTTACAACCTGTCTACCGAGGTCTATCATGCAGACCTCGCCATAGATGCCTTGCAGCTTCATCATTTCCTGCCCAAAGATTCTGTTTATGCACTTACTGCGCATGTTGCCGCCAAAGGCAGGGGAGTGGATATGACTTCCCGTCAGACGACGGCTCTTGTGGAAGCCAAACTGGACGAACTGCAATATGCCCGCTGGAATCTGTCGGGTGTGAACCTGAATGCGGGGTTGAAATCTGCGGTAGCTTCTGTACGGTTGACGAGCGATAATGAACTGTTGAAGATGCAGTCCGAAGCCGACCTTCGTCTCGACCGTAAATATATGGACGGCAGACTGAACATGAAAGTAGAGGAACTGGACTTGTATAATCTGGGAATCGCATCCGAACCTTTGGAACATCCCGTTGCGTTCAATCTGGGAGCGGAAGCGCGTCGCGATTCCATTAAGTTGCGGATGGATGCCGGCGATATGGATTTGCAGTTCCGTGCCCGCAGCACGTTGGAGGAGTTGCTGGGGCAGTCGGACAAGTTCGTAGCCATTCTGACGAAACAGATAGAGGAAAGACGCCTCAACCATGCCGCCTTGCGGCAGGTATTGCCCTCGGCGGGCATGCAGTTGACGGCGGGGCAGGCCAATCCGGTCAGCTATTTCCTGAAAACAAAAAACATAAGTTTCAATGACTTCACCCTTCGCTTTGGAAGTACGCCGGCACGGGGCATCAACGGACGGACCGCCGTTCACGGATTGCGTGTGGACTCGTTGCAGCTCGATACGGTTTTCTTTGCCGTGAAGCAGGATACTTCCCGGATGATGCTGCAAAGCGGGGTGATTAACGGACCGAAGAATCCGCAGTTCGTATTCCGCAGTACGCTGACCGGTGAGATTCGCAGTGAAGATGCCGAACTGACCGTGAATTATGTGGACGGAAAAGGGCAGACGGGAGTGCTGTTCGGCGTCAATGCCCGCCCGCTGACGGAGGGACATGGCAAAGGCAACGGAGTATTGCTTAATCTGACGCCTGCCGAACCGGTTATCGCATACCGTAAGTTCCATTTCGTAGACAACAGCAATTGGATATATCTGCATAACAACATGCGCGTCTATGCCAATATCGATATGGATAGTGACAACGGTTTGGGCTTCCGTATGCAGTCGGACAAGAACGACAGCATTTCATTGCAGAATATGAACGTGGAGTTGAGCCGTTTCCAACTGGGCGAACTGAGCGAGGTGCTTCCTTATATGCCCCGTCTCACCGGCTTGTTCTCTGCCGAGGCGCAGTATATACATACCCCTACTTCCTTGCAGGTTTCAGCCGAAGCCAATATCGATGAACTGACCTATGAGCGGCAGCATGTGGGAGACATCGGTATGGGGGCCACATGGCTGCCGGGCGATAAGGGCGCTACGCATTATCTGAATACATATTTCAGTTATGACAACCGGGAAGTGATGACTGCCGACGGCATACTGACACAGAAGAACGGAAAGGACACGCTGGAAGTGACTACTTCTTTTGAACACTTCCCGATGAAGATTGCCAATGCTTTTGTGCCCGACCAAATGATCTCCTTTACCGGCGACCTCGATGGCGGGATGTACATCTACGGACCGTTGGAGAAACCCAGGATGCACGGAGATATCACGCTGGACAGCGTATCGGTATATGCCCGTCAGGCAGGGGCCCGCTACTGGTTTGACGACCGTCCCGTGCAGATTAAGGATAATCAACTGATATTTGATAAGTTTGCCATTTATACCACCAGCAAGAATCCGTTTACCATTAACGGCAAGGTGGACTTCCGCAATTTGGAACGTCCTACGGCGGACTTGAAGTTGCTGGCGGAGAACTATACGCTGCTGGATGCGCCGCGCACCCGCGAAAGTCTTATCTACGGCAAGATATTTGTCGATTTGAACGCTACGGTACGAGGGCCTTTGGATGCCCTGACCATGCGCGGTAACATGAACCTGCTGGGCAATACGGATGTTACCTATGTACTGACGGACTCACCGTTGACGGTGGAAGACCGCCTTGAGGGTTTGGTAACCTTTACTTCTTTTGCCGATACGGCTTCGGTGGGCACTGATGAGGCTCCCGCCATGTCTTTGGGCGGTATGGATATGATTATGTCCGTACATATCGACAATGCCGTGCGCCTGCGCGCCGATTTAAGTCCCGACCGCAGTAAATTCATTGAATTGGAAGGCGGCGGAGATTTGAACATGCAGTATACTCCGCAAGGCGATATAAGCCTTACCGGACGTTATACACTTTCGGGCGGAATTATGAAGTATTCGCTTCCTATCATTCCGTTGAAGGAATTCCAGATTAACAACGGCAGTTATGTGGACTGGCGAGGCGATCCGATGAACCCGACGCTGAACCTGAAAGCGACGGAGCGTATGCGCGCTTCGGTAGCCGATGGTGACGACGGTGGTTCGCGCGTGGTGAATTTCGATGTGTCCATAGCTATAAAGAATCGCCTTGACGCTCCCGAACTTATTTTCGATATAACGGCGCCGGATGATGCCACCATTGAGAATGAGTTGCAGGCTATGGGAGCCGAGGAGCGCAGCAAACAGGCCATTGCCATGCTGGCGACCGGTGTTTATATGAACAGCGGTGTCAAAGGCGGCGGATTGTCTATGGGCAGTGCTTTGAACAGTGTTATCCAAAGTCAGATCAACTCATTGGCAGGCTCGGCTTTCCAAAGCATCAACGCAAGTTTCACTATGGGTATGGAAGACCGTACGTCAGCCGAAACGGGTGACAAGCAGACGGATTATAGCTTCCGCTATTCGCAGCGTCTTTTCAACGACCGTGTGCAGATTGTCATCGGCGGTAAGGTGACAACTGGTGCCAATGCCACGAATGATGCGGAATCGTTTATCGACAATATTTCGCTTGAGTATCGCCTTGATACGTCCGGTACGCGCTATGTCCGTGTGTTCTATGACAAGAACTACGAGAGTGTGCTCGACGGGGAAATAACGGAAACCGGAGTCGGCCTTGTGCTTCGTCGCAAAATGGACCGCCTGGGCGAACTTTTTATCTTCAGGAAAAAGAAGAAGCAAACTGTAGAATGATATGAAACGACTGATAGTATATATGGCGGGCATACTGTTGCTGGCAGGATGTTCCACAACCAAGCATTTGCCGGAAGGTGAAATTCTGTATACGGGACAAAAAAAGATGATTGTCGAGAACCGCAGTACCACTCCGGTAGGCGAGACTGCCATGGAAGAGGTTGAAGCGGCGCTTGCCACTGCTCCGAACAATTCTTTGCTGGGTAGTTCCACTATTCGCATACCTTTTCCTATGGGGTTATGGATTTACAATGGCTTTGTGAAATATGAGAAAGGCTTTGGCAGGTGGATATTCAACCGCTTTGCGGCAAAGCCCGTACTGATGTCTACTGTCAATCCCGATATCCGGCAGAAGGCAGCCGCCAATTTATTGCGCGATTACGGCTATTTTAACGGAACGGTCAGCTATAAAACGTTCATCGATCCGAAGGATTCTTTGAAAGCAAAGCTGCAATATACGGTGGATATGCGCAACCCTTATTTTATCGATACGGTCTATTATCACGGTTTCAGTGAGCGTACCTTGCGCATTATGAATATGAGCCGGCGCCGTTCGCTTATCAGTCCGGGAGAACAGTTCAACGTGACCGACCTCGACGGAGAACGTACCCGTATCAGTACTTTGCTGCGCAATGTAGGGTGCTATTATTTCCGTCCCGATTATCTGACTTATCAGGCGGATACGACCTTAGTGCCCGGCGGACATGTTGCCATGCGCATGGTTCCTGCTCCCGGCATGCCTTCCGTTGCCGAGAAACCGTTTTATGTAGGCAAGAAAGCTTTTTATCTGTATGGCAAGCAGGGACAGACCCCTAATGACAGTATCGACTACAAAGGCCTTCGCATCTATTATCACGATAAGCTGCGGGTACGTCCCAATATGATTTACAGATGGCTGAACTATCAGGCGTATCGTCAGAAACGTCAGGTGCAGGACAGTACGGGTATTTCCCGCAGACGCTCCATGCAGCGCCTTTACAGCCTTTATCGCCAGACCCGCGTGCAGGAACGTTTGAACAATGTAGGCATCTTCCGTTATCTTGAGATGCAGTACACCCCGCGTGATACGACATTCGTGTGCGATACGCTGGATGTGAATATTCATGCGGCACTCGACAAGCCTTATGATGCCGAACTGGACTTCAACGTAAAGATGAAAAGCAATAACCAAACCGGACCGGGAGCTTCGTTCACCGTAACGAAGAACAATGTGTTTGGCGGCGGTGAGGCATGGAATGTAAAGTTGGACGGTTCGTATGAGTGGCAGACGGGTAAAGACCGTTCTTCGCTGATGAACAGTTATGAAGTGGGGTTGTCTACCTCGCTTATGTTTCCGCGCGTGGTCTTCCCTCGCTTTGGCGACAAGGAGTATGACTTTCCGGCCACTACGACTTTCAAACTGTACATCGACCAGTTGAACCGTGCCAAGTATTATAAACTGCTGGCGTTTGGTGGAAATGCTACATACGATTTCCAGCCGAAGCGTACGAGCAAGCATAGTTTTACACCGTTCAAACTCACGTTCAACGTACTTCGCGACCCTACGGAAGCCTTTAAGGAGTTGCAGGCGGAGAATCCTGCACTCTACGTCAGCCTGCGCGACCAGTTTATTCCGGTCTTTGAGTATATGTACACCTACGACAACGCATCTTTGCCGGGTGTGCGCAATCCTATCTGGTGGCAGACGACAGTGAGCTCGGCTGGTAACCTTACTTCGTGCATTTATCGTATTTTCGGAAAGTCGTTCAAGGAGAAGGACAAAAAGCTGCTGGGTGTTCCTTTTGCACAGTTCCTGAAGGTAAACAGCGAATTCCGCTATCATTATAAGATAGACAAGAACCAGATGATTGCCTCGCGCATTGCCGGTGGCGTGATATGGTCGTACGGAAATGCGCTGGCGGCTCCTTATACCGAACAGTTCTATATCGGCGGCGCCAACAGTGTGCGTGCTTTTTCTGCACGTAGCATAGGTCCGGGCAGTTATGCTCCGGATAAGGAAAATAAGTATTCTTTCATCAATCATGTGGGTGATATACGTATGGAAGCTAATGTTGAATACCGCTTCCGCATTATCGGAGATTTGCATGGAGCTGTATTCTTGGATGCCGGTAATGTGTGGCTGATGCGTAAGGATGAGTCCCGTCCAGGCGGCGAGTTCACTTTAAAGAACTTTGCCAGACAGATAGCTTTGGGTACGGGAGCCGGTTTGCGTTATGATATGGACTTTCTGGTTTTCCGTCTGGATTGTGGAGTGGGATTGCACGATCCGTATGATACCGGTAAGTCGGGATACTATAATATTCCCAAGTTCAAGGACAGTCTTGCCTTGCATTTCGCTATCGGTTATCCGTTCTAAGGCAAACTGTGGGTTTGGGATTGACAATAGTGAAGAATTGCGGCTAATAAGCAAACTAAAAGTAGAAGTATCTGCCATTGAGGCGGAGTTTTGTACGATTATGGAAAAGAATGGACTGAAATCTTCCTTTTTCTGATATAAATTTTACTACTTTTGTGCCTGTTATCAACCATGATACACTAACCTTTTTAAATAATAACTAATATGAAACCAACTTTATTCTTATTGGCAGCCGGTATGGGCAGCCGTTATGGAGGCTTGAAACAATTGGACGGACTGGGGCCTAATGGCGAAACTGGAAGAGCAAGGCATTCTGAGCAAATACAACGTTCGTCTGCTGGGC
>ENA-ORCN01002147-ORCN01002147.1-human-gut-metagenome-genome-assembly--contig:-NODE-2147-length-11236-cov-48.615378_pt1 | contig 11236 bp, 8 predicted proteins | sample MGYA00242984_ERZ507984 | MGnify/ENA primary metagenome ERZ507984 (study PRJEB26167, sample SAMN06115395) | human gut metagenome | host: Homo sapiens | place: China:Hubei | collected 2016-05-19... | reverse complement strand
GTGGACGGTACAGGACTCGAACCTGTGACCTCCTGCACGTCAAGCAGATGCTCTACCAGCTGAGCTAACCGTCCATAAGTCATATCGACTTGAATAGTTTACCACAGCCTGTGCAAAAAAGCAATACTTTTCTGTGATTTTTTATTTTTCCACCTTCAGCGACCTGCGGACGATATCGTACAGCACCGGCTTCATGGCCTCGATGTCATCGGGCTTGCCCTCCAGCACGCTGGAATAGCACACCGACATGCACATGCTGCCCAATGCTGTGATGCGCTGATAGATCTCCCGCTCGGTGCGGCCGGCCATTTCCGGGCTGGTCAGCACCACGTTCAGCAGCTTGCGCATCAGCGGCTCGGCTTCGCGGCTGGCCTCGATCTGATCCAGCCCCGGCCAGATGAAGTTGTGCTCCAGAAACTTGAGCACCAGCGTGTCCTTTCGCAGCGCTTCGATGATATGGTCGATCACCGCCACCATCTTGTCCGGGAAGTTTTCGAGCTCTGTCTGCTTTTCCACCGCTTCGCACGCGTCGCTCAGCAGCTGGTAGCTCACCCGGCCCAGCAGCGCCTGCATCACCGCACCTTTATCCTGAAAATACAGATAAAAGGTGCCCTTGGCCACCTTGGCCCGGCTGGTGATGTCCTCCACGCTGGTTTTTGCGGCACCTCGCTCCAGAAACAGATCATAGGCTGCTTCCAGCAGCGCCCGGCGCTTCTCCTGCTTTTTGCCCTCCACGGTACCCATATTCCCTGACGATTCCTCTTTTCCGCTCGTTTTCATTCGCTCATTTGTGTTGTCTCAATCATTTTAGCAGTCCTTTCCCGATAGTGCAAGTCAAAAAAGCTATACAATTTCAGGCAGTTGATAAGAAAACTGACTTCTGGTCATTTTTGTACTTGACACCCGGTTTGTCATGGTTATAATAGTGTTTGCTTGGAAATGACCACCAGTCATTTTACTAAGATTTTTAACCATTTTCTATGGAGGGTTCTCATGAAAAAGATCGCACAGGGCATCGTGCGGTTGCGCAAGCTGATCTTAACAGCAGCATTCCTGCTGTTGATCCCTTCCGCGATTGGCGCGATCGCCACCCGCATCAACTATGACATCCTCACCTACCTGCCGCAGGATCTGGATTCCATGATCGGCGAGGTAGCCCTTGAGGACGATTTCCATCTGGCCTCCACCGGCATGATCACGGTAGAAGGCTTACCCACAAACGAACTGATCGCCATGAAGAAGGACATCGAGGCTGTTCCCGGCGTGACCCAGACCTTCTGGCTCAGCGATGTGATCGACCCCAGCATCCCCACCGAGATGCTGCCCGCCGATGTGCAGCAGTTCATGTTCGGCAAGAACGATTCCACCATGCTGATCGTCCGCTTTGACGCCCCCAGCGCCAGCGACGAGACCATGGAAGCCGTCGCTCAGATCGAAAAGCTGCTGCGCAAGGACTGCTTCTTCGGCGGTATGAGCGTTATCCTGCAGGACACCAAGGCACTGGTCAATCAGGAAATGCCGATGTACATCCTGATCGCCGTGGGTGCCAGCCTTCTGGTGCTGTTCCTTTCGCTGGAAAGCACTATCACCCCGCTGCTGTTCATGCTGGGTCTTTTATTCCCCATTGCGTACAACTTCGGCACCAACATCTTTCTGGGCCAGATCAGCTACATCACCGAAGCACTGGCCACCGTGCTGCAGCTGGGTGTCACGATGGACTTCTCCATCTTCCTGCTGCACCGCTATCAGGAAGAGAAGGAGCTGCGCTCTTCCAACGAGGAGGCCATGTCCAGCGCCATCTGCAAGACCATGACCTCCATCTCCGCTTCCAGCCTGACCACAATCGCGGGCTTCCTTGCACTGTGTGCCATGCGTCTGACGCTGGGCCGCGATATCGGCCTTGTCATGGCAAAGGGCGTTGCCCTCGGTGTCATCTGCACCGTAGTCATCCTGCCCTCCCTGATCCTTACCTTTGATAAATGGGTGGAAAAGTACAAGCACCGCACCGTGATCCCCAAGCTGAAAAAGCTCAGCTATTTTGTTTCCAACCACTCGGTGCCCATCGTGGTTATCTTTATCCTCATCCTCATCCCCTTTGTCATCGCGCAGAACAAGACCGAGGTCTACTACACTCTGTTCGACTCCCTGCCGCAGGACCTGACCGGCATCGTGGGCACCAACAAACTGGGCGAGGACTTCGGCATGACCACCAGCCACTTCATTCTGGTGCATGACGACCTGACTGCCACCGAGGTGAGCGACCTGTGCGATGAACTCAAGGACGTGGATGGCATTACGCAGGTCGTGAGTCTGGATTCCATCACCGGCCCGGGCTTCCAGACCGAGCTGCTTCCCGACAGTATCATGGAGATCCTGCAGTCCGGCGGCTACAAGCTGATCCTTGCCAACAGCTCCTATAAGACCGGCACGGACGCCATCAACAACCAGCTGGACGAGATGATTTCCCTCATCAAGACCGTTGACCCCGAGGGCGTCATCACCGGCGAGGGTGCCATGACCAAGGACCTGATCGAAGTGGCAGATGTGGACTTCAAGAACGTCAACGTCTGGTCCATCATGGCCGTTCTGGTCATCATCGCCGTTTCCTTCAAGAGCATTTCCATCCCGGCGCTGCTGGTGGCCAGCATTGAAGCCGCCATCGCCATCAACATGGGCATCCCGTACTTCACCGGCACGCAGCTGCCCTTCATTGCAAGCATCGTCATTGGCACCATCCAGCTGGGTGCTACCGTGGACTACTCCATCCTGATGACCACCCGTTACCACGAGGAGCGCGCCTTTGGCCGCACCCCGAAGGAAGCCGCCCAGCAGTCGCTGGAGCACTGCAGCCAGTCCATCCTGACCAGCGGCCTGACCTTCTTTGCCGCCACCGTCGGTGTGGCTGCCATCAGTAAGATGGAGTTGCTGAAGAGCATCTGCCTGCTGATCTCCCGCGGCGCACTGATCAGCATGGTGGTCATTCTGGTGGTGCTGCCCGCAGCCCTGATGCTGTGCGACTGGATCATCCGCCACACCACCCTCAAGTGGATGGTACCCGAATCCGCCAACGCCAAGAAGTCTGAAAAGGAGTAATTACGTTATGAAAAAATCGCTTCGTTTCGCCAGTGCGGCGCTGGCTCTCACCCTCGCCGCAGGCTGTGCAATGCCCGCATTTGCAGCTGGTAAGAGCAGCTTTTCCAAATCCGAGACCGTCTATGCTGTGATGAACGGCGACGGCTCCATCAAGAGCACCACCGTCAGCGAGCACCTGTACAGCGCCTCCGGCCTTGCAAACGTCACCGACAAGACCACCCTGACCGACATCCAGAACACTGAGAGCGATGCCGAGTTCACCCAGAACGGGGAAGAGCTGGTGTGGAACACCAACGACACCGATGTTTACTACAAGGGCAATACCGACAAGGCCCTGCCCATCGATGTGAAGGTGACCTACGCTCTGGACGGTCAGGAAGCCGCCCTTGAGGACATCATTGGCAAGAGCGGCCACCTGACTGTGACCGTCAACCTGAAGAACAACGAGACCGGCACCGTGAACGTGAACGGCAAGGACCGCACCATCGTCACTCCGCTGATCACCGCTGTGGGTGTCATTCTGGGCGGGGATGCTTCCAACGTGACCGCAGAACACGGTATGATCGAAAGCGCCGCCAAAAGCAGCGTTGCCGCCTTTGTCACCCTGCCGGGCGTGAAGGATTCCCTGTCCGGCCTGCTGCCCGATGAGGTGGACAGCATCGAAGACTATCTGCAGGACACCGTGACTGTGGAAGCCGATGTGGAAGACTTTACCTGCCCGCAGGTCATGGTGGCCTGCGCTACCAGCACGGCCGCTCTGGGCACGAGCAACGTGTTCGACCTGAGCAGCATCAACGACCTGACCGACGGCATCAACCAGCTGAACGATGCCATGAGCCAGCTCATGGACGGCGCTTCCCAGCTGGTGGACGGCACCTCTCAGCTGGCAAGCGGTGTTCTGGCCCTGCTGGACGGTGCCAACACCCTGAACAACGGCGCTGCCGCTCTGGACGACGGCCTTGGCCAGCTGACCAACGGTCTGGACACCCTGAGCGCCAACAATGCAGCACTGAACGCCGGTGCGCAGCAGGTGGCTGACGGTGTGCTGGCTTCTGCCAACAAGACCCTGAAGGAAGGCGGCCTGATCGACGAGGACATGACATGGTCGAACTACGAGGCTGTGATCGACAACATCCTCACCATGAACGATAAGACCCTTGCTGCCGGCCGCAAAAAGATGGTGCGCACCGTGTGGGAGCAGGCTCCCAGCTTCAAGGACAGCCAGCTGGATCTGGCCCTGTACCTGTCCGCGACCAAGACAAACCACGATCTGGAAGCAGCCCTGAAGCTGATGCAGAACTACGACCCCTCCATGCTGTGCGGTCTGGTACAGCTGCTGACCAGCGAGGATGCCAAGAGCACTGCCAAGGCCGAGCTGAAGTATCAGGTGGAGAACAGTCAGGATATGGCCGATGTCCGCGCCCTGAAGACCAGCCTTTCTCAGATCCAGTTCTTTGTTTCCAGCGTGAACCAGTACACCGCAGGCGTGCAGACCGCTGCGGACGGTGCCCACTCCGCAAAGGATGGCAGCGCACAGCTGGCTGCAGGCACCAAGACCCTGTATGACGGCGTGAACACCCTGAACACTGGTGCAGGTCAGTTGAATGACGGCGCAGGCCGACTGAACGACGGTCTGAACCAGTTCAACGAGGAAGGCATCTCCAAGCTGACCGGCGCGCTGGATCAGGATCAGCTCCATGGCCTGAAGACCGTGCTGGACGAGATGACCGACCGCCTGAACGACTACACCAGCTTTGCCGGTGCACCGGACGATGCCGAGAGCAGCGTGAAGTTCGTCTACAAGACCGCTGAAACCGTGGCCGCTGCCGACACCACTGCAGCCGAGACTGAGACGGTGAAGGAAGGCAATATCTTTACCCGTCTGTGGCAGCGCATCGTGAACCTGTTCAAGTTCTGATAAGACATCTTCGAGAATTCATGTTGAACCTCTTTCCATAGAGAAGGGGCTGCCTATCTCATTTTTTTTTGAGATTTGCCTTTGAGTTTTCAGCATTCTGCCCGTTTTGTACGGTGAATGCGGCTGTTTTCAACATTTTAAAGGGACGCTGTTTTGCAACAGCCCCGCGGGCGATGGAATGGCCCGACTCGTGTCCGGCAAGAAAGCTGCCCGCCTACGATATGCAGTTTACTTGCGTGCGATCATTTCGGTGTAAGCCAGCACCAGCGGGCCGACACCCTTGGCATCGTTGCAGACCACCGGCTCGCTGAAGTAGTAGGCCAGGGAGCCGTCGCGGTGATCCTTGCCGCCAAGACCCGCCACCAGACAGATGCCGTCCAGCTGCAGACTGCCATCCGGGTTCTTGGAAAGGTACTTGTCGCAGGTGCCGTAGAAGGCCTTTTCGGCCCATGCGGCCATGCGTTTGGGCAGGTAGCCCAGACGCACGCCTTTGAGCACCGCGTAGGCAAACAGAGCGGTGCCGCTGGTCTCGAGGTAGTTGCCCTCCACGCCGGGGTGATCCATCACCTGCCAGAACATGCCGGTCTCCTCGTCCTGGAATTTGTGCACATCCTCAATGGTCTGCTTGAGCATTGCCATGATGCCGCGGTACTCGTTGTACAGCTGCTCGTCCATCCGCTCCAGCACGTCCACCATAGCTACCATGAACCAGCCCATGGCACGCAGCCAGAAGTTGGGGCTGCAGCCGGTGACGGGGTCAGCCCAGTACATCTGGTGGCTCTCATCGTAGCCGTGGTAGTACAGGCCGGTCTTTTCGTCCCGCATGTGCTTTTTGATATTCATGAACTGTTTGTAGCTGTCGATGCAGCCCTGCATCTTGTTAAAGCGGGTCTCGTACTCCATGTAGAAGGGCTGGGCCATGTAGGTGCCGTCCAGCCACACCTGCCACGGGTAGATGTCCTTGTGCCAGAAATTCCCCTCTTTGGTGCGGGGCTGGGTGGCCAGCTGGCTGCGGATGGTCTCGATGGCCTTGCGGTACTTTTCATCCCCAAAGATATCGTACAGGGTGAACAGGTTCTTGCCCTGATTCACGTTATCCAGATTGTACTCCTTGGGGTCGTAGGTCTTGATGGAGCCATCCTCCTGAACAAAGGAATCAATGAAGCTCTTGGAGAAGTTCAGATACTTCTCGTCGCCGGTGGTCTTGTACAGGCTCAGGCAGGCCGTGATCATGCAGCCGTCGATGTAGTTCCACTTGTTGGGCTTGCCGCTGCGCACCTTCTCGATGTTCCACATAGGTGCTTCGGCGCTGGAATTGGCGATCAGGTAGTCCACGTAATCGCCCAGCATGGTAAGAATTTCTTCATGGGTCATGGGTTCAGTCCTCCTCAAAATGGCCGACATTTGCAAAGTGCAGGCGTTCGCCCTCGTAGCCTTCGATCTTCACGTTGTGCAGGTCGATCTCCTTAACGTTCTCGGCGTAGATGGCCAGCTTCTTCACCAGAGGGCGGTTATCCGCCATAGCGGCCTGACCGGCCTCGGCATTGGGGTCAAAGGTGATAGTGACGTTCTTCATGGAAACGCGCTCAATGGGCTGCTCCGGCAGGCCGTCGAAGTAGCATCCCGCGAACTGAGCGTCGGTGGCGACGATGTCCTCCATGGTCAGGCTGCCCAGCTTCGGGGTGTATTCGTCCACGGGCATGGCATCGCGGCACTGCACATAGGGGCCGTGGCCGTCCGGGTCGCAGAAGTAGAACATGTTGATGACGAAGGGTGCCTTGACACCGCGCATCTCCACGTTGCGGAACACCAGCCCGTCGATGACGGCGGTGTTGCCGCGGCCGCGGCGGGTCTTGACGCGTAGGCCGCGGTCGGTGTGGTCCATCAGGCACTGGGTGACCACCATATCCTTCACGCCGCCGCTCATCTCGCTGCCAATGACGATGCCGCCGTGGCCTTTGTCCAGCAGGCAGTTGCGGATAACGGTGTGCTCACAGCTCTTTTTCAGCTTCATGCCAAGGAATACCTTGCTGGCCTTCATGGCAATGCAGTCGTCGCCCACATGGATGTTCACGCCGATGATGCGGATATACTCGCAGCTTTCGGGGTCAATGCCGTCGGTGTTGGGAGCATTGTAAGGATTGTTGATGTTGAAGTTCAGCAGGTCAAGGTGCTTGACAAAGATGGGGTGGATCGTCCACGAATAGCTGTTCTGCACCGTGATGCCGTGCAGGCAGATGTTCTCGCTGTCCACAGCAGCCACAGCGCGGGGCCGCCATGTGATGCGCTTGATCTTGGGCGTTACCCACCAGTCGCCGTTCTCGGCATCGCAGTCCAGCGTGCCCTCGCCGGTCACAACGACATCGTGCACCTGCGTGATGTTCAACAAACCCGCAAAGCTGTCCAGCGGGTTGCCCTCCCAGCCGGTCAGGTAGTATTCATCCACCTCGTTCTCGCTGGGGATCACGCCGGGCAGGATGGGGTAGTGGGTGCGGTCGTTGTCGCCCAGCAGCACAGCGCCCTTTTCAAGATAGAGGGTGGTGTTGCTTTTCAGGAACAGGCTGCAGGTGCGGTAGCGGCCTGCGGGCACGTACACTGTGCCGCCCTTGGGGCAGGTGGAAAGAGCCGCCTGCAGCTTGAGGGTGTTGTCTGTGGTGCCGTCGGCCACCAGACCGTAGCGGGAAGCATCCACAAAGAAGGTCTCGGCCTCGGTGGTAAAGGTGCAGGTCAGGCTTTCGCCCTCGGCCTGCACACCCACCGTGTATTCCGTACCGGGCAGCAGGGAGAACAGGGAGAACACATTGGTCTGGCAGGCTTCGTAGACGGTCTTTCCGTTCAGGGTAACGGTGAACGGGTGGGCCGGACGATAGCACAGGCCGTTTTCCAGCTCGAAAACAGCGCTGCGCGTCATGGAACGGATAAGCGACAGATTCATGAGAGAACCTCCTGATGGTTTTGTCTTGCCCGCAGGAAGCGGACATGATATGATAAAGATTAGAATGAAGGGAACCCCTTCCGTCGAACCCTCGCGGGTTTGCCACTTCCATCCGTGATGGAGGCTTTGGCATACCGGAAAGCTTTTCCTCTTCGCCAGAGGCTCCCTCTTTGAGGGAGCTGGCGCGGCATCAGCCGCGACGGAAGGAGTTACCTATGAGATCAGAACGTGAAAAGATCACCGGCAAAGTGGCCGCAGCCACCCTGCGCCTGAATATCGGCCGCTACGAGCTGCCGCCGGATGAGGACACCTGCTATCTGCTGCTGGTGTCGGAGGGCAGCGTCACGCTGGAATACGAGAGCGGGAATGTGCTGGTAAACCCCGGCAGCGCCGTGCTGCTTGGCCCCGGCGGCTGCAGCTTTGCACAGACCGGCAGCGCCGTGCCGCAGATCGTGGGGTGCCACTTTCCGCTGGGGATGCTGCATGATTTGAAAAACACAGCCGGGCGGGATTTCGGCCGCCTGTTTGCGCCCGGGGAGCGCACAGTGCTGTATGCACCGGTGCAGTGGCAGAGCCGCATCCGTACCCTGCTGGAAATGATGGCCAGCGCCAGCACCGAGCAGGATTACCCCGGCCCGCTGTACCTGCTGCTGATCCTGCACTATGTGGAGCAGGAGTGCATTGCCGAGAGCAGCGCCGTGGCGCGTCCCCACAACGAAACGGTGGAGCGGATCTGCGCCTACCTTGCGGCCAATTACCGGCAGAAGTTTTCCCTCACCGAGGTAGCGGCGCAGTTTTATCTTTCGCCCTACTACCTGAGCCGTTTGTTCCGGCGGGTAACGGGCCAGTCCATCGTGGATTATATCAACAACCGCCGCATCGAAGCGGCCCAGAAGCTGCTGGAAACGACTGAGCTTTCCATCAGTGCGGTGGCCGAACAGACCGGCTTTGCCAGCGCCGCCCATTTCCGCCGGGTGTTCCGCGATGTGATGGGTACCGGCCCACTGCAGTACCGCAAAGGACATAAGAAATAAGAAACACCCCCTGCACCATCTACGGGAACGGCACAGGGGGTGTTTGTTTGTATCAGATGATCTTACGCTGTGCGGGGAAAGGGCTTAGCCCTTGACGGCACCGGCAGAGATACCTTCAACGAACTGGTCCTGTGCACAGAAGAAGACGATCAGCTGCGGCAGGATGGAGATGAGGGACAGAGCAAGGATCTTGTTCCATGCGAAACCGGTATCACCGTCCATGGACAGCTTGACGAACAGGGACATCGGGTACTTACCGGGAGTGCTGACGTAAAGCAGCGGACCCATGAAGTCGTTGCAGCTCCACATGAACTGGAACAGTGCGCAGGACACCAGAGCGGGGCCAAGCATGGGCACGATGACCTTGTACAGGGTCTGGAAGGAGGAGCAGCCGTCGATGGCAGCGGCTTCGTCCAGATCACGGGGGACATTGCGCATGAACTGCACCAGCTGGTAGACGAAGTAGGTCTCGGTCGCAAATGCGCAGTGCACCCAGATAGCCAGATAGAAGGGGCTGTCCAGCCAGCCGAACTTGTTGTACAGCAGGTACTGCGGCACGTTCAGAACGACCTGCGGCAGGAACAGGGTGGCCAGCATGATGTTGAACATCAACTTACGGCCGGGGAAATCGAAGCGGCCAAAGCCGTAGGCAGCCACACAGGCGGAGACCACCGTGCAGATCACCTTGGGGATGACGTAGCTGTAGGTGTTCAGCATGGCCTGCAGGATGTTGATGGAACCGCCGAAGTTGTTCAGTGCGCCGCGGTAGCCATCCAGAGTGGGGTGCTTGATCCACAGGCTGATGCCTGCAAAGATCTCGCTGTTGTCCTTAAAGGTAGCGCTGATCATCCACAGCAGGGGATAGATCATGATAACGCCGACCAGGATCAGGACGAAATACTTGAAGAAGGTTGCAATTTTGTTCGATGTTTTCATTCCCATACTGGTCACCTTACCTTTCGTCAGAGTAGTAGACCCACTTCTTCTGGCTGGTGAATGCAATGATCGTCAGGATGCAGACGATGATGAACATGATCCATGCCAGAGCGGATGCCATACCCATGTCATAGGACTTGAATGCGTAGTTGTAGACCAGCAGAGAGATCAGCGTGGTGGAACCACGGGGGCCGCCGTTGGTGATGATGTAGGGGCCATTGAACTCCTGGAAAGCCTGGCAGATCTGAGTGACCAGATTGTAGAAGATGATGGGGGTGATCATCGGAACGGTGATGGAGAAGAACTGACGCCACTTGCCGGCACCATCAATGGTAGCGGCTTCGTACAGGTCTGCAGGCACACCCTTCAGAGCGGCCAGGAACAGCACCATGGCGGAACCAAACTGCCAGATGCGCAGGAAGCAGATGATCCACAGCGCGTAGCTGGGGTCAGACAACCACTCGGGGCCCTGCACCAGACCAAAGGTGACAGCGCGCAGCACGGTGTTGAGCAGGCCATCCACGCTGAACACAGCCTTCCACAGAACGGCGATTGCAACAGAGCCGCCCAGAATGGAGGGAATGTAGTACACCGTGCGGAACAGGTTGACGCATGCAATCTTGAAGTTCAGGATGTATGCGATGAACAGCGCAAAGACCAGCTTCAGAGGCACGGTAATGAAAGCGTACTTGAAGGTGATGAGCAGCGCCTTGGTGATCTTGGTGGTGGTAAAGGCCGTGATGTAGTTGGCCAGACCAACGAACTGGGTGCCGCTCTTGAAGAAGTTCATATCGGTGAAGCTGTAGTACAGCGACTGACCAAAGGGAACTGCCTTAAAGACGACGAAGCCGATGATCCAGGGGATCAGATAAAACAGACCCTGATATTTGTCCAGCCACTTCTGGAACGGGGTGCGCCCGACGGCGGGAGCATTGCTTTCTTTCATCTGGGAAATCCTCCTTTTTAAGGAATTTCGGAGCATGAGACGGACGAAGGGGGTAACAGACCGGATACAGCTTTGTCAAGAATTTGTAACATATTCCTGACAAAAAAGGGGCATCTGCCGTATGGGCGGCAGGTGCCCCTCCGTTTTGGTCAAAGGGTGCCTTTTATGATATGTACGTCACCGCACACAGCGGCACTCTGAAGAAAAACTTAGCCGATGGTGTAACCAACAGACTCCATGCCGTCCAGCAGGGTGTCAACAACGTCTGCACCGGAAACGCCGTCGTAGTCAACGGTGTCGAACACTTCCTGATAGATGCCGGTGCCGGAAGCCTTCAGGTCGTTGTTCTCGAACAGGGGATCCAGCTTGTTGGT
>ENA-ORCN01002146-ORCN01002146.1-human-gut-metagenome-genome-assembly--contig:-NODE-2146-length-11245-cov-5.447887_pt1 | contig 11245 bp, 8 predicted proteins | sample MGYA00242984_ERZ507984 | MGnify/ENA primary metagenome ERZ507984 (study PRJEB26167, sample SAMN06115395) | human gut metagenome | host: Homo sapiens | place: China:Hubei | collected 2016-05-19 | study... | reverse complement strand
TAGAAAAATTTCAAGCCTATCGAATAAGATACTAGCATAATTAACAAAAGTCAATTTTAAGGTGTATTTTTTGGTGAAAATGTGATAGTTTTATATATGTAAGTAGAAATAAATAAGATATGGCGGTCTGCAAATGTTACATACAGGAACATTAAACGGTAGAATGCAGACAGAAAGGAAAGGTAGAAGATATGTCAGTACAGGATTATCTTAGTGCAGTAAAGATTGGTAAAAAAGAATATCATGCGTGTGTAAATAAGGGTACGTACCCATATCTTCCGGTTTTGGAGGATATTATTGATGAAAACAGTATTGACAGAGAAGTTAGTCTTGGAAGTGACCAGATTCCGTTAAGACTTGTGGTTGGAACATGTACAGCAGGTAGAACTACTGCATTTGCAGACAACTTCATGCCTATACTTGACTGGGGAACAGAATTTTGAGCAAAGTGGGATTCGATTAGCGACAGTCAGGTGAATGAAGGAATAAGAGACGATATTAAAGTATATGAGTACATGAATAAGTTCTATGTGCTTGAAGGTAATAAAAGAGTCAGTGTACTTAAATATTTTAAGGCGGTGACAGTAAGTGCACAGGTTATAAGAAAGATACCTAAATACAGTGATGATCCTGATGTTAAGATATATTATGAATTCATGGATTTTTATAAATCTACCAAGTTAAATGATATATATTTCAGTAAAGAGGGCAGTTTTACAACTCTTATGGAGCTGGTTGGAATTACACCAGGAGAACCAATGGATGAGGATGATAAGAAAGACCTTGTTTCGTGCTATCTTAATTTCAGGCTTGCTTATGAATCAAGAGGAGGGGATAAGTTTGATTTCCCAACAGGAGATTCATTTTTACGCTTCATTCATATTCACGGATATGATGCTGTTAAGAAGATGACTAAGTCTGAAATGGCAAAGAATGTCGCCAAGACATGGGCTGAATTCGAGCTTCTTGATGACAACAGCGAAGTGGAACTTAAGATGACGCCGGCAGCAGCACCTAAGAAGAATATATTAAGCTATCTGCTTCCAATGGGTGGAGGAGTTAAGAAGCTTAAGGTTGGATTTGTGTATGAAAAGACACCGCAGGATTCAGAGTGGTGTTATACACATGAGCTTGGAAGACAGTATATTGATGATACATTTGGTGACCAGATAGAAACATATGTTGAGGAGAATGTGATACCGGAGCAGAATGATGAGGCGGCAATTAACAGACTTATAGAGAAAGGATGTGACCTTATATTCGTGACATCTTCGGCGATGAATATGGCTGGACTTAAAGCTGCAATAGCACATCCGTCAGTAAAGATTCTTGATTGTTCTCTTAACATTTCACATAAATATATCAGGTCATATTATGCAAGAATGTTTGAAGCAAAGTTTATAACAGGGATTATTGCAGGTTCACTGGCTGATGACGATAATGTTGGTTATATAGCTGATAATCCGGTTTATGGGGCATGTGCGAATATAAATGCATTTGCATTGGGAGTAAAGTTTGTTAATCCAAGAGCCAAGGTTTACCTTGAATGGAACAGTATTAAGGATAATGATTCAGAGGAAAATCTTGCTAAGAAGAATATAAGCATTATTTCTAATCAGGATATGATTACTCCGGGCAAGAGTAAGAGAAAGTTCGGGTTGTATAAAGCGAGTGATTCGGATAAGCACCTGGCTATGCCTGTATGGCACTGGGGAGTTTTTTATGAAAAGCTTATACAGAGCATTATGAGTGGTTCATGGAGTAAGGATGAGGACGGCGATAATGTAAAAGCACTTAATTACTGGTGGGGAATGTCGGCAGGAGTTGTTGATCTTATATATTCAGAGAGTCTGCCATCAGCAACTAAGAGACTTGTAAAGCTCTTTGAGAAAGAACTTAAGGAAGCAAGGTTCAGAGTGTTTGAGGGTGAATTAAAAGATCAGCAGGGTAATATAAGAGTTGAAGAAGGGAAGCTTATTGATCCGGAACATATAATTACTATGGACTGGCTGCTTGATAATGTGGTTGGCAGACTGCCTCGGTATGATGAACTTACAGATAATGCTAAATTAAAAATGGCACTTCAGGGTGTTGTCAAAGAAGAAGAATAGAAAGCATGCTGCCTGCAGTGGTGGCTGGGGAATTATTAATGAAAATACTTGTGTTAGCTGATGTTGAATCAAAGTACTTATGGGATTATTTCGAAAAGGAAAAATTGGAAGGTATAGATCTTATACTTTCAGCAGGGGATTTAAAGCCCCAGTATCTGTCGTTTCTTGCATCATTTTCAAAAGTACCTGTTCTTTATGTGCATGGAAATCATGATGACTGTTATGATATACAGCCACCGGATGGATGCATTGATATAGAGAATAAGATATATGTGTATAAAGGTGTCCGTATTATGGGACTTGGTGGTTCTATACGCTATAAGAAGGGAAAGAACCAGTATACACAGAAAGAGATGAACCACAGAATTAATAAAATGTGGCTTTCAATAAAGAAGAACAGGGGTTTTGATATACTGCTTACACATTCACCGGCAGCGGGAATAGGTGACGGACCTGACGAACCGCATAAGGGTTTTGAGGGCTTTAATTATCTGTTGGAAAAATATAAGCCTAAGTATTTTATCCATGGTCATATCCATAGGAGCTACCAGATGAAGTTTAAGCAGGAATATGAGTATAATGAGAATACTAAGATAATTAATGGGTATGAGAGATATATATTTGAATATCCGGATGTTTAATCTGCACCGTGGCATATTAGCTTACCAGCAAATGTGCTACGGTGTTTTACATATTTTTGACATATTTTCACATGAAATACATAAAAATTATGAATATGGTACCTATTTCCTACTTAACATACATGTACTTTTTGAGTAAAAATTGCTAATATAACGACATAAACCCTTGCTGGTTAAAGCAAAATGCACAAAAAAATGTATTGAGGAGGAAAAGCAAAACATGAAAGCTATTATTAGCAAAGCAGCCCGTAGAAAATGGGCATGGGTACTTGCATTGGTTATGATTGTGAGTATCGTGATTCCTACATCACTTCTTACAGCGAAGGCGGATGTTGGAACAGTTAAATTTATTGATGGTGCGGCAGGATGGTTAGAGTCAGCATATGCACAGTGGGCCATTGATAATCAGGCAGAAGGATATACAGCATATATCAAGAAAGCCAGCCAGTCAGATTCTGCTTATGCAAGAATCGACAATGAACTTATCAGAAAGTATAAGAACTACTACAGGGTTGATGCAGTAGGACTTGCGGCAGGTGACTATGTTATTAAGGTAGTTCCTGTAAAGAACGGAAAGGAAGTTACTGACAAAGCACAGGTTACTAAGACACTCAATGTAAGTTCTTATGACAGATCCGGATTTGCATTTTCATCTGAATCAAAATATAAAACAGGTTCAGGTGCTTACAATGAGAATGGAACACTTAAGAAAGATGCAATTGTTCTTTATGTTACTAACGATAATGCAAAGACAATTAAGGCATCAGTAAAAGAGGCAAAGGGAGAGAAGGAATATACAGGTCTTCAGACAATAATTGATGCATATACAAAAAGTGCTAGCAAGGGGATAGAAACAAGAGCACTTGATGTTCGTGTAATCGGATGTGTTACAGATACTGCAATGGATAAGTTTTCAAGTTCATCTGAGGGAGTACAGATTAAAGGAGCTAGTGCTTATTCAAATCTTAATATGACAATAGAGGGTATCGGAGATGATGCAACAATCAATGGATTCGGTTTCCTCTTAAGAAATGCAGGAAATGTTGAGATGAGAAATTTCTCAATTATTAATTTCATGGATGATGGTATTTCTCTCGATACAGCAAACTGCAATGTATGGATTCACAATGTTGATCTGTACTATGGTAAAGCAGGTGGGGATGCTGACCAGGCAAAGGGTGACGGTTCAATTGACATTAAAGGTAATTCACAGTATATAACAGTTTCATATGTACATTTTTATGACTCAGGTAAGTGCTCATTATGTGGAATGAAGAGTGAGTCTGGTCCTAACTATATTACATATCATCATAACTGGTTTGATCATTCTGATTCAAGACATGCAAGAGTAAGAACAATGTCAGTGCATATGTATAACAACTACTATGATGGCAATGCAAAGTATGGTGCTGGTTCAACAATGGGTTCTTCATTATTCATACAGAATAACTATTTTAGAAACTGTAAGAATCCAATGCTTTCATCTAATCAGGGAACAGATGCACTTGGTGAGGGTACATTCTCAGGTGAGAACGGTGGTATCATTAAAGCATATGGAAATGTTATCGTAGGTGCACAGAAGATTATCTATGCAAATGCTGTTTCAGAAACAGGTGATTCTGCAAATGCGGCATCATTTGATGCATACCTTGCAAAGTCAGCAGATGAGAAAGTTCCATCTTCATATAAGACTGTAGCAGGTGCAACATCTTATGATAACTTTGATACAACTAAGGATCTCGGAGTTAAATCAGGAAGTCTTAATAATGCAGAAGATGTACCTTCAGTAGTAACATCTGCAAAGGGAGCAGGAAGCCTTGGTGGTGGAGTGATTTCATGGACATTCTCTGATAAAGATGATTCTGTATATGCCATAGATAAGGAATTAAAGGCAACAGTTACTAATTACAAGAATACAGACCTTGTTTCTGTAGGTGGTACTAATGCGAAGATTGTTTCACCAGATCCAACAACAGAAGAGACTAAGGCAACAGAGAGTACAACAAAAGCTACACAGGCAACAACTAAGGAAACACAGACAACAACAAAAGCAACACAGGCAACAACTAAATCAACAGAAAGCGCAACAAAGGCAACTGAAAAGGAAACAACGGGTTCAGATGCAACAACATCATATGATAAGACAAGCCTTTCTTATTCAGGTGCGTATACAGATATCAGTAAGAAGAAAGATGCAGATTTCAAGAATGCAAAGTATGTATCATCTTCAAATGAAATTCTTAATGCAATCAGTTCAGCTAAGGCTGGTGATGTAATTATTGTAAAAGAGGGAACATATAAGTTCTCTGATACAATTGTAATTAATAATGCCATGAATGGAAAATCAGGCTCTTATATTATTGTAAAGGCTGAAAGTGGCAAGGAAGTTAAGTTTGATTTCTCAGCACAGAAGCTTGACGGAGCTAACAGAGGTGTAGTTGTAGATGGAGATTACTGGTATTTCCAGGGAATTAATTTCTATGGTGCTGGAGATAACGGAGTATTACTTGCTGGTAATAACAACATTTTTGAAAAATGTGTATTTGAAGCAAACAGGGATTCAGGTCTCCAGATTTCAAGATATGATACAACAGCAGCTACTAAAGATTTATGGCCATCAAATAACCTGATTATTAACTGTACATCACATGATAATTGTGATTTCCCTGAACAAGGTGGTACAGGTGAGAATGCAGATGGATTTGCTGCAAAGCTTACATGTGGTGAAGGTAATGTATTTGACGGATGCATATCATACAGCAACTCAGATGATGGATGGGATTTATTTGCAAAGAGTGCAACAGGTCCTATAGGTGTAATTACAATTAGAAACTGTGTGGCATTTAATAATGGAACATTATCTAATGGTGTTCATTATGCTAATGGAGATATGAATGGATTTAAGCTTGGTGGTTCAGGTGTTGGAACTCCACATAATGTAATGAATTGTCTGTCATTTGACAATGGTGCAACAGGATTTACAGATAATAATAACCCAACAGGTCTTACAATTGTAAATGTTACAGCATGGGGCAACGGAAAGTATGCTAAGAAGGGTAACTTCTTATGTTACAGAACATCAAGTGCAGCAATATTTAAGGGACTTGTATCAGCAGGTGCAATTGATTCAGATAAGTTTACTGGTAAAATGGCTGATTCAATATATTACAATTCAGGTAAGTATTATAATCTTTCAGGCTCTTTGTTTACTTCTTTAGTAAGTGGAGATAAGAAGGGAACTGTTGTAACTGACCCTGCTAAGACAGCTGGAATGTTTAAGAACACTGTTAATGCAATCGATATGAGCAAAAATATAGATAAACAGCTTAGAAATTCTGATGGAACTGTTAATATGAACGGTCTCTATGAGACAATAGGAAGCTATGCTTCAATGGGAGCAAGATTCAATGTTGCTAATCAGATGATTAGTGTATCTTCAAAGAATTCATCATCTGAGGTAACTAAGCCAGAAGAGACAACAAAGGCTCAGGAAACAACAAAGGCGACAGAGGCAGCAACAAAGGAGACGCAGGCTCCAACAAAGGCGACAGAGGCAACAACAAAGGAGACACAGGCTCCAACTAAGGCGACAGAGGCAACAACAAAGGCAACAGAAGCTTCTTCAGCATCAACAAAGGGTGAAAAATTAATTCTTAATGCTAATGATGTTTCAACAGGAAAGATTAAGAGTTCAACTGTAGTTGATGGTCTTAAGATTGTTGCAACAAGCAAAAAGACTGTAACAGTTGATAAGAGTGATAAGGATTACAAGAATATCAGCTTTACAAAGAGAATCAAGCTTAGCGGTGCAGGAAGCAAATCTGCAAGAGCAATTGCATTTAAGACAGCAGGTGAATCTAAGGTAAAGATATATGCAACAAGCTCAGATACAGATACAAGCAGACTTATTAAGATTATTGATAAGAATGGTAATGATGTAACAAGTACAGCTAAAATACCTGGTTCTTCACTTAAATCAGTATCATTCAGATTGGATGAGGCAGGTGAATATTATATTGTATCAGAATCTGGTGGAGTTAATATTTATTATGTAGAAGTATCTAATGGTATAGCGTATTGATATTTTGTGAATTTCCCCGCACTATGTGCGGGGATTTTTTTGTAAAAACATTTTATGGTAAAATATCCACAAATACTTGACCTTGACATTGGTTCATAGTTTACAATTTGAACAAATAAAAGAAAGGAATGATCTTTGTTATGAAAAACAAAAATAGAAGACGAATCAGTTGTCTGCTTAGTGCAGTTCTTTTACTTGTTATGAGTTTTGGATTTGGCACATTTGCAGGGGCTGAGGAATCAGATTCATCAAAGCCTGTTGTCTGGATTGTGGGAGATTCGACAGTCAGTGCTTTCACAGACAATTATTATTATCCTAGATATGGATGGGGAACACAGATTGATAAGTATCTGGATGGAACTTTTGAGGTAAAGAATATTGCTTTATCAGGAAGAAGTTCAACAAGCTATACAGCGGATAAGGAGTATGGTGAGCTTATAGCTGGAATGAAAAAGGGAGATTTTCTTCTTGTTGGTTTCGGCCACAATGATGAAAAAGCGGAGAGCGGAAGATATACTAACCCTAATGGAGATTATAAAACAGCAGGCTCATTTGCTAATTCTTTATATGAGAATTATATAAAGCCGGCACAGGCAGCAGGAACAACTGTTGTTTTATGTACACCGATTGTAAGAAGAACTGCTGATGGCAACTGGTCTGACAGCCAGCTTCATGTTACAGCTGCTTCAGGAGAGTTTGAAGGAGGAAGTTATCCACAGGCAATCATTAATCTTGGAAAAGATCTTAATGTTCCAGTGGTTGATATGACTTCTCTTACTAAGGAATTATACGATTCATTAGGAGCATCCGAGACAGTTAATTTACATGCATGGACATCATCAAAGCCAGAAAGTGTAGACAATACACATACTAATATCTGGGGCGGAACATATAATGCATATCTTGTTACTAAGACAATTAAGGAACTTAATGTAGCTGGACTTGCAGAGCATATTATTGATGCTAAAGCACCAACTAAGAGTGATGTTTTAAAGTCTAATCCTGATTATAAAGAGTCAGAATATTCAAATGATTTAAAAGACAGTGAATTATGGGCTAATGCAGGAATCTTTAAGGGAACTGTATTTGGAAATGTTGGCGGCAATGATAAGATAGCATCTAAATTCAAGCTTCAGAGTCTGAATAATGGTAATATCAATATTGCAGTTAACGGAGCAGGAAAGATAGCAAGTACTGCTGATGGAATTGCTATGTATTATTACAGAGTTCCAGCAAACAGTAATTTTACAATTACGGCAAAGGCGACTGTGAACAGTTTTACATCTAATGATCAGGTATCATTTGGTCTTATGGCAAGAGATGATATGTATGTTGATCAGAATAATAATAATACTTTAGGTGACTATGTTGCAGCTGGTCCACTTAAGCTTACTAAGAAAGGTTCTGTATGGAACTGTTTTGCAAGAAAGAGTGGCGCTCTTACACAGGGAGGAGATTAAGGCTGGTGAGACATATAACCTTAAAATCGAAAGTAATACAGATGGTTATGCATGTACATTTGGTAATGAAGAAACTATTACAGGTGGTTTTGATTTTAAATTAACTTCTGTAGATTCAGAATATGTATATGTTGGAATGTATGTTGCAAGAAGTGCTGATGTGACATTTTCAGATGTTAAGCTTGTTGTTGATGGTAAGGAGATTACATCTGCAGGCGAACCAGAAAATCCAACACCAGGTGGACCAGAGAATCCAACACCGGGCGAACCAGAGAATCCAGCACCAGGTGAACCAGAGAATCCAACACCAGCAGAACCAGCACCAGAGCAGCCTGTTAAACCAGAGACACCGGCAGAGCAGCCAGCTACAGAGCCAGTGGTATCAGATAATAATGGTGTTAAGACAGGTGATTCATACCATATGGTATGGTATATTGCTGCAATGACATTAACAGCAGGAATTGCATGTGTTGAATTAAAGAGAAAGAAGACATTCGATAAATAAGTTTATAAGAATTTACTTCTCCTAATATTTCCAGAAAAAGCTTCCGGTTAACTGCCGGGGCTTTTTCATTTTTACATTAAAAATATATTTTTATTAAGAAAAATCTTAAAATATTTAAAAATGGCTTGCATTATCCTATAGGCTGTGATATATTTTCTTAGACACAAAAACAAATGTCCGTCACAGAAAGACAGAACAGAGGGAAGTGTCTTTTAGATTTTACATATTGAAGGAGTTAAAAATGAGCGATAAGTTAAGAGTTGGTATCCTTGGCGGTACAGGTATGGTAGGACAGAGATTTATAACATTACTTGAGAATCATCCTTGGTTTGAGGTTGTTTTAGTAGCAGCTTCAGGACGTTCAGCAGGAAAGCTTTATGAAGATGCTGTTGAAGGACGCTGGAAGATGCAGACACCAATGCCAGAGTTCGTTAAGAAGATGACTGTATATGATATGGATAAGGATTTTGATGAAATTGTTTCTAAGGTAGATTTCGTATTCTGTGCAGTTAATATGCCTAAGGACCAGATTAAGGCTATAGAGGAAAGATATGCTAAGGCAGAAGTTCCAGTTGTTTCTAATAACAGTGCTAATCGTTGGACACCAGATGTTCCTATGGTTGTTCCAGAAATCAACCCAGAGCATCTTGAAGTTATTAAATATCAGAGAGAAAGACTTGGTACTAAGAGAGGATTTATCTGTGTTAAGCCTAACTGTTCAATCCAGAGCTACACACCTGCTCTTAATGCATTAAAGGAATTCGGACCAAAGCTTGTTGTTGCAACAACATATCAGGCAATCTCAGGTGCTGGTAAGACATTTGAACAGTGGCCAGAGATGGTTGAGAATATCATCCCTTATATTGGTGGCGAGGAAGAAAAGTCAGAGAAAGAGCCTTTAAGATTATGGGGTAAGATTGAGGATGGAAAGATTGTTCCTGCAAGTGATCCGGTTATCACATGTCAGTGTATCAGAGTTCCAGTTCTTGATGGACATACAGCAGCTGTATTTGTTAACTTTGAGAAGAAGCCAACTAAGGAACAGATTATTGAAAAGTGGAGAAGCTTCAAGGGAGTTCCACAGGAACTTAATCTTCCAAGTGCTCCAAAGCAGTTCATCCAGTATCTTGAAGAAGATGACCGTCCACAGGTTAAGCTTGATGTAAATTATGAGAACGGAATGGGTGTTTCACTTGGCCGTTTAAGAGAAGACAGTGTGTTTGATTATAAGTTTGTTGGTCTTTCACACAACACATTAAGAGGTGCAGCAGGTGGAGCTGTTCTTATTGCAGAGCTTCTTAAGGCACAGGGTTATATCACTCCTAAGGATGCAGAATAATTAAATTCTAATACACATACCAGAAAAGAGATGTCAGAGATGGCATCTCTTTTTACTTGCTTAAAAACCTATTATGATATAAAATTATGAAACGACTTAAAGAGTTAAGAGGGGACATTTACATTGAAGGAAAATTATTTTTATGCAATGCTGTCGAGAATGAAATATATTAACAGATGGGGACTTATGCAGAATACACGCCATGAGAATCTGTGCGAGCATAGTCTTGAAGTGGCATTCATAGCACATGCATTGGGAATTATCAACAATGAGATATATGGTGGGAATATTAATGCTGAAAGGCTTGCAATTCTTGGAATGTATCATGATGTTACAGAGATAATTACGGGTGATCTTCCGACTCCTGTAAAGTATTACAATCCGGTTATAAGAAATGCTTATAAGGAAGTAGAGCATGTTGCAGAGGAGCAGATGCTCTCAGGTCTGTCATCTGATATAAGAGCACATTATAAGGGTGTGTTATCAGAGACAGAAGAGGAAGAAGAACTCTGGAAATATGTAAAGGTGGCTGATAAGATGTCAGCTTATATCAAATGTCTTGAGGAAAAGAAGTCTGGTAATATGGATTTTGCTGATGCGGAAAAGACAATATATCAGGCTATTGTTGATATGAATATTCCGGAAGCAGATTATTTTATAAAAGAATATATACCAGCTTATATGGGAACTCTTGATGCTTCAGGAGAATAATAATTGTGTAATAGACACAGAAATGAGGGATATAATGGGAAAATCCGTATATATCGCGGAAAAACCAAGCGTAGCGCAGGAGTTTGCCAAGGCACTGCATGTGAACTTCACAAGAAAAGACGGATATCTTGAGGGTGGAGACCATATTGTGACATGGTGTGTAGGACATCTGGTAACTATGAGCTACCCGGATGCATATGATCCTAATCTGAAAAGATGGAGCTTTGACACATTGCCATTCATACCAAAGGAATTTAAGTATGAGGTTATACCTGCAGTTGCGAAACAGTTTAATATAGTTAAAGACATTCTTACAAGGGATGATGTTGAATATATATATGTGTGTACCGATTCAGGACGAGAGGGAGAATATATATACAGGCTTGTGAGGCAGGAG
>ENA-ORCN01002143-ORCN01002143.1-human-gut-metagenome-genome-assembly--contig:-NODE-2143-length-11259-cov-5.555178_pt1 | contig 11259 bp, 9 predicted proteins | sample MGYA00242984_ERZ507984 | MGnify/ENA primary metagenome ERZ507984 (study PRJEB26167, sample SAMN06115395) | human gut metagenome | host: Homo sapiens | place: China:Hubei | collected 2016-05-19 | study... | reverse complement strand
TCTCAAAACTGAATGCTGAGGCTGTGGACTTGCAGAAGAAGATTGAGAAAAATATGGTGGAACTATTTGGGGAGGAAATGAGATCAGATGCGGAGGCAATGCTCCGTGAGAGTTGAATGGCTTAGTGAGGCAAGAGGCGAATTTCGCGCGTTTTTGCAGTATTATAAGACGGAGGTAGGCACGCAGTACGCGGAGAGGTTTGCAGACAAGGTGCTTAGCTCCGTAGAGCAGCTGTCCGAATTTCCAGGAATGGGTGTTCTGAAGCATGATAGTGTGATGGGACGATATGGGTTTCGGGCACTTTTTATCGATCAATATGTGTGCGTCTATAAAATCGAGGGTGAAACGGTCTACATTTACCATTTGGCTGACGCACGAAAGAACTACATGTTTCATATTTTTGGCGTGGATTCCTAATTCAAGAGATTTTATAAACAACAAAATATACCTGCAAATGCGTCTTTCCGAAAGGAAGGGCGCATTTTGTTTCCAATCTGATAACTGTAACAGGATGTGATACGACAATGAAAAAGCAACCACCCAATAAAAAGAGGACGGCGTTAAAGAGGGCGCCTCTTGAACAACCGCGGAAGAAAAAGCCGAGTGAAGTTGAACAGCCTAACCGACCGCTTCTGAAGCGTGTGATCTTCGGTGAAGAGAAGCCGGATCTTACTGAATTGGAGGCAGGCTCCACCACGATCCTTGATATTCTCTCACCTACCACAGTTGATACCAAAAGCAGAGACTACATCGTTGTGGACGGCGTGTATCATGCCTATCTCTATGTCACGGGATACGGCTACTCCACCACCGTCGGCTCCTGCTGGCTTGCCCCGCTGGTAGAGGCTGGCGAGGGGATCAACATGAGCTTCCTTATCAAGCGGCAATCAAAGGAGAAGATCCTCTCCAAGATCTCGCAGACAACGATGATGAACCGCTCCCGTATGCGGGAGGTGGGCGATACCCGACAGGACTATGAAGAGCTTGACAGCGCCATCAGCTCCGGCCTTTACCTCAAGGACGTGATGAACCGGCAGGGCGAGGATTTCTATTATATGCACACGCTCATCGAGGTCACGGCGCCCGATCCCGAAACGCTGGAGCAGCGGATGACAGAGGTGGAAAAGCTCTGCGTGTCCGTGGATATGATCGCCCGACGCTGCGACTACAAAAATGAGCAGGCTTTTCTCTCCTCGCTCCCGATCCTCTCTCTTGACCCGGATATTGAGCGAAAAGCGCGGCGCAATGCGCTGACCTCCGGTGTGGCTGCGGCGTTTCCCTTTGCCTCCTATGAACTGAGCGACCACAACGGCATCTTCTTGGGGCTGAATCTCTATAACCGCTCGCCGGTGTTCCTTGACCCCTACGATGACTACAAGTACACCAACGGGAATTGGTGGATCGGCGGCTCCACCGGCGCGGGTAAGACGGTCACGCTCCAATGCCTCGGCGGGCGGCTCCGGCAGCAGGGCAAGCGCGTTATCATCATCGCGCCGAAAAAGGGGCATGAGTTCCGTCCGCTCTGCGAGAAGTTAGGCGGGCTGTACCTGCGGATGTCGCCGTCCTCCAAGGACTGCCCGAACCTGATGGCCATTCGGCGGAGGTCGCTCGATTCCTACGCAAAACTCAAGAATATCGCGGCCCGCGACGACTCCGTACTGGCGGATAAGATATCACAGCTTATTATTTGGTTCTCACTGAAGAAAAAGGATCTGAGCGAGGAAGATAAAAGCCGGCTTGATTCCTCTTTGGTGGAGGTGTATGGGCGTTACGGCATCACCTTTGAAAACAGCACCATCGTGGACGAGAATGGCAGCTTTCGTACCATGCCGGTCATCGCGGACTGGTATGAGGTACTTTCTCAAAATCCGGATACCCGCCATTTAGCGGTCGTCCTCTCCCGCTACGTTACCGGCTCCGCTGCGGCAATGGCGAGCCGAAACGACATTGACCTCGATAACAAGTACATTGTCCTCGATCTCTCCGGCATGCCGGACGACATGATCGCAGACGGCACCTTTTGGGCAACCAGCGTTGCCTACGATCTCATTATGAACTGCGAGAGCGGCCTTTCCGCTCTGCTCGCGGACGAGCTGTGGAGCCTTGTGGGCGCAACGGCCAATCCGCAGGCGGCGGGCTTCATTCTGGAAATGGTAAAGACCATCCGCGGGCTTGGCGGCATCGCCGTCACGAGCACGCAGGGAATGCAGGATCTTTTTGGCTTGGAGGGCGGCAGCTACGGCAAGGGCATACTGGACGCCAGCCGCATCAAGCTCGTCATGCAGATGGAGGAGCAGGAGGCGCGGCTCATTCAGGACAAGCTCAATCTTTCAGAGGACGAGGTGCGTCAGATCACCCGCTTCCGACGCGGTGAGGGACTGCTTTGCATCGGCTATAATCATGTGCCGGTGGCGTTCTATACGACGCCCAAGGAGTATGAAGCGATCACGACCTCTCCGACCGACTTACGCAGAGGAAGGCAGGGAGACAGCGATGAATGACACAAGGCAAGACCTGATCCACATTCAGGAGCTTGTGGGGACTGCCTTCAGCGTGACCGGCTCACTGGTGGCGCTGACCGACGGCGGGCAGATGAACCCCAACAAGCTGCAAAAAACACTGGAGCAGACCATGGATTATTTCGAGCGCTCCACGCTGGAGCTGCGGCAGCTCTGTGAGCGGTATGCGCCGGGCGTGGGAGGCTTTATGCACAAGCCGATCCTGTCCGCCGTAGAGGTTGCGGGCAGCGTGGAGGAGTTCGGCTACGGCTGGCTTCACATTATGCTCCATACACTCCTGCCGCACTGCCGGTATCAGACGCCGGGCTGGCTGAGCGACACGATACGAAGGCTGCTGGATGGGTATGAGGCATGCGGCAAAAGACTGCCGTTCTATTCCCGAGCGCTGCTTGTGATCGACGAGCACACCGGCATAGAGGGACGCCACATTTTCGACCAGGATAACAAGGGCTGGAAGGCTGTCAGCAACGCCATCAAGGGCCGCCTCATTCCGGACGATGACCAGCACACCCTCGCCGTAACACTTTTATCCACGAGAACGGAGGGAGAGGAGCGCTGCCATATTACCCTGCTCCCCATAGAGGACGCCCACGACTTTTTCTCCGCGCATTCCAGCGATTATGCCTCTGGCGACTTCTACTCAGGACAATGGTGCTGAGCGCGAAACAGGCGAAAAAGTTGCAAAACCCGCGGCAGGTGACCTCCTCATTTTGGCTGCTTGGAGAGCTCTTTTCGCCGCAATTGACCTGCCGCGGGTGTATGGCTCTGAAAGCCTTGATGTGACTGACTTTTTAGGGGGGGGTGAGGTGCCGGAATTTCCGTATTCATCTGCCTACTATGCGGGGGCGGCAGGTTGACCCCGCATTGCGGCGGAGAAAAACGCCGAAAGTGTTCTTGCGCCGGCATCGGCGCAAGAATGATTTCGGCGTTCGCAGGAAAGAGAGGGAGGTGCGCGGTGTGCTTTTCAGCGTGCGGGATATTGACGTTCTGCGCTTGCTTTGCTGGTGTCAAAATATTAAGCCCAATAGCTTAAATGGCGTTTCCACAAAGGAAGAACGAGAGAATTTGATGACGATGGGATTTATCAAAATACACGAGCGGAGCGGCACCCTGCTCCTCACCAATAAAGGCAGAGCTTTCGTTGAGCTGCTTCTCAACGGAGTTATCCCCGGCCTGCGTATTTCCTACCATGATGCCGCCATTGAGCGGCGCCTTCGATTATCCGAATTGGTGCTGACCGCCTACTATGCAGGCGTCGATGTGTTTACGACATCGGTGGGTGGCGACGGAGAGAGGCCGTCACTTCTTATTACCTCGATCACACGAAATCACGGACACAATCCATGGGGCAGCGCACGAGTCGGCGCCATCGCCCATTTAGGCGGCATTTACTATGCCGCGCATTATGTCTGCCCCGGCATCGGGCGCATGGCAGTCAACGATGAGCTCTCGGCGCTCCATAACCAGACCAACTTCGGCAAGAATACCCGGCGCGCATTCCTCTTTGCCGGCCCAAGCTATGGGTGCATTCTTGAGGAGCTGAAGGCGCGCGAGAAAAAGAGCGAGGGAAAGCTGATCCGTTACAGCGAGGCCTACCGCGAGCTGCATTACCCGATCCATCTGCTCACCTGCGATGAGACCGGCGCACGCCAGCTTCAGATCATGGCCGTGCCGGACTACCGTGAAAAGCTGGCGCGGCTCATGCTTCGCTCCGCCTATCAGCCTCCGCCGGAGGACGCCCCCGCATGGGACGCCCTCTACAACGGTCATCCCTTTGTGATCGGCGCGGATATGGAGCTGCGACGGATCGACGCCGCGATCAGAATGGCGAGAGGGCGGAATTGTCTTCCCATTGCCCTTGCCGCGCTGGACGCGCAGGGCAGCGCGGTACTGCTGGCACGCTATGCCGATCCCGGCTATGCCACCGTCTATAAGGTCACGGACGGCGTGCTGACAAAGCTATTCGGTCACGCACCGGCTCTCTATGAGCCGCCCTGCACACAATTCCTCACGAAGAAGGGAGATGTCGTCAATGCCCCGCTTATCAAAGCTCTTGGAAAAGATAGAGGACCTTGCTACAAATAGATGGGGCAGCTGGTATGAGCGCAACAAAGCGCGCGTGCCGCTGTATGCCGTGCTCGGCGGCCTCGGTTGGTACTTCTATGGGATGCTGCTCAACTCCCTGCGGCTCGGAAAGGAATCCGTATTTCACATGACCGGCGAGAAGGTGGAGAGCATCTGGGTGCTCAACCCCTTCAAGAATTTCTTTGTGGCGCTTACCCCCTTCGGCCTCGGCACGACAGCTGTGATCGTCCTTTTGATCTGCCTGCTCACAAGGAAGGGTTACAAATGGTTTTCCGGCTATCATTTTACCCGTGATCCGCGCGGCTTTGACATTCTCCCGGAGGGGACTCACGGCACCTCCGGCTTTGCGACGAAAAGAGAGCTCGGCGAGCATTTGGAGCTCGGCGGCGTCGGGGAGGTTACGGGGATGCTCCTCGGCCGCATCAAGAGGCATCCCGATGACCCCGACAGGTATTCCTCCTATGTCGCTCACCGCATGAAGCCGGGTGAGAACAACAACATCCTCTGTATCGGCGCTCCGGGCTCTTATAAGTCCAGGGGCTTTATCATTCCCTTTCTCATGGGCTGCGCACAGCGAAGCAGCAACGGCGCCCCGGAGTCCGTGATCGTGACTGATCCGAAGGCCGAGCTTTTTGAAATGATGGCGCCGTACTTTCGGAAAAAGGGCTTTTATGTCAAGGCGGTCAATTTCCTCGATATGGCGCACTCGGACGGCTGGAACTGCCTTGCGGGGCTGGATACCAACCCCGACCTTGTGACCACTGTGGCAAACACCATCATTCAAAATACCTCCGGTTCCAAGGAAGCCGATGACTTCTGGAGCCGCGCGGAATTAAATCTTCTCATGGCGCTCATCCACTATGTCTGCAATAAGAAGGATGAGCGCGGAAACCTGCTTCCCTTGGAGCAGCGCAGCCTTGGTGATGTTTATAAGATCCTCGCCTATAAGAGCGTCAACGAGATCAACCGCACGCTGGCGGAGCTCCCGCCGGAGCATCCGGCCAAGGGTCCCCACGGGTTGTTTTTGAAGGCGAGAGAAAACCTTTGGGGCAACATCATCATCGGTCTCGGCAACCGTCTCGCGGTGTTCCAAAACCCGCTGGTGGATAAGATCACCCGCAACCATGATGTGGATCTGCTGCTCCCGGGGCAAAGGCCCTGCGCCTACTTCGTCATCATCTCCGCACAGGACAGCGCTTACCGTTTTTTAAGCTCTCTCTTTTTCTCTCTGACCTTCCCGCAGCTCTCCAACTACGCGCGCCTCCACGGCGGACGCCTTCCCGTGCTGACAAGCTTCTGCTTGGAGGAATACCTCAACATCGGCTATATGGAGGGCATCTCCGATGTCTTCAACTCCATCCGCGGCTTCAATATGTCCGTGCAGGTGGCGGTGCAGTCACTCTCCCAATGGCAGGAAAAGTATCCGGGGAAGGAGTGGGAAAATCAGCTCGGCTCCTTTGATATGACGCTCTACATGGGCTGCAACGATATGACCAGCGCCGAATACTTCGCTAAAAAGTGCGGCAAGGTCACGATTTCTGTTACCAACAACCAGTACCCGCTCGCTCCGCTGTTCTCCCCGATTTATAATACCACCCGTCCCTATTCGCAAACACGCAGCAACATCCAGCGAGACCTCATTCAGCCGGACGAATTTGCACGCTTGGATAAGCACAAGTGCATCGTGATGTTCAACCACTATAAGCCCGCACAGCTCTATAAAATCGCGTTGGAGGAACTGCCTGCGTATGGGGAGCTGAGCAAGTGCAGCGTCTTTGACTATGTACCGGAATGGAAAAGGCGTGAAGAGGAAAACGAAAAGCATGCGCCGAAAAAAAGCGCGCCCACGCAGCGGGAATATCCGCCTGCCTCTGCACAGCGGAGTGGGGGACACCTCCCGACGCAGGGGGCTGCGCTTGGAGAGGAGCGGCCCCGCTCATACGCCCCGGCCTCCTGCGCGTCGCAGATGCCGGCGTATGGAGAGCATGGCGCTGTGCGGCAGCACAAATCGCCGCCCATGCCGCGGCAGACGCCCGGAGCGTCGTGCATCTATGACTTTCCGGACATGAAAGGGACCGCGCCGGACGATATCGGGCTTGTAGAGATGTCCCGGTCTGAGATCGCCGGGGACGATGCTCCGGAGCTTGAGGAGCTGGACGACGATCCCAGCCGGATACCGCCCGGCCGGGGAATCTGACGAAGGCGGGGGTGAGAGTTCTGCACAAAGGAAAAGGAGGCCGTCCGGCCTCCTAAGATCAGTCGAGAATATCAGAGATTTCACATTTCAAGGCATTTGCCAGACGTAGCACGGTTTCGGCTTGCGCGCGGCTGAGATCCTTTCCGCGGCGCTCGTAGGCACGCAGCGCGCTGAGCGAAACGCCGGAGCGCTCGGATAGCTCCTCCTGCGTCAGTCCCGCGCGCCTTCTTGCAGCTTTTAAGGCGCACATACTCTGTGAAAAGTGCTCGTCCATGATCTCATAGGCTTTTTGGATATCCGCCTCATGGAGCGTCCCGTACAGCACGACCAGTTCATCGTATGGAACGGTATCCAGAATGCTACGGAAGCTATGACCGGAGTACCACTGATAGTGTGCCAGCATCCAGCCTACACAGTAGGCGTCGCTACGCTCATAGCTCTCCTCGGCCTGTGCCTGCACACCGCGTCCGGTCGTTCGCTCCATGACCTCCAGATAAAGCTCCAGTCCGCTTTTTCCCGCAATGTATTTGGGGCTGCCGCTTTCAAACGCTTCGGCAACGCCGGATTGGATAAAAAGGTCGAGAAATGTACCACCGTCCATACCAAACCGGTAAACGGCATCGTGGAGCATCGCACCAAGTGCGCGGGACGCCTTAGAGAGATAGTTGGAGTCGTAAGCGCGGATCGTCATTGTCCATACCCTCCCTGATGATGTCGAGGATGAAAGTATCCTCTGTGAGCTGCTGTAAGGTCTTCCTCCGGCGGGCGTAATCGGCTCTGGCCTTCCGGTCCCGTTCAAAGCGCTTGTAGTAGTATTCCCGATAGTCCGCGACCTCATAGCCGGTGAACTCGATGTGTCCAAAGGACCGCTTGGAGAGCAATACGATCTGCTCGCCCAATGTCCCAAGCTGCATGGCCATGTTCAGGTCCCGAAGTGAAATGGTGTTGCTCACAAAGTCCTCGGCAAAGGAGAAGTAGGAATCGTCGGCGCGATAGCCGATCATCACATCCACGCCGGAGGTGTCCGGCAGGAAGTGTGAGAGGATATAGTCCCTTGCCCCTTGCGCGACCGGGGAGCTGATGTCGAACCTCCGGTGCGTGAGGAGAATGGCAAGCCAGCTTAAAATATTGAATTCGCCATGCGTCAGGCGCATCACCTGCAAATCGTCCAAATGAAGCTGATAACAGTTGCTGTAGCCGTCATTTTTGACCGGGCAGGCCCACTCCTTTACAAGCTCGGAGCTTTCCGTACAGTAGAAGCCCTGCCCGTAATCATTATATGGTTTTCCAACGCCGAACTGCGGCACTTCCACGATCTGCTGTGAGCCGTGGTAAATGGTAAGGTCGTTTGCCATGCGCGCGCCTTCTTTCAAAAGTAATACTGTGGTAGTAGATAGATTATAATACTACGGTAGCAGTTTGTCAACGCAAAACCGCTTTCTTTCGATCTCCCCTACTCCATAAAGCCATCCGTTGGCTTGCATAGTGAAACATGAGACAGAGACCGTTGCGGCTCCTGTCTCTCTTTATATTTACATTCCTAAAATCAAAAAACAGGAGGTACCCACCATGAGGGCAGCGAAAATGAAAGAGCGGCCATCCTTTCAGCTGATGGTCCAGACCGATGTGCAGAGCATCTACCACATGCAGATGCCCCGCTGGCTGTTTTCCGATCCACGCTACTGCGAGATGAGCCTGGATGCCAAGGTGACCTACACCTTCCTCTTGAACCGCTTCCAGCTCTCGCGCAGGAACGGATGGGTCAACGAGCACGGCGAGGTCTTCGTGATCTTTCCCCGCAAGGCTCTCGCCAAGGAGCTGCGGATCTGTGAGCAGCGCGTGACAGCGGCATTCAAAAAGCTCGTGGAGTTGGAGCTTGTGTGGGAAAAGCGCTGCGGCCGCGGCGACGCCAATCAGATCTATCTTGCCTATGTGACGCCGCAGGACGATCCTGCCTACGCCAGCGCGCCTTTTACCGCGCCGGAAGAGGACCGCGGTTCAAGAACCGCCGATCCTGCGCCTCTTGATGGGGCTGGGGATCGTGTGTCCGCGCAAGAACCGCAGGAGCTGCGTCCCAAGAGCCGCGAAATGCGTGCCTCAAGAAACGCGGAATCCGCGGCTCCAGAACCGCAGAATAGGATGCCAAGTAAGAAAGAAAAAAGAGAAATAGATCGTAGTCAGATCAAAGTCAGTCTGTCTTGTCCCGCGCACGCGCGCGACGGACTGACGGACGAGGAAAGAGAAGAGGACTTTCTGGATATTCTGGACGCCTGCGAGCTTTCCTATTTCCCACCGGAAACGGCGCTGGTATTTGAAAACGCCATCGAGCGCCTTTATTACGCGGACAGCTACCGCATCGGGAACGCCACGCTGCCGCAGAGCCGCGTGCGGGCAAAGCTGCGGCGGCTGGACGGCATGATACTGCGGGAAGTGGAGCATAAGCTGCGTGAAAATCGAGAAGAAAACGTGAAGAACAGCACGGCCTACATCATGGCTGTGCTGTTCAACTGTATTGCCGAGGGTGAGAGCGACCTGTTGATCGACCCGTATCTCAATTCGCTCTCCTCTACGGCGTGAAGGAGGAGATCCCTATGTTGCTATCCGATCAACAAAAGTACATCCTTTCCGTGCTCAAGCAGGTCAAGTACATACGACTGCGCCAGCTATATGCGCTCACCGTCCGGCATTACCGGAAGGACAAATTTGCGATTTCACAGCACCGAATGGATGTTATGCTGCGTCAGCTTCGGACGGGGACAAACTTCGTGTACTTTCAGGAGGATGTGGTCTGCTACGGCAAGCGCACGGTAGACGAGCGCTATCTGGAGGCCGTTGACGTCATGCTGGAGCTGACATACTGCGAGCCGGAGTTCTTTTCCTGCGAACGGCTGGAGCCGCCCCGTCTGCTTCGCTTCACAGGGCAGACCGGGAAGCTGTCCTTTCTCCACACAGTCGCGTGGATGGATACCCCGTATCGCATTATGGCGATACAGCGCATGAAGGGGGAGAGGCTTATCTGGATCTCGGACCGGTCGAACGGTTACGGCATCGAGCTTCCCCGTCACCATATTCTTGCCGTCCGTCAGGAGGATGGCACCCATCGCTTTTTTGGCTCGCAGGAGCCGGAAAAAATATAATGCCAGGAGGATACGAGTATGGCAAGAAAAAAGATCACCCCGGAAGAGGAAGCCCCTAAGACCGTTGCGCCTGAAGAAAGCGCAGCGGCAGACGTCGGCGACATGACGCAAAATGACCTTCCGCCCGGCGAAAGCGGGACGGCAGAGGACTGCGGGACGGAAGCTGTTCCCACGACGGAGCCGGCCGAGGATGCCGACGGTACGAGCGTGGGCGGCGACCCGCCAAAGGATGGCAGGGAAGAAGACCTTGCGGAGACTGCCGCGGCGGAAATGTCAGCGGCAGATATTTCTGCCGAGGAGAAAGTGACTCCCGCGCCAAAGGAAGAAGCGTCTGCGGCGGAAGAAGGTGCATCTCGGGCTGAACCGCCCGATGCGATCTCCGCTGCGGTGGAGAGCGTGTTGGCCGCCCGCAGCAAAGATACGGCGGGGCCTGAGACCGAAAGAGATGCCGATGGCGTAGATATCACGCCCGGAAAGCTTCCGGAAATACACGAAGCGCACGAAGCCGCATCGGAACCGCCGGAGTACAGCATAGATCTTTCTGAAGAGCCTGAACCGGTGTCGACAAGGGATGCAGCCCCGTCTGACGCCGAGGAGGACGAATGGGGCTTCCGGGAGCCGCGCAGGGAGGTGACCGGAGAAGAGACGCCTGCGCAGCCTGCGTCAATCGTGCTGCCCGCACGACCTGCGCCGTCCGTGCCGTCTGTGCCGTCCGTGCGGCCAAAGGCAGATGTAAAGAGCGACAGGCAGATCTTTTTTGAGCTGAAATTCAACGAGCTCGACCGCGGTCTGACGCCGGAGGAACGGCAGGAGTGGAACTCCATCTACGCCTCCTACCGCGGCCGCAGCGCCCTTACCGGCACGATCATCGGTGTGGACCCGCGCTCCATTTATGTCTGGAATCCGCGGACGGAGAAGAAGGAAAAGCTCACCATGTACTGTGCCATCGTGGTCCCCTACCGCGTGCGTATCATGATCCCCGAAACGGAGATGTGGGAGGAGGGCGACGAACGACCTGATTACGTGCTGCAAAATATGGTCGGCGCAAAGATCGACTTCATTATCATCAAGGTCGAGCGTGAGGCGGGCTTTGCCGTTGGCTCCCGCCGCCTTGCGAGCCGCAGCCAGCGTTACTTCTTCGCCCACCGTGAGGACCTGCATAGCATTGGAGCGCGTGTGAAATGCCAGCTTATGGCGGTGGGTCCCCGGCGCTGCCTTGCAGAGTGCTACGGCCATGACATTGACCTTACCCAGCGCGAGATAAGCTATACGGCAATTCCCGACCTGCGCAACAAATACCACGCGGGCGTGGAGCTCGATT
>ENA-ORCN01002139-ORCN01002139.1-human-gut-metagenome-genome-assembly--contig:-NODE-2139-length-11272-cov-6.628227_pt1 | contig 11272 bp, 9 predicted proteins | sample MGYA00242984_ERZ507984 | MGnify/ENA primary metagenome ERZ507984 (study PRJEB26167, sample SAMN06115395) | human gut metagenome | host: Homo sapiens | place: China:Hubei | collected 2016-05-19 | study... | reverse complement strand
GGAGCAAAGCGTTACTACAAGCGCCAGCGCTAAAATAACTGCGGTATACAGCCTTATTTTGCGCATAATTCATTTTCCTCCTTTAAATCGGGAGCGGCCTGCGGCTTTGTGCGCGCGGCAACAGCCTCTTTTAAAAGAACAAACAGCACCGCCGCGGCGGGAACGCTTGTAAGCGCGCCGACTATGCCGCCTATATTGCCGCCGACAAGAACCGAGCAAACAACTATAACGCCCGGAAGAATATTTCCATACAAAAAAAGATCAGATTTCCCATGAGAAATCAGCATATGTGTATAGAGTACCCAAATGGGATAAATAGCACCCAATAGACACAGTATCTGCAAAATGGGTACACTATGCAACCACTTTTCTCCTATTGTTACTACTACAAATTCCGGAGCAACAAATGCTAAACCCAACATTCCAGGAAAAGAAACAAATGCAGCAAAACGAACCATTTTCCTAAATACATTTAGTTGACGTACCTTATCCTCTCGAACCTCGACTAAAACAGGTTGTGCCACAGAATTTATCATACCACTCAAAAGTGAATTCCCCATACCCATCCATTTATTGCCTTGCGCATAAAACCCAACTTGAGTTGCATTATACAATTTTCCCAACAGAACCGAGAATATATTACTATTGATCTGTATAAATATATTCGTAAGAAACAATTTCACACTAAAAGAAAATATTCCTTTCAAAGGCTTAAAATCAAACATCAAAGTAGGCCTCCATGGAGAGACCACACACTTCAACAATGAATTTATTATAACATATATCACAGTCTGCATAGCCAAAGCCCAATACGCCAAACCTTTCATTGCAAAAAAGAGACCTATAAGACCAGATAATAGTAAAGAGAGAATATCAATCTTCGCTTGCTCCTTTACCATCATTCTTTTAAACATCACTGTATAAGGCACACCTGCCATCCCAGAAAAAAAGAAACTCACAAATAATACTCGAGATAAATTGGTTAATTCCGGTCTTTCATAAAAAGAAGAAATCAGAGGAGCTGCAAAAAACAAAATGATATATACAATCAGCCCCGTTAAAACCATAAACCAAAATACCGCATTATATTCCCTATCTGATACCCCTTTCTTATTCGCTAATGCAACTGTAAATCCACTATTTATAATCGTATTTGCAATACCACTAAATATCGCTAACATCCCCAACAACCCATAATCCTCTGCATTAAGCATTCGTGCCAGATAAATACCGAACAACATCCCCAACAACTGTTGTACCCCATTGCTCAGTCCTCCCCAAAAGAGTCCTTTCGCCGTCTTTTCTTTCAGTGTCTGTTCTGCCATTAATTTAGAATGTCTTTATCATAATCATAACCATTTATTACACGTAAACGGGTTCCATTAAAAGACGGATGAATAATGTTACGAGTCGAATCATATTCCGCCACCTGTACACCAGTTATGCCAAGGACCGTATGTATTAGGTCATCTGCCATATAAGGTTTATCCACCGCTTTAGCAATACATGAATCTTTATCGGGATATAATGTCTTAAAACGATCAGATTCCCATACAAGGAAAGGTATCTCTACCATATAACGTGATATATCATTTTCTGATCGCCCTGTATAATCCCGATTATCATACACTTCATTTCCATGATCAGACAAATATATCATAACTGACTCTGTCTTCTTTAATACTTTTATAATTTCACCTATCACATGATCATTATATAAAACCGTATTATCATATTGAGCCGCCATTTTTTGAGATTTTTTCCCATAAGGGATAAGTTCATCTTCTGCCTTAAAATAGTCAAATGCTTCTGGATAGCGATTTCGGTAAAGAGGATGAAACCCCATAAAATGAAGTACTATAAATTTTTTATCAACACCATCAGATAATTTAGTTTCCAAAACAGACACCAAATCACCATCAAAATCACCATATCGTTCATCAATAGAGTTTCGTTTATTATTGAAATAAACATCATCACAACGATTTCCTAACGATGCGACATAATTACCATAAGCCCCCATCATCTCTTGATTAGAAATCCAATAAGTTTTATATCCTGCAGCCTTCATTACATCAATAATATTAGCATAATCGTACCATTTTCCTTTTGATTCATTATTAAAAAAGGACATTATTTTTTGAATAGAGGCTGATGTATACAAACTTGGACAAATAACATCATTAAAACGATACAATTCTCCTCGTTGAAAAAGTGAATCACAAAAAGGAGTAGTTGGCAATGAATAGCCATATAAGCTCATATGTTCCGCCCCACGCATTAAATTCCCAGTTAATTCCACGCAAATCACGCGCTTCATATGGTGTATCCACATTTCCACTCACAACGAATGTAGGACCTGTATCTCTTGCCCATGCATCGTCTGTATCCATGACTACAAGCCTGACCGTTTCCGGGAGCATCTTTGCTGCTTCCTCTTTTCTACCTTCTGATACAATCATGTATACCTGCTCGCTTTCACTGATTACAGACGCTATCTGTGCAAATGCTTTCTTAGCCGCCTTTGCTCCATAAGCCCAAGAACCCGGTCTTTCTGGCCATATCATAATGCAGCCCTGATGTCTTTCAAATTCAGCAGGCATGCGGAAACCGTCTGCTGCCGGAGTACTGTTTATATAATCCATATCTATAATCTCCCTTTGAAATCTTCATAGCCAAAATGCTTCCACACCTTACATTCCCCATCACTATCCATAATTACAATATCCGGCAGTGGGATTCCGTTAAATGTATTGTTCTTAACCATTGAATATATAGCCATATCTTCAAATACGAGTCTGTCCCCAACATTGATTTCCCTGCCGAATTGATAATCACCTATGATATCTCCTGCAAGACATGTATAAGACGATAATCTGTATCTTCCCTTCTTCGCCGGTTTCCATATACCTTCTTTTACGTCCATATCAAAATCAATCTCTATGTCCTTATCAATTCCATACTCATCTTCCATGTCCGATATTTTCAATCCGTCACGAAGAGGTGGTGTATATGGCATTTCCAACACATCAGGCATATGGCACGCTGCTGAAGCGTCAAGTATAAGAGTTGTTATTCCATTTTCGACTTTATCAAGAACTGTAGTCACAAGATATCCTGCATTAAGTGCAACAGCTTCTCCCGGTTCAACATACACCTGTACATCATATTTCTTTTTCACATGACTGATACATTTTTCAAGAGTTTCAATGTCGTAATCTTCACGGGTTATATGATGTCCGCCGCCGAAATTAACCCACTTCATATCTTTCATGAGAAATCCGAATTTCTCTTCAACAACTCTTAAGGTTTCCGCCAAGTCGTCTGAATTCTGTTCGCATAATGTATGAAAATGTATTCCTTCCATGCCAGATAACACATCCGGTTCTTCCTTAAGAGCGGCTTTCAGGTTCTTAAGAGTAACTCCTAGTCTGCTGCCCGGCGCGCATGGGTCATATATTGCATGGTCACCCTGTGTAGAAAACTCTGGATTAACTCGAAGTCCAAAGCTTACCCCAGCCTCAATACATCTGGCTTTATGCTTCTTTAACTGTGAAACTGAGTTAAAGACAACATGGTCACATATATTTACAAGCTCATCCATATCCTCATCAGTAAATGCCGGTGCAAATACATGATTTTCTTTTCCCATACACTCAGCACCAAGTCTGGCTTCATATATTCCACTTGCCGTAGTCCCGCTTATATATTTTCCAATCAGCGGATATTCTGCATATGCTGAAAATGCTTTCTGCGCCAGCAGTATGTGGCAGCCGGTATCTTCTTCTACTTTATGAAGTATCTCAAGATTATGAATAAGCATTTTTTCATCTATTACATATGCCGGTGTCTTTAACTCATCAAATCTCATAATTAACCTCTCTTTTTAGTCTACTAAAACAGGATTTTCATCGACAACCCATGGGAGACCGTACTTATTAAGCGCATCCATGTATGGATCCGGATCAAATTCATCTGTTGTGAATACTCCCGGCTTGTTCCAGAGTCCCTTTGCAACAAGCATTGTACCAATCATAGCAGGTACACCTGTTGTATATGAAATAGCCTGTGAACCTACCTCACGGTAACATTCCTGATGGTCGCACACATTGTAAATATATACCTTCTTCTCCTTGCCGTCTTTGATACCTGTGAAGATACAGCCGATATTAGTCTTACCTACTGTTCTTGGTCCAAGTGAAGCAGGGTCTGGAAGAAGTGCCTTTAAGAACTGGATTGGAACAATCTCCTGTCCGTTGAATTCAACCGGGTCAGTTCTTAACATTCCGATATTCTCAAGGCATTTCATATGTGTAAGATAGCTCTGTCCAAATGTCATGAAGAAACGTATTCTCTTAACATGCGGAATATTAGCAGCAAGTGCCTCTATTTCCTCATGGTGAAGCAGGTACATATCCTTCATTCCTACTCCCTCAAAATTGTACTCTCTCTTTATTGACATAGCAGGAATCTCAACCCAGTGACCATCCTCCCAGTATGAGCCGGGTGCTGATACCTCACGAAGATTAATCTCCGGGTTAAAGTTAGTTGCAAACGGATATCCATGATCGCCGCCGTTGCAGTCTAATATATCAATTGTATGTATCTCATCAAAATAGTGTTTCTGTGCATAAGCTGTGAATACACTTGTTACGCCCGGATCAAAGCCTGTTCCTAAAAGTGCTGTAATTCCGGCTTCTTTATATTTTTCTCTGTAAGCCCACTGCCATGAGTAGTCAAAATATGCTGTAAATCCAAGACGCTTGCATCTCTCCTCATATACCTTTCTCCACTCAGGATTGTCTGTATCCTCACACTCGTAATTAGCAGTATCAACATAAGGAACTTTACATGCAAGACATGCATCCATAATCGTAAGATCCTGATATGGAAGTGCCACATTAAGAACTACATCCGGCTTGAATTCATTGATAAGCGCAATAACCTCATCTGTGTTGTCAGCATCAACCTTTGCTGTTGTGATGTTAGTGCTTGTCTTGTCCTTCAATTCGTCTGCTAATTTGTCACATTTGCTCACTGTTCTGCTCGCTATGCACAGGTCTGAAAATACCTCGCTCACCTGACATATCTTGTGGATTGCTACTGAAGCAACTCCTCCGCAACCAATTACTAATACTCTGCTCATCTTTCTTCCTCCTGTTCTAATAATTCTTCAACATACTTTGGCAGCATGAATGCACCTGTATGAAGATTAGTTGTGTAATATTCTGTATGTATATTTCTTCTCTTCCACTCTGCCGGCTTGAAATCCTTAAGCGGATGATATTTCTTTGACGCAAATCCAAACAGCCAGTATCCTGACGGACTTGTTGGTATATGTGCCTGATACACGCGGCTTATTGGAAATGTGTGGAACACCTTCCTGTGCATGCTTCTGCATGCATCCTCATCCTCATCATAGAAAGGACTTCCATGCTGGTACACAAGTATTCCGTCCTCCTTAAGCGCCTTATAACAGTTACCGTAGAATTCTCTTGTAAACAGTCCCTCACTCGCACCAAACGGGTCTGTTGCGTCATTAATTATAAGGTCATACATATCCTGCTTGGAGCGTAAGAACCTTAATGCATCTGAATTATAAATGTGTACTCTCTCATCTTCTAATCCTACTGCCGTCTCTGGAAAATACTCCCTGCACACATCAACAAACATGTTGTCCTGTTCAACTATGTCAATATTTTCGATATTGTCATACTGTAACAGTTCCTTTGATACACCGCCGTCACCGCCACCGATTATCAATACATTTTTAACATCAGGATGGACTGACATTGGCACATGCACCACCATCTCGTTATAGATGAAACAATCCTGTTCTGAAAATATAACACTTCCATTAAGTGTCAGGAATTTTCCGAACTCTGGCGACTGAAATACATCTATTCTCTGATAGTCGCTCTCGCCAGAAAACAGTTGTTTTTCAACCCTGATATCAAACTTCACATGTGGTGAATGAAGTTCTGAAAACCAAAATTCCATAGAAACTTTCTCCCTTCTATATTTTACCGATTAAACAAATCGGACATTTACATTCTTAATACATTCAGTGTCTGCAATGTTGAATCTTCCATTCCCTGCATTGAACAGCCCTTCTCTACTGAATACTGAATATAGTCTATTATCTCGTCTGTAATTTCTTCACCCGGCGCAAGTATAGGAATTCCTGGCGGATATGCCATTACGAACTCCCCTGATATATGTCCTGCTGCCTCACGGATTGGAACTTTAATCTTATCGGCATAGAAGGCTTCCTGTGGTGAAGCAAGTACCCTTGGAAGCAGCATTTGTCTGTCTACTTCAAAGCGTTTTTCTTCTTTTGAATACAGACGGCTGATTTCAGCCAATGCTCCGACAAGTCTTTCTATATCCTGTATTCTGTCACCAATTGATATGTACGCCATTATATTTCCAATGTCGCCGAATTCTATCTGGATATCATACTCATCTCTTAAGATATCATACACCTCAATTCCATCAAGTCCGATATCCCTTGTATAAACACAAAGCTTGGTAACATCATAATCATAGACTGTTCCACCATTAATCAGTTCTTTTCCGTATGCATAATAACCGCCTACCATATTAATCTCATCTCTTGCATACTGTGCCCACTCACTCACCTTTGCAAATGACTGTCTGCCGCGCAGGGCAAGATTTCTTCTTGATATATCAAGGCTTGTCATAAGAAGATATGACGCGCTTGTTGTCTGAGTAATATTAATAATTGTCTGTACATAATCAGCATTCATTCCATTATTGGTAAGAAGGATTGAACTCTGAGTAAGCGAACCGCCTGACTTATGCATTGATATTGCTGCAAGGTCTGCTCCTGCTTTCATTGAATTCATAGGAAGGTTGTCACCAAAATACAGATGCGTTCCATGTGCCTCATCGGCAAGCACCTTAAGTCCATATGAATGTGCTATATCACATATTCCTTTAATGTCTGAACAGATTCCATAATATGTAGGATTGTTCACCAAAACCGCCACCGCATTCGGATGCTCCTGTATTGTCTTTTCAACCTGCTGCACAGTTACTCCAAGCACTATTCCAAGCTTTGCATTAATTTCTGTATTAAGATAAACAGGAATCGCACCACACAGAATCAATGCATTAATTACGCTTTTATGCACATTTCTTGGAACGATAATCTCATCTCCAGCCTTACATACAGATAACACCATGTTCTGTACTGCCTGTGTAGTTCCTCCTACCATGAAAAATGCGTGTTCTGCCCCAAATGCTTCTGCTGTGAGCTCCTCTGCCTCCTTAATAACAGAAACAGGGTGGCACAGGTTATCAAGTGGCTTCATTGAATTAACATCTATTCCAACACATCTTTCTCCAAGTAAATCTACCAGTTCTGGGTTGCCCCTTCCTCTCTTATGTCCCGGAACATCAAACGGAACAATTCTTTTCTTTCTGAATTTCTCAATTGCTTCGTAAAGCGGCGCACTCGCCTGTCTTTTTAAGTCCATAATCTCCCCCTGTTCTCATTACTGCCTATGCTTCTATTCTCATCGCTGCTTTCACTTCTATTCTCATCGCTGCTCGCGCAAAAAGGCGTGATTGATTTAAAATCAATCACGCCTGTATAATCATATTCTATCTTCTTTTTGATTACTGTATTGCCAAATACAGAAAATCTGACCTTTCAGAGTTTATCCAAGTAAGTCACTGTTACCGCTCTTATTGACCGTTTCACAAGATGATATGCTCTCTCGCATGATAATTTTAAAATCAACTTATAAAATTTGAGCTTCTAACTCAATCAATAATGTGTGCCCTCGTCACACTCGGCAACCGACCCGCCCGTCCGCAAGGCTTAACATGTAATCATGTGGTCTGTATTTACGATATCTTTTTATATCCAAAATACCTTTAAAATATAATATAACTGTCTGCTGGTGTCAATAACATTTTTTATATTTACTTCATATTTTACCTGAACTTTTCGAATATATTACATTATTAACCCTGAAACCTAAAGACATTATTTACTTTTTATTTGTTACCATACAACTTCCGTGCTACCGCAAATGCTTCCTCAGGAATCCCCATTTCTCTATACATTTCCTTCCAGTCTTCTGTAAGTTGTCCTTTTAATTCAAGCTGTGTTTTCCTGTTTATACCCGAAAATACCCCAAACCATTTACGGACATCCGGATTGCTTTTGTAAAAGCTGCCACCCTCACGCTTTATCTGCATATCCATAACTGCTGTTATCTGTAACATAAGATGCAATTCACCGGTTACATCAGACGCCTCCATGAGAACATCAGGTCTTTTATTGTAAAAGTCCATAAAGTACTGCATAGCACCCTTTGTATCCTCTTTTGCAAGAAAAGACGACAAAACTGCTTTCAGCTCCCTTGTTTCGGCTTTTTCACCAACCATTCCAACCTTGCATTCCTTTACCTTGATATTGTTTACTCTCACCCACACAAGCAATAAGAATTCAGATATAAAGCCAAACACACGCCTGTGGTATGAATCCTTATCAGTCTCCATATCAATGCGTTTCTGAACCTCAAAGAATATCGTAAACAGCCACTCAGCATATTTATCAAAAAGCTCTTTAGAAGTGACTATCATATTTCCAAAATATGTCTCATTGCCATTAACAAGCTGTATAAATGTATCATAATACTCGGGATATAATTCCTTAATAACTTCACCTGTCATATCAAGCGCAGTTACATTATGATTAGCAGAAAATCCGTAATGATATGAATTATTAAGAACGACTCTCTTGGTTGTAACAAGTTCGTACTCCTTAAAAATCTGCTCATACTGCTTTTCATTCATAATATGCTCGTTCTCATCAATAAGATATCTTCTGTAATGGCATGTTCCAACATAATTAATATCATGCACATTTTTCCATATCCAGTATAATCCTGTAAGTTCACTATAATAACCGTTAAGAGCCGATATATTATCTCCTGTATCGTCCCTGAGATACCCCAGTGGTGAATTAATTGCTGTACCTACCTGAAGCGGCACATACATATTATCATCAGGCTTTGTAAAATGTTTATGTGTAAGTGTGTAAATTGTTAAGTCCATATTCACCCTTTATGCCAGAAATCCACAGGCTCATACTCCTGCAGTTTTGCAAGAAATCCAAGTTTTCCAAGCTCCTCCTGAATTAAATCCAGCGTCTGTTCGTCATCCGCAACAATTGTATGATAATGATATCCTGATGTCACATTCATCAACAGGCTGCTCTTTCCATTTGCAATTTCCTCAAGATATTTCCTGATATCACGCCTTGAATGAATATTCATCTCCGCTCTTATAACACCATATACCTTGTGATACACAAAAACGTCTCTTATCCATCCACCCATGTCAACTATTGCTCCAAGCTCTGCTTCCACCTCATCATCTTCATGTTTAACCTTAAGTATGCGGCTGTACTCCTGCTTATCATTAAGCACATAGCCTCTGTTAGTTGAGAAAACATCTATATTCTTCGCGCGGATAAGCGCTATATCCTGCACTATAACCTGCCTGCTTACATCTAATATCTGTGCAAGCTGTGTACCCGGCACAGGACTTGACGAATGTTTTAATATATCTACTATCTGATTTCTTCTCTCTTCTCCATTCATTGCTACAACTCCCCGGTTCACCCCGACAATGATTACTCCTGTACAGGATGAAGATTTTTTAATGAAATGTCCATAATTGGTGCAGAATGTGTAAGTGCACCACTTGATACAAAGTCTACACCAAGGTCAGTAATTTTTGCAATGTTTTCTTTAGTTACATTTCCAGAAACTTCAACTAAAGCTTTTCCACCAATTATATTCATAGCCTCTCGCATATCCTCATGACTCATATTATCAAGCATAATAATATCTGCGCCTGCCTCAACAGCTTCACGTACCATTGAAAGGTTCTCAACTTCAACTTCTATCTTTCTTACAAATGGTGCATATTCCTTAGCCATTGTAACTGCCTGCTTAACTCCGCCTGCAGCACCTATATGGTTATCCTTAAGGAGTACTCCGTCTGTAAGATTATATCTGTGGTTATTACCACCTCCGATTCTGACAGCATACTTCTCAAATATACGGTTATTAGGTGATGTCTTTCTTGTATCAAGAAGCTTTGTCTTAGTTCCTGCAAGCAGCTTCGCAACACCATTAGTATATGTCGCAATTCCACTCATTCTCTGGAGATAATTAAGTGCTGTTCTTTCTCCACACAGAAGAACTCTTATATCTCCTCTTACAACTGCCATCTTCTGACCTTTCTTAACCTCATCCCCGTCTTTTGCAAAAAATGTAATCTCTACATCTTCATCAAGCAGTTCAAATGTTCTTGCAAATACCTGCAAGCCACATATTATTCCATCCTGCTTGCATATAAGCTCGACTTCTCCAAGCTTTGGTTCTGGCATAACACTGTTAGTTGACACATCCTCACTTGTAATATCTTCTTTAAGTGCTCCAAGAATGAGCGGATCCACATTTAACTTTAAAGTAACTTTATCAAACATATCATTTCTCCATTTCTATATTATTATGCGTAATTCTTCTTCTGGCTTTCTTCATAGGCTTTATCTGCCTCTTCAATCTTTTTATTGACTAATTCTGCATATTCTCCGTCAATTTCCGACTCATCTGCATATTTTTCTGCATCAAATGTATCAAAATATGTAATCTCATCCTGTGTCGGTTTAACAACTGCATTTTCAGTAATATCAAGTGCTGCCCTCTTTGCAAACACAAGACTTTCAAGAAGTGAGTTGCTTGCAAGCCTGTTTCTTCCATGAACTCCGTTGCAGGCTGTCTCGCCTATTGCATACAGGTTATCCATTGTTGTTCTGCTCTCATGGTCTACCTTAATTCCTCCCATGAAATAGTGCTGTGCAGGAACAACCGGAATACACTCTTTTGACGGGTCATATCCCTTATCAATACAATACTGCACTATATTAGGAAAATGCGTTTTTAATTCTTCTTCAGGTATTGTCCTTAAATCTTCCCATACAAAATCTGTATTGTCCTTTGCCATCTGTTTTCTAATCTCTTCTGTAAGCAGGTCTCTTGGAAGCAGCTCATTAACAAATCTTTTTCCATTCTTATCATAAAGCTTTGCGCCTTCGCCTCTTACTGATTCAGATATAAGAAAGCTCCTGTCTTCCTCTTTGTCAGAATAAAATGTTGTCGGATGAATCTGGACATAATTAATATCCTTTAATTCTACTCCATGCTTTATAGCAATTGCAATTGCA
>ENA-ORCN01002134-ORCN01002134.1-human-gut-metagenome-genome-assembly--contig:-NODE-2134-length-11286-cov-4.676688_pt1 | contig 11286 bp, 7 predicted proteins | sample MGYA00242984_ERZ507984 | MGnify/ENA primary metagenome ERZ507984 (study PRJEB26167, sample SAMN06115395) | human gut metagenome | host: Homo sapiens | place: China:Hubei | collected 2016-05-19 | study... | reverse complement strand
GTAACATTCACCAATACAGTAAAAGACTAGATTATATTGAAAAACAATTAAAAATCAACGGTAACAACTAGATAAAAACACCAAAAAAGTCCCCAACAACAAAATAAAAATAAAAAACTTAAAAAATATTCAATAAATTTTCCCATAGGTCTTTTGGTACCTCCTCGCCCCTCCCCGTGAGGGGCTTTTTGTGCCCTGCCGGGCGTGACCGCCGAGCCTTCGTGGTGTCGGCGGTATTTTTTGATTCAACATATACATATATGAAATTTTTATTGACGTAAAATTCGCATACGTATATATTGTCTTCACGACGAACGGGAAAGGCGAGTGGCGCGGCAACGGCCCGCTGAAAGCTGGAACCGGACGGAGGAAGCCCCAACAAGTACGAGCACGGCAAGCGCAAGCCTTTGGGAGCGGGAAGCACGCGACGGCAGGAAATGGGGTGATGTGAAGACAGGCCGCGTAGGGACGGCGGGACGGGGATGGAGTGAGCCGGGATTGACCGGTTAAAGCGACAGGCCATGAAACCATCCGAAAAAGCCGGGAGGAGCAGCCCCGGCATGCGAAGGTGTGACGAGCGCCGGGCCGTAATGCATGATAAAAAACGACAAGTTACCACATAGCACGAGGTGAGTACGAAAAATCGTACTCTTAAACCATGCTTGAACGTATCTGGTAAGAGTGGGGAAGAAAAAGGAAGAAGGATTCACTTTTAGGATGAAATTAGATAGAGAACAAAATACTTCATATCTATTAGGAGCATAGAGCTCACCGGAAAAGGGAAGCTTTATAGTCTGTTAGTACAAAAAACTACAGGAAAAATCATGAGCAAACTTCTTGAATCCGTCCACACTCTTGTCATTGATGGCGATATGCCTGCAAAGGCAATAGCATCCGCCATTGGAAAACCCTACTCGACTCTGCTCAGGGAGTGCAACCCCTATGGCAAAGGTGCAAAACTCAGCGCAGAGACGTTCATGGCAATCCTCAAAGCCACAGGGAACATCCAGCCTCTTGAACTCATGGCGCGAGAACTCGGTTACAAGCTTATTCCTATCGATCGATGATCCTTGCATAAAAGGGGCGGCGGATCTCCCGTCTCCCCAACCCATGCGTGGACCTGAGGCGTATGGAGATGTCCGCCCCGGTGATTGCCCCGCGGTGTTTTGTGGAAAGGAATCAATTTGTGCGCAACGCATACAAAAACTCTATATTTAACTTAACTGTTTATATTTAACATCTAATTGACACAAAACCACTTTTTTTGTTTCTGCTAGCAAGCAGCGGCAAGCTTCTAGGGAAGTTCGGCGGCTACCAACTATTGGAGGCGGTTTTACGGAACCGCAAACGGCGGCAAGCTTCTAAAAAAGTTCGGCGGCTCTACCATAGGCGGTTCTTCGGAGCCGCCTTTTTTCATGTCCAAGGCACGGCTCAACGGTGTAATCACTTCAATGTTTACAGGTTGCGCAAGAACTCAAAAAAGAATCAAAATCCTTTTTGAGATTTGAGGTTTCGCGCCCAGCTCGAAAACGACATCGCAAGCGCGACGGGATTCTATCCCGCCCCCTCCCCCCGGTGGCGAAGTCTGCGTGGGCAGATGGCGCGGCATCAGGAGCGGGTTCGTCAGGGAGGCTCCAACCGGTGACAACTTGCCACCGGTTGTCGTTGGCTTTTTTCGTACGATAGTCGTAAAATAAAAAATGAATAATGAATTTCGTATAGTTTGATTTAGAAAAAAACACGAAAATGGTATCCATCTTAGTAGTAGCAATAAGCAGAGCCTACCCCAAAAAAGAGTGAGCTGACAAAAAATAATATGAGACGGCAGGAGACTTCGTGAGATAAAAGATAAGGAAAAAGTAAATACTCATAAAATGTTATGGGTATTCAGGAAGCCTCATGAGATTCAAAAAAACGGAGGCTTGGCAAGCCATTGAACAACGGCTACGCAAGCTCAAAAAAACTCCTACGAACATGAGGAAGAGGAATACTCAAACGATGTCGGGTATGCCGCTAATGCCGCTGAGGATGCATCTGCAGCACACCGTAAGAGCGGGGAAAAAAAGGTTTGATATGCTCCAGCTGACTTTCGGAAGAACAGGGTACACATAGGACACCTCCGGGCCTCCTGCATACCACCTTCTTTTCGTTTTTTGGAAATTGGGAAATAACGAGTTCTGCCCCCGCACATCAGCACACTTCGTTCGTTGAAGCGGCCAACGCGGGCTTTTCCAACACTGTGAAGATCCCAGGCCGCGACAGCCTCAGCCTTGGCGATGTTGAGAGCTTCAACACGGACAAGGACATCTCCTTCTCCCTCAATGCCAGAAGCGAACTTTTCCGACGCGACGGGACGTCCATATACGGGAAACATTGCCGTGGAGTGGAAATTCTAAAAAACCCACATGAAAAAGATAAAGCCCCCTTCCTCACGGTTGGGGACTTTTCCTATGACAGACGGAAAAAGCTCTCACGGGCGCTTCGCCGTAATCCCGCCCGCTCCGCATGTACCCTCAAGAGGCCCAAGGGCGTGGTCTGGGACATGCCTGCCAATGACTCAAGAGCATCCGAAAACGCTCCGGACTTCTCTAAAAACGGAAACATATTCTGCCTCAGCGTTTCCCGCATGGAATGGAGAATTTACGCAGCTTGGCATAGAGCGTCGGGATTTTCATATGCAGCAAGGCCGCTGCTCCGTGTTCGCCGCGCACGCGCCCCCGCGTCATCGCCATGATCTTACGCAGGTACCGTTCTTCCAACTGTTCCAGTGTCGGCGTGTCCGCAAGGATGCCGCCGTCCCCCGCCTGACTGGAGAAAAATGGCTCCATGTTCGCATGGTCGAAATGAAAATGCAACGACGCGCCCTGCTCGCACAGAATTACCGCCCGCTCGATGATGTTTTTCAATTCGCGCACGTTTCCCGGCCAGGAATAGTCCACTAACGCCTGTTTCTGCTCCGGCGACAGAGGAAAAATCGTTTTACCGTAACGCTGGCTGGAATGACGAATGAAAGCGTCGACAAGCGGCAAAATATCCTGCTTTCGTTCGCGCAGGGGCGGCAACAGCAACGGGACGACGGATATGCGGTACAGGAGATCCTGACGGAAACGCTTCTCACGGACTTCTTTCCATAAGTCCCGGTTGGTCGCGGCGATAAGCCGGAACCGGGACTTGATTTCCGCCGTTCCGCCGACGCGCATGAACCGCTGTTCCTGAAGCACCCGAAGGAGCTTTGTCTGGATGAGCGGCGACATTTCCCCTATTTCGTCGATAAACAGCGTCCCCTGATCCGCCATCTCGAACAAGCCGATTTTTTGATTAGACGCTCCGGTAAACGCGCCCCGCTCGTGTCCGAAAAATTCGCTTTCAAAGAGCGATTCAACCATGCTCGCGGGGTGGACGGCTATGAACGGCCCCTGACGCCCACTGAGGCGGTGGATATGCCGGGCCATGATCTCCTTGCCGACTCCGGTTTCTCCCCAGAGCAGGACGGGGACATCCGTTACGGCGGCATATTTAGCTTCACTGAGAAGGGTGTTCAGCCCGGCCCCCAGCACCAAACACTCTCCCCTGTCCTCCTGCAAAAAGATGCTGCGCAGTTTATTCTGCTGCAATTCGTTTTCACGTTCCTTCAATCGCCGCACGAAGAGGGCCGAACGCAGTTCCGCAGTGAAAAGGCGGGCTGCGCACCGCAGTTCAAACAAGGAAAATTCGTCGGCCGGCAAAACGGAATAGGTGCTGCTCAAATAGAGAAGCCACGGAGGTTCCGTTCCGATGTCGATGCTGAGGCAAAAGCCGTATTGCTTATGGAAGTGCACCGGCGTCGTGGCGGAACGTTGCTGCGCGACTTGCACAAGCCATTGCATACAAGGCCGCATGTGCTCGCTTTTCAATTCAAGAGCAGACAGGTTGACGGCCTGGACAAACTGTAAAGGATTGTCCTCATCGACCATGCGGAAAAACGCGGCCCGTTCCACCCGGAAGCCGTCAATGGAGGCCCTGAGAAGCAGATGAAGCCTTTCCTCAAAGATTTCTCGCTGCGGCGCGGTGTTCAGCGCCTTATGGCACCGTTCGATGATGTATTTCTCTTCGGATTCGGCATCGGGAAGGGAGTATGTAAACAGGCTAAACGCAGCCGGAGGCACGTTCAGGCAGGCGAGTGAGGCTTGATGGTAGGACGTTGAGGCATCAAGAGGCTTCCCGGTGGCTTTGCAGACGATGTTGCGGAGCGATCGGGCCTCTTCCATGCTGCCGCACAGTTCGCAGGTATTGGCCAGCTCGTGCGCGGTGAGGGTCAGTTCATGCATATCCCGCGTCGTGAGGATAAGCTCGAAACTTTGGCGCAACAGCTCAAGCTGCTTCTGTGGCTCCTCTCCCCTATCGCGCAGCAGCAGTGCCTGAACACGCATGGCGGAGCCCTTGAGATGCACATTAGCCCCTAGGAGCAGGTGGCCCAACGTAGGCTCCAGCTCATAGTGCGGGATGGGCGCGTAGCCGTTGTGCGCAAACACATAGAGCATGTCGAGGACTAGCGGATCCTTGAAGGTCGCGGGCCTGATGTCATGGGTGATCGCCCTGCGGGTTTCATCATTCAGGACGGCATAGGCGCGCTCGATGTCGCCCGCCAAAAAATGGTACAACGCATGTGCCCGCGTCGTCAGCGAGTTAACCACTGTATGCTGCGTATATAGCGGGGAAACGCGAAGCCGATTGATAAACTCCAGCGCCTTGCCGCTATCCCCTTTGCGCAGCAGCAGGAAACACGTGTTGACTTCATACAGGGTCGCCGAAAGGATATCGTCGGTCAACGTCGCCGTGCGCCGAAGAAACTCGATGCAGCCAAGCGCAAAATGGAATTGCTGCAGATACCCTGCGGAAAAGAGCGTACAGACCGCCAGTGTATCGTAGAACCTTTTGTAATACCAAGGTGTTTCTTCGGAGCAACGGTTGAACCAATCGATGTTTTTCTTGAGATCCCCGCACAGATAGGCGAGCAACCCCTCAAACAGAGGAAGCACTTCCTGCGTGTCGCCGTCAAAATAGCTCCTGACCCGGCATAGGGCCTGCTGGAGATTCTGGGTAAGGCGCGTGGTGTTGCTTCCGATAAAGACATGCAGATACATGCGCGACAGCATCAGAAGCGCTAAAAACCGCTTGTTACCGTTTTTTCGGGCAAGGCCGTAGGCGAGAGCTGAAAGGCGCAGTATTTTTTTGAGCAGTTCCGTGGAATTGAAGCTGAGCCCCTGTACCGCAAAGACAAGATTCAGGAACTTGCCGTCCAGACCCGCCGTGCTGCCGTTGCGCCGTCCCCAGCGCAGGAGGAAAAGGACAGCCAGTTCGAGCAAGGGGAGAATGTTCCTGTCCCGTTCGGCGCATTGGCTGATCCGGCTCAGGACGGTTTCACAGTCGTTGAGGCTGGCTTGTTCATGGAGACAGGTAAGGGCATACGCCTTTTCGTCGGGCCGAAAAAACTCCTTCAGCAACGGGAGCTGGGAGCGTATGAATGCAGCGGTTTCATCGCCCGCCTTCCACGCGGTTCCGTGCGGCGAAGAAACGCGTTCCGCCAAGCCAAGACGCTCCAGCTCGCGCCACCGCTCATCGGATGCGGGCAGCACATTCCCCGTGAGCAGTGCGAGCTCTTCAATGAAGAGAGAACGCTCGGCAAGATGCAACGCCAAAACATGGGCTATCTGCTGTGAGGTCAACACGGATTTCCCCTTCATAACAGATAAGGATGGGGCCTGTTTTACTCAAGGCAAAAACGATATGTCATTCAGTGTACCTTGGCAACAAGCGTTCCGGACTCCGAATGAACGAAACGGAAACGAGATGCGATAAAGACATTCCAGAGGAGTACGGCACGCCAGGAGGGAAAGGCTGTCATTTTTGCATTGCACCACACGAAGTTGTGCTTCTCCATCACTATTCGATTATTCCTTTGTCGATACGTATCGGACGCGCCGCGCTTCTCCGGAGCACCTCTTGCCCATTGTATATGTTCCCCTTGCCGCCAAAGTGGGGGGACGGCAAAGGGAACGTGAGGGGGGTATGGAGCAAGGTGCCAAGGTGCCGAGGATACGGTTAGGCTTCCATGGCGCGGGCCCTGTTGTAATCCTTAACGTAGGTGAATCCCGCAACCAGCATGATCAAGCCGCCGATGACGAACACCAGCTGCATGTAGACAAGCGCTAGCTGAAGCCCGAGCGCATCGGAAAGCGCCCCGGCGAGCATGGGCCCGAAAAAGCCCAATCCTTGAAGCAGGGTCACGTACGTCCCGTACGCAGTGGCCTTGTAGCGGGTGGGAACCAGTTCCTGCGTGGCGATGTGCACGCCGGTCACGGGGATGATGAACAGAAACATTCCGATCGCGCAGCAGGCGGCAATCTGATAGTAGAAGCCCGCCGCAAACACCGCAGCCAGAATGAGGAAACAGGGCACGCCGAGCCACGCCCGCGTGCGGCGGCTCCACAGGCCGAGGCGGTCTGAAAGCCAGCCGGAGAAGGGCGTGATCAAAAGGCCGGTAATCAGGTAAGCCGGCCCCATGTAGGCGCCCACTTCCGTGGACGTCCAGCCCATGATGCGGACCATGAACATGGGAATCCAAGAAATCATGCTGGTATAGCCCATGTTGGCGATGCCGACGCCGATGCCGAGCAATATCAGCGTCTTGTTCTGGAGCGTGAAAGCAAAGGCCTCCCGGACCTTCACATGCTCCCGTTTGCCGTCGGCGCTCGCCGCCGAAACGTGATTCTTGACGTTGGGCAGGAACAGGGACAGCGCGGTGAACAGCAGCGTCAGGCCCCCGACGGCAAGGAACGCGGAACGCCAGCCGTAATGCTGCGCCAGAACCCCGGCGATCGTGGTGCCGAGAGCCAGCCCCACGGACATGGCGGAGTTATAGGCCCCGATGACCGAACCCCATCTAGAGCGGCGGGTCCAACTGGTCAGCATGGATACGGAAACGGGCGCGTAGCTGGCGTTGCCTATGCCGACCATGAAGCGCCCGAGCACTATCAGGAAAAGGTGTGAGACGAGACCGCACAGCGTGCAGCCCACGCCCCAAACGGCGGACATGAGATTCACGGCGTGCTTTTTCGAGCCCTTGTCCGCCAAAAAGGAGAAGGGGAGCACAAACACGGTCATGCCTAGCAATACGGCGGAACCGGCGACACCGACCTGCGAGTCAGAAAGTCCGAGATCCTTCTGCATAGCGGGGAAAACGGCGGTAATCCCCAGTCTCGCGGCGAAATCCAACAGGAAAAGCATGTAGAGCACACCAAAGCCGAAAAGGAACCATTTTTTCCCGACGGGAGACGTCGGATCATCGGAAGCGGCCAGCCCCTTTTCCGCAGAGGCGCCGTCCTGCCGGACGGATGCGACGACGGATTCGGTTTGGCTTTTCATTTCTTCTTCACGGTCAAGAACAATTGAAGGCATGGGCATTCTCCGACGCGGGTACATAACCCGTTTGAAGTATGAGCGGAAGTTCTTTCCGGATGCTTTGCGGATGTCTGCGGAAGGGCTAAGCCTGATACACGATACGTCCGCCGCAGAGCGTCATGCGAACCTTCACCTGATTGATGGACAAAGGATCGATGGCTTCAAGGTCGTCGGATAGCAGCACGAAGTCGGCCAGCCGTCCCGGCTCGATACGCCCGCGATCGTGCTCGCCCATACAGAACAGGGAGGCATAAACGGTGTAGGCCTTGATCGCTTCCCGGGGACTGATGCGCTGTTCCGCCCCCATGAGGCGACCGCTCGGGGAAATGCGGTTGACGGCGGCATGGATGGAATCAAGCGCCGTGACCGGCAGCACCGGGGTGTCCACGTGGAGAGCGAAGGGAAGGCCAATCCTGACGGCGGAACCGGCGGGATCGAGCCTGTTGGCGCGGCTGGGGCCAAGATAGGTGTCGTAGTGCCCGTCGCCCCACACTTCGATATGCCGGACAAAAAAAGTGGGGAGCGCATGGCAGGCCTTCATACGGCGGAGCTGTCCGTCCGAGGCCATCTGCGCATGAACAAAAATGTGATGCAAATCAGGGCGGGGCAAGGTCCGCTGCGCCCGCTCATAGGCTTGCAGGGTGGCTTCGATGGCGGCATCGCCGTTGGTGTGGACGGCTATCTGAATGCCCGCGGCATGATAGTGCATGACAAGGTTGCCGAGCTCTTCAGGCGTGCAGACCAACTCGCTGCGGTAACCGGGGCGGGAGTGGTAATCTTCAAGCAAGGCTCCGGTGTAGCCTTGGATGGAACCGTCCGTAAAATACTTGACGCCGCCGAAACTCAGATACTCGGAAGGAAAACCCCACAGGCCGTAAGGCTCCAGCGCATCCAATACCGGGGGCATAAACTGTAGGTAGCCACGGGCATCAAGCGTCTTGTCCCTTGCAAGACTCAAGTACGCCGCCATGTCCGTCTTGTAGGAACCGGAAAGCCCGATCCCGCCGTCCATGAAGGTCGTGAACCCTTGCGCGTTGTAGTCACGGACGGCCCGCAGCATATTCTTCCGGGTTTCTTCAAATGACGTCGCCGGAAGTTTGGCAATCGCCTGATAAGAGGCGTTTTCTTCCAGAATTCCGTTGGGCCTGCCGTCGGCCCCAAGACAGACCGTCCCCCCGGCGACCCGCGTTTCCGCTGTGTAGCCGAGCTTTTCGATAGCCAACGAATTCAAATAGCAAAAATGGACGGAAAGATGTTTAACGAGAATCGGGCGTTCCGTGGATACGGCGTCCAGATCTTCACGGGTCAGATGACGTTTTTCGTCAATGCCCGTATCGTCGTATGCATAGCCGACAAGCCAGCGATCATGAGGCGTATTCCCAGCGGCTTCACGTAATACGTCGAGAACACGCGAAACAGTGCCCAGTCGGGAGCCACAATAGACCTGACTGAACGTATCCGCATACATGGACAGATGGCTATGCGTATCGATGAAGCCGGGATACAGCACGCCTCCGCCTAGATCGATTTTCTCGTATTCGCCACAGAGAGCCGCATAGCGCTCCATGTCTTCCAAACTTCCCATGGAATGTATGCGCTCTCCAATAACGCAGACAGCTTCTACAATCGGCATGGGATCATACAGGGTGACGATTTTCGCACCGGTGTACAACTTCAATTTTTCTGTGCAAAACACGTGTCATCTCCTTGGAGTAGGTCACTGAGGCCTGCCGCAACAACGTTTTCTCAGACAGTTAGGCAAGATGTTTGCCCCACAAGAAAGCGCGGGCCATTGCCAGCCTTGCCTCTGCAGAGATAAGCAAGAGCAATGCCAAGGATTTTGTGTTTTTAACACACTGTAATCATAGTCTTTTAAATACTGTACGTTTCCGTTCCCCCTCTTCGTCCAAAATACTATACATATTCTGTATCGTTTTTTTACCAATTATAGGATATTAAACAAATGCACGCTCTCCGGCGCGCGTAGCCGTTCGCGTTCATCCGCCCTATGGCATGGCGGCGGCCCTTGCCGGGAAAATGAACATCGGCGAAGTCGAAGCCGCCACCCTGCCGGACGGCGGGAAGGCCATAGTCAGCAATATCCCCTCCAACGTGATCGTGGCCTTCGATGTTTCTCCGGAGGGAGTCGTCTCACATTCACAGGAAGTTCTGGATACCGAAACCGGAGAGCTCGTCTCCACCCTGCACGCCTCCCGTGTAGGAGGATTCTCATGGGCCTGCCCCGGGGTCGACGGAGGCAGGGGGAAGCCAACCAGACTTTCCGGCTTTTCGGGATTCGACTATGTGCTCAACCCGGGGTTCAGCTCGAACCAGGGCTACATCCTTGAAGGCGCCGCGGACACGGCCAGACAGGAGCAGATGATCCTCGAATGCCTCGCGGCCACCGTAAAGGATGACAGAAAGGCCGAAAAATATCTCGCGGGATGGACTGGACACGCAGGCGCGTCTCGCGGCGCTGGAAGACGTCGTTTTCGAGTCCACCGCCCGACAAGCCGAATTGACGGAACGGCTGCGCCGAAGCGAAGAAACCGCCTCCACCTCAAAGGCCCAATGCGAGTCCGCCATTCTGGAAGCCGCAGCGCAGAAGGAACGGCTTGCAGGGTTGATCGACGCGCTCGCCTCCTCTTTCCCCTGCTTCATCCCGGAAGATGTGCAGCACCAGATGATGGAGGGGGACTTTTCTCGCGCCAAAATGATTTTCGAGCAGGCGTCCCGCGTGGACTTCTCGCAATATCCCATTGAGGAGCACAAACCCAAAACAATTTCTCCGGGTTCTCAGACGCAGGAACCTCCACTCTACGGATCAGGAGCTTTTGGGTTCATGATCGACATATGAAAAAAGTCCCCGCCACACGTTTGGGCGGGGACTTTTTTCAGCCGAACATGTCCAGGAGCCATTCCCTTCCGAGCTGCGTCCATCGGCGGTGGTACACGATCTTGTCGTTTTCGAGGATTTCCTGCTTGATGTGGACATAGCCATGCTCGGCATACTCGGCGTACAGGACATAGGTTCCGTTCTGCTTGAACTGGACACGCCGCTCGCACAGCAAGCGGTTCAGGGCCACGGCACTGCGCATCCCAAGCTCTTTGGCGCTCTCCGTTGTCGTATACGTTTTTCGGACATGGGAAAGGATGGCCACACGAGCCTCAGCCTGCACGCGGCCCTCGCGCTCTTCCTTCAACTGGGTCGCCAGCCGGATCAACACATCCGGGTTGAGCAAGGCTTCTTCCAGCTTTTTGGGCGTGAGGTAGCCACCGTGCTTACGGATGGCGGGAAGCACTTCATGAACGATCCATCGCTTGAAGGCTTTGGCTTCCGGCTTACGCGAACGGAGGACGAGGGAATACAGGCCGGGCTCGGAAATGATGGACATTTCTTGCTTACCGCCAGGGGTGTCGATAAGGGCGACACCCTTTTCATCGTCATCAAGAGAGGCAGCGGCATCACGGCTATTGCCGATCTCCAAGCAGTCGCATACATCCTTTCCCACAAACCACGGCGCGCCACTGTGTTCCACAACCCTGATCTTCCCGAATTCCTTGCTCTCAAAAATCTGGGGCATCTCCATGGACGAAACTCCTTTTGCAAAAGTTCCGTCCACGCTAACGGCCTCCCCGCAGGGGCACACGGAAAAGCCGTCTAGATATGCCGTATTTACGGGAAAATGAAAAACTCTAGCCAAAAAATGAAAAAACTTAAAAAACATGGAAAAATGATTTCATTTTTCCCAAAAGGTTCACAGATAAAAAAAGTCCTCCCCTGCCATTTTTAGCAGAGGAGGACTTTTCAATTTTTTATGCGCTATTCGCCAAGCAATGCCCAGT
>ENA-ORCN01002129-ORCN01002129.1-human-gut-metagenome-genome-assembly--contig:-NODE-2129-length-11303-cov-4.071619_pt1 | contig 11303 bp, 14 predicted proteins | sample MGYA00242984_ERZ507984 | MGnify/ENA primary metagenome ERZ507984 (study PRJEB26167, sample SAMN06115395) | human gut metagenome | host: Homo sapiens | place: China:Hubei | collected 2016-05-19... | reverse complement strand
ACGGCGTGTCCATGAAGGATTGGCGCGGCGGCCGTGCCGCTGCCGGCAACATCATCCCCTCCTCCACCGGCGCCGCCAAGGCCGTGGGCAAGGTCATCCCCGAGCTGAACGGCAAGCTGACCGGCATGTCCATGCGCGTCCCCACTCTGGACGTCTCCGTGGTGGACCTGACCGCCAAGCTGGCGAAGCCCGCCTCCTATGAGGAGATCTGCAAGGCCATGAAGGAGGCCTCTGAGGGTGAGCTGAAGGGCGTGCTGGGCTACACCGACGAGCCCGTTGTGTCCTCCGACTTCCTGGGCGATTCCCGCACCTCTATCTTCGATGCGGATGCCGGCATCGCTCTGACCGACACCTTCGTGAAGGTCGTCTCCTGGTACGACAATGAGTGCGGCTACTCCAACAAGATGGTGGAGCTGATTCGCTATATGTCCTCTGTGGACCACAAGTAAGATCAACGCAGAAGCTCCCGGGCCATTTGGCCCGGGAGCTTTTTTCACATTCCGCAGAGGAAAGGGCCCGCAGCACGCGGCAGGGGAGGGGCCGCCCGGTGTTCTGCCGCTTTCCCAGCCCTTCAGGGCAGAAAAATTCATGCGGTGTGAACGCACATAAGAATGGGGCGCTCCGCCAGATCCCGGCAGCTTTATGCATCCGGCCCACGGGCCGGACCGGGTCACCGTACCGCCGGAGACGGCACACAGTCTGTTTCGGTGCTTCTGCGCAGCAAAAAAGCGCCCTCCGGCGCCCCAACAGGCTTTCAGCTTCCGCATCCCTGCTTTTTGCCGGATGCCCTCTATACAGCACAACCCCCCGCTCGCTCCAACGACGAACGGGGGGCCTACTTCTGGATCGGAGTTTCCAATATGCATTACCTCTTGCTTTCTTGAGATACCGTCCGGATGCTGGGGAAACAGGGGAACTCAGGGGTTTGCCAATCCATAAAACATCGGTACACGCAGACGTCTGCTCTGGTTGCTACCAAAACTCGATTCTCGTGTGGCTCATCATCGTGAGGTGTGTTTCGTCTTTGGGTTCTTCCGGAGTTTCGCGTTTTGAGGAATTCCTCGATTCCGAACGGTGCAGGGATGATTGGGAATCTCTGAGCTAACTAGCCCATGGGACTCACTCCTTTCCTGTGTCTATAATGTACAATAGATTTCTTTTACTGTCAAGTGCTTTTGTGTATTTTTACACTTTCCATAAATCGAAATCAATTACCGTGAGCAAAATGCACAAAGGTGCGGGCAAAGCCGCTCAACTCCGCAGCTGGCACAAAAACGCCCCGGGGGAGAGAGCTGCATCCCGAAGGAACGCCAGGCGCAGCGCCTCCAGGTTCTCTTCACTGTGCTCCACTTCACAGCAAAGGCGGCGGACAGCCTCCCAAAGGCCACATACTGCCGTCAGGCGCTGTGCCGTCAGGACCATCAGCACGCAGAACTGCGCCTGCCCCAGCAGGTCGCCGTCGTTGACCGCCTTCAGGAGATACCGGAATGCAAAGTATGTGCCCAGCCGCTCCAGCAGCGTCTCCGGCACGGCGGCGGGCGGCGCCTCCTCCGCCCTGCGCAGGAGCTCCCGCCAGTCCCCGTCCAGGGCCTCCAGCTTGGACAGCACCCGCAGGGCGTGTGGAAACAGGCCAGGCCCGGGCGGTACCGCCGTCTCCTGCTTCTTCCAGTCCGCTGCCAGAACCGCAAGGTCCTCTGTCCGGTCCTCATCCAGCAGGATTTGCGCCTCCGCAGCCAGGAGCAAAAATGCCTCCAGCCGCTCCTGCAGGGGACGAGGCCGATCTGCCAGCTCCCGAAGCATCCGCTCCCGCAGGGGCAGGAGGCCGCAGAGCCACGGGTCTCCCGGTTCCTCCGGCTCCGCCGTCTCCCGTTCCAGGAAGGACAGCGGGGCGGTGGAGCCAAGCAGCAGGTCACAGGCTGCCGGGCAGGAGGCACAGAGGCTGACCTCCCGAAAGGGGCCGTACTCCTCAATGAACCGGGGGTGGGTCCGGCAGGTCAGGGACGTGGCCTCGGCTCCCAATATCCGGTGGATCTCGCACAGATTCTCTCGGTTCAGAAAGGGGCACCGGCCGCCCCGGAGGGGGAAGCAGAAATCCCCCTCCTCGTCCGTCTGGAGCGCCTCCCGCAGCCGCTCCCCCAGGGAGCCGGGGGTCTCCTGATAGCGGCGGGCGGTCTCCTCGTCCACCACCACCTCCCACTTTTCGCAGCAGGTGTGGGGGCAGGCCCCCGCCAGACAGTGAAACGCCTCATAATAATCCGGCACTCGGGTCAGCATGGCGCTCTCCTCCTCAGTCAGTCTGCTCCATCTGCTGAAGCAGGTGGAAATGGTTTTTTTGAAACGTCAGCACACCCTCGTCCCGGAGCTTTCCAAGTGCGGTAGACATGGCGCTGCGGTCCACCGCCAGATAGTCTGCCAGCTGTTGGCGATCCAGCGGGATATCAAACTCCGGCCCTCCGGCCTGCATGGCCTGGGCGGACAGATAACTGAGCAGCTTGTCCCGGGTGGTGCGGCGGGCCATGTGGCCGATCTTCCGGGTGAGGGTCAGATTCCGCCCCGCCAGAATGGTCAGCAGGTTCCGGGTGAATTCCGCGGCGCCCGGCCGGGCACAGGACAGCGCCTGTACGCTGTTGAGAAACAGCACCTCCGCATCCGCTGCCGCCAGCACGGCCACCTCCAGCGGCTCACCGCCCAGACAGGCATAGGCCTCCGCAAACACCTCTCCGGACCGGGCGAGGCCCACAATGGTGCGGCTCCCCCAGAAATCCTCCTTGACGATATGCAGCGTCCCGGAGAGGACCAGCCCCAGCCGGTCCGCCCGCTCTCCCCGCCGCAGGACCACTTCACCCCGGCCACAGCGGCGCTTCCGTGCGCCCAGGCCCTCCAGCAGCGCAGGCAGCGCCTCCTGCGGAATCCCGCGGAACAACGGCGTCCGGAGAAGAAGCGCGGTAGAAACTTCCATACCATTTCCTCCATTCCGTTGTAAAAACAACATACTTTTTTATCCCATTGTACGATACTAGGTCTCAGAAAGCAAGCAAAACGTTTGAAACCCCAAAAAGGAGACACACTATGGTAAGAAGGATCATCGAGATCGATCAGGAGAAATGCAACGGCTGCGGCGCCTGTGCCGCAGCCTGTCACGAGGGTGCCATCGGCATGGTGGACGGCAAGGCGGTCCTGCTGCGGGACGACTACTGCGACGGTCTGGGAGACTGCCTGCCCACCTGCCCCACCGGAGCCATCACGTTTGTGGAGCGGGAGGCCGCAGCCTATGATGAAGCAGCTGTCCTGGCAAAGAAGGCGGAGGCCCTGAAAGGCACCGCGCCGCGGCAGGCGCCGCCCTCCGGCGGCTGTCCCGGCAGTATGGCCCAGGCCCTCCGTCCGGCGGTGGCTCAGGCCGTTTCCGCGCCGCAGGACGGCGCGGTGTCCCACCTGGCCCAGTGGCCGGTGCAGATCAAGCTGGTGCCTGTGGAGGCCCCCTGGTTCAACGGTGCCCGGCTGCTGATCGCGGCGGACTGCACGGCTTATGCCCGGGCGGACTTCTGGACAGCGTGGACTATGCCGAAAAGCTGACGGAGATCCTTCGCCGCAACGATATCCGGGAGCTGACCATCGTGCGGATGGATGTCCCCTGCTGCGGCGGTATGCAGCGGGCAGCGGAGACGGCCCTGCGGCAGAGCGGCAAGTTCATTCCCTGGCAGGTGGTGACACTGGGCCGGGATGGAAATATTCTGGAATAATAGGAGTGACCAATATGAACGCAACAGTAAATGAGAACTGCATCGGCTGCGGCCTGTGCGCCGGCACCTGCCCGGAGGTATTCCACATGGGCGACGACGGGCTGGCCCACGGCAGCGGCATCCCGGAGGGCCAGCTGGAGGCGGCCCAGGAGGCCCGGGACGGCTGCCCGGTCAGCGCCATTAGCATCGAAGCATGAAAGCAGGCCCTGTCCACATGGACAGGGCCTGCTTTCATGCCGGTCTTGCGGTGCAGGTCCCAGTATACCGTTAAAACAGCCCGGTCTGGGAATGCGCCCGCGGTGAAGTCGCACAGCCTGTAATTCCCGGCCGGGTCTTCCAGCTGAATTTCCCCTTCTTGTGAAAAGGCGAATCGAAAACCGACGGTTTTCTGAAACCGGCCTCCGGGAGCTGTGCGTTTCCCTTGCCGCCCCAATCCCTGTGCCCCGTTGTGATAGGACGGCACCAAGCGGAAGCCCGAATTGCCGCACCAGCGAATGGGCTGCGGGCAGCCCTGCGGCGGGGCTGCCCCTGCTGGCCGCAGAAGGAAAGGGGGGCGCACCGGAAGGCAAGTTCCCCACCCCCGCGGGGACTGGGCCGCCGCGCCCAGGCAGAAGCAGGCCGGGCCTCTTGAGGCCCGGCCTGCTTTAACGGATTTCCCGCCTTTGGACTGTGCGCACTGCCCGGGGCAGCTCACAGGTTGGTGTCCAGCACGCCGCTAAACGCCTGGGGCGGCATCACGCCCACCTTCCGGAACACCACCGTGGGGATGCTCATGACTCCGAACCGCCGGGCCAGATCCGGCTCCTCATCCACGTTCACCTTGCCCACCAGGACCTTACCCTCGTACTGGTCTGCCAGGGACTCGATCACCGGAGAGAGCATCTTGCAGGGGCCGCACCAGTCGGCCCAGAAGTCCACCATCGCCAAGGGGGCCGCCGCCACGGCGGCGTCAAATTCCGCAGTCTTGAAATGCTTGATTCCCATACGTCATGTCTCCTTTATACACTCAAATTTGATGTTGTACGTTCAGCTCTGTTTTTCCCGACGCTCCTGAGCCGCCGCCCAGGCCGCCGCACTCTGCCCGGCGATCAGCCCATCTCCCGCGGCCTTGGAGACCTGAAGGGGACCGCCGGTGCAGTCTCCCGCGGCAAACAGGCCGGGGAGGTTGGTGGCCATACGCCGGTCCACCGTCACATAGCCCTGTTCCACCGCCAGCCCCGGGAACAGCTCCGTGGGGGCCATGGTGGGCCGCAGGATGAACACGCCCTCCGCCGGAATGGTCCGGCCGTCGCAGGTGACGGACTCCACCCGGCCGTCGCCCCGGATCTCGCACTGCTTGGGGCGGTCGAAATAGGTCACGGAGCAGCCGATTTTCTGGAGAAACTCCGCCTCCTGCCGGGCGGTGTCGGTGTATCCCACCACCGCCACCGGCTTGCCCCGGTAGAGCATCCCGTCGCAGGTGGCGCAGTAGCTGACGCCCCGGCCCAGAAGCTCCGCCTCGCCGGCAAACTTCTTCCCGCGGGCCACGCCCGCCGCCAGCACCACAGCCCTGGCGTTGTACATATCCGGCCCCACGCTGACATACCAGGCGTCCGGCATCTGCACGGCGTTCAGCACCTTGCCCGCCAGAAACTCCACCCCCGCCTGCTCCGCGTGCCGGCGCATGGCGGCCAGCATCTCCGCGCCGGACAGGCCGGGCAGGCCCAGGTAGTTGTCCACCTTCTCCGCCCGCCAGAGAGGATTTTCCTCCAGGGGATTAGAGACCACCAGGGCGCTGCGCCCCCGTGCCCGGACGTTGATGGACGCGGACAGCCCCGCGGGGCCGCCGCCGATCACCAGCACATCATAGGACATAGGAGTCCGCCTCCTCTCCCAGCAGGTCGGCCACCAGGGAGGCCACCTCCCGGGACGCCACCTGATAGTATACCTCATTTCCGGACCGTTCCGCCGTCACCACATTGGCCGCCCGCAGCTTCTGCAGATGCTGGGAGATGCAGGACTGGGACATGCCGGTGGACGCCTCCATGCAGCCCACATTGTGGCACCCGGAAATCAGCAGGCCGTGGACGATCTGCAGCCGGATGGGGTTGGACAGGGCCTTCAGCAGCGATGCCCGCTCCTCATAGTCGATCTGCTCTTCCACGATTCCACCGCCTCTCTCTTGGATTCTGGTATTAGATTATCAGAATATTCTCATTTTAGAAGTGGTTTATGCAACACTTTTGGAATTTTTTGCAGGGCCGGCCTCCCGGCTCGTCCGGGCAAGAGACCGTTGCTTTTGCACCGGAAGTCTGCTACACTGAATACGGTATATACGCAAGCTGAGAGCCGGCAGAGCGTACGCTCCACCGGCTCCCTATTCAAAAAAGCGGCGGCGCCCCGCCCAGGGGCGGACGCTGCGCGGAAGTGCAGACTGGGGGGCGGCCTGCCGCTCGGGGTATCCTATGCACCGGGTTCTTCCCGCGCCACAGGGCCCGGCAGCCCGATTCCGTCCGGTCTGCCGCCGGAATGAAAGAAAAGAGGGGCTTTCCATGATAAAAATCGCACCGTCCATCCTCTCCGCGGATTTTGCCAATCTGGAGCGGGATATCCAGCGCATCTCCACCGCCGATTACGTCCATGTGGATGTGATGGACGGCATGTTCGTCCCCAACATTACCATCGGTATCCCGGTGGTGAAGTCCATCCGTCCGGTGACGGCGCTGCCCCTGGACGTACACCTGATGATTGAGCGTCCGGAGCGGTATGTGGAGCAATTCTGCGACGCCGGCGCCGACATTGTCACCTGCCATGTGGAGGCGGACACCGAGGAGAATATCCATCTGGCCCTGAAAAAGATCCACGCCAAGGGCAAAAAGGCCGGCGTGGTGGTAAAGCCCAAGACCCCTGCCTCTGCAGTGCTGCCGTTTATAGGCGAGGTGGAGCTGATTTTGGTGATGACCGTGGAGCCGGGCTTCGGCGGGCAGAAATTTATGGCCGACATGATGCCCAAGGTGCAGCAGATCCGCAGCTATATCGACGCCATGAATCCTCTCTGCGAGCTGGAGGTGGATGGCGGGGTGGACCCCGACACCTGCAAAATCTGCATCGCCTCCGGCGCCAATGTGCTGGTGGCGGGTTCCGCGGTATACAAGGCCGAGAATATTCCTGCCCGCATCCGGGCCCTGAGAGGGTGAGTCTATGGAGTACTTTCCCGCACCTCTGGAAAAACTGACGGAGCAGTTTGCGAGGCTCCCGGGCGTGGGCCGCAAGTCCGCCCAGCGGCTGGCGTTTTTCGTGCTGGGCTTGCCTATGGAGGAGGCCCAGGCCTTTGCCGACGCCATTGTGGATGCGAAAAAGAGCGTCACCCTCTGCCCCGTGTGCCAAAATCTCACCGCCGGAGGCCTTTGCTCCGTGTGCGCCTCCCCCAAGCGGGACGAGAGCACCATCTGCGTGGTGGCCGACCCCCGGGACGTGCTGGCCATTGAGCGCAGCCGGGAATACAATGGCCGCTACCATGTGCTCCATGGGGTGCTTTCGCCCATGAATCATGTGGGGCCTGACGACCTGCAGATCAAATCTCTGGTGGAGCGGGTGGCCGCCGGTGGCATCCGGGAGGTCATCATGGCCACCAATCCCGACACCGAGGGGGAGGCCACGGCTATGTATCTATCAAGGCTGCTAAAGCCCTTCGGGGTGAAGGTCACCCGGCTGGCCTACGGCATCCCCGTGGGCGGACATCTGGAATTTGCCGATGACGCCACGCTCATGCGGGCCCTGGAAGGGCGGCGAGAGCTGTGAAAAAATGGATGTGCGCGGCCCTTGCGGCGCTGCTGCTTTGCAGCCTCACCGCCTGTGGCAAGACCGAGGAGCCGGAGCGGCAGGACATTTTTGCCATGGACACCTATATGAGTCTGGCGGCCTACGGGGACGGAGCCCGGGAGGCATTGGCGGCCGCAGCCCGAGAAATAAACCGCCTGGAGCAGGAGCTTTCCCGGACGGTTTCTGCCAGCGATATTTACAAATTGAATGACAGCGGCAGCGCCGTGGTCAGCGAGGAAACGGCGGCGCTGCTCCAAAGCGCCATGACCTACAGCGCCGCGACGGGCGGCCTGTTCGATGTGACGGTGGCGCCCCTGGTGTCCCTGTGGGGCATCACCACGGACAGTCCCCGGGTCCCATCCCAAAGTGAAATTGATGCACTGCTGCCTTTGGTTGGGAGTGGTCATATCCATATGGATGGCAATGCCGTGACCCTGGACAGTGGCTGCGCCGTGGACCTGGGCGGCATTGCCAAGGGCTACGCCAGCGACCGGGTGGCGCAGGTGCTGCGGCAATATGCCGTCACCGGGGCCGCCGTGTCCTTGGGAGGTAACGTTTATGTCTGCGGTCAAAAGAGCGACGGCAGCGCCTGGAGCGTGGCGGTGCAGGACCCGAAGGACACCGGCGCCTACGCTATGACCCTAGAGCTGACGGATGTGTTCGCCGTGACCTCGGGGGGCTACCAGCGGTATTTTACCGACTCGGACGGAACCGTTTACCAGCATATTTTAGATCCCCGCACCGGCCGCCCTGCTCAGACGGACCTGCTGTCGGTGACGGTTATCGGACAAAACGGGACTATGACCGATGCCTATTCCACGGCCCTCTATGTCATGGGGGAGCAGGCTGCCTGTGATTTTTGGCGGGACAGCGGCGGGGCCTTTGACCTGGTGCTCATTACGGCAGACGGACGGGTGCTTTATACCCCCGGCCTGGCCGATTCCATTTCCCAAAAGGGGGCAGACTATGACTTCCAAGAGGTCTCAGCCTGAATTAAAACCGAAGCCGCTGGATGCGGTGGTGGTGCTGGCGGTGGTGCTGCTGGCTGTGGGCACGGCTCTGTTGGCCTACGGCGGCAAGGGGGAGGGCTCCCTCACTGCCACTGTGAAGCATCGGGGCCAGGTGGTGGCCCAGGTGGAGCTTTCGTCTCTGCCGGGGGAAAAAACCATCGCTATAGACGGCACCTACCATCTGACCGTTATCCTGGATAAAACCGGTGCTGCCGTCACGGACAGCGATTGCCCCGGGCGGGATTGCGTCCATACCGGGCGCATTACCCGGGCAGGACAGAGCATCGTGTGCCTGCCGGAGCAGGTCGTTGTCACCTTGGAGGGGAAAACCCCCTCGGCGGACGTGATCCTGGGATAGGAGGCGGACGGATGAAGCTGACAACAAAAAAATTGGCCCTCTGCGCCGTTTTAACGGCCCTTGCTCTGGGTCTCAGCACGCTGGAAAACCTGTTTCCCGTGTCTCTGGTGGTGCCTCTGCCGGGCATCAAGCTGGGCCTTGCCAACATCGTCACGGTGTTTGCCCTGTACCAGCTGGGGGCCGCCCCGGCATTGGGGATTCTGGTGGCCCGGTGCCTGCTGGGTTCCCTGTTCGCGGGAAACGCCTCAGCCTTACTGTTTTCCCTTATGGGCGGCGTAGGAGCTATGCTTGTGATGATAGCTCTGCGCCGGGTGCGGGGGTTGTCCGTTTACGGTGTGTCCATCGCCGGAGCGGCGGCCCATAATATCGGGCAGATCGGCGCCGCCATGATCGTATTGGGCGGCACGGCAGTGCTGGGGTATCTGCCGGTGCTGCTGGGAGTGTCCCTGCTTACGGGGACGCTGACAGGCTTTGTGGCAGGCCTTCTGTTCCGAGCTATGAAAAACATACATTTTGCCCGGTAATCCCCCGTTATTCCGGGGGGGCGAAGCGATTGCGGGAATCCGTTCTTTCATCTTTTAGGAGATACGGATCGCGAAGCCGGTGTGCGCACCGGCTCCGCAATGACAAATCATATCTGGTGAGGAGAGCAAATATGGACAGAAAAGACGAGATCATTTTGCAGCAAATGGATCTGATCCGCTCCATGACCGAGCGGAACCTCCGTAGCATGGACACGGATTTTTGGGGCACGCCCTGGATGCAAAAAAAGACGACCCAGCCCCCAATATCGGAAAAATCCGAGAAACCGGCCTCCCAGACCCAGGCGGCAAAGCCCGAGGAAAAGGAAGAAATTCCCCCTAAGGAGAAAATCGAGGACCTGCTGGCGGAGCTGGATAGCTATGTGGGCATGGACGCCATCAAGACCGAGGTGCGCAGCCTCATCAACATGGTCCAGGTCTATAAGCTGCGCCGGGAGCATGACCTCCCCACCACAGATATGTCACTGCACATGGTCTTTTCCGGCAACCCCGGCACCGGCAAGACCACCGTGGCCCGCATTATGTCCCGCATCTATCACAGCCTGGATATCCTCTCCAAGGGCCAGCTGGTGGAGGTGGACCGCAGCGGTCTGGTGGCCGGCTATGTGGGCCAGACGGCCCTAAAGACCCAAAAGGTCATTGAAAAGGCCATGGGCGGCGTGCTGTTTATCGACGAGGCCTACGCCCTCAACGGCAAGAGCGAAAACGACTTTGGCCAGGAGGCTATTGACACGATCCTAAAGGCTATGGAGGATCACCGGGACGATCTGGTGGTCATCGTGGCGGGCTACACGGAGCTGATGGACCGGTTCATCCACTCTAACCCTGGCCTGGAGTCTCGCTTTAACCGCTTTTTGATGTTTGAGGATTATACTCCGGAGCAGATGGTAGCTATATTCAAGATGCAGTGCAAGAAGGGCTGCTATGTGCTGGCCCAGGGCACCGAGGAGCTGGTACGGGACTTCATCGCCGAGGAGAGTGCCGACGATTCCTTTGGCAACGCCCGGGGTGTGCGCAATCTCTTTGAGCATATCCTGGTGGCTCAGAATAACCGCCTGGCGAAAATGGAGAACGTGACCCGGGACGACCTGATGCAGATTCTACCGGACGACGTGCTCCATGCCCGGGGCAAGATAGACGAATGATAAAAGCGAGGCAGCAAGACCCATGAACGACATCACTCTGCGCCATGTGTGCAAGTCCTATACCACTCAATCCACGGATATTATGATCGACCACGCGCAACCTCCTACCCGCACACGGCAAGTGCTGCGGGACGTGAATGTGACCTTTCCGCTGGGAAAGCTCACCGTCCTGGTGGGCCGCAGCGGGTGCGGAAAAAGCACGCTGCTGCGCCTGCTTTCCGGGCAGGATCAGCCCGATTCCGGGGAGATTGAAATTCCGGAGGGCTGGCACAGTGCGGTACTCAGTCCCGATCCCTATGTCATCACCTGGACCAGCGTCCTGCGCAATGTAGCCATGGCCTGCGGCGTGGGCCGCACCCCGGAGGAGCGGCTGCAGCTGTCAGAGAATTTTGTGGAGATGGTGGGTCTAACAGACTATGCGGACCTGACCCCGGCGGAGCTATCCACAGGCATGAAGCAGCGGCTGGGTTTGGCACGGGTGCTGGCCGGTCAGGCGGAGCTGCTCTTAATGGACGAGCCCTTTGCGGCCCTGGATTTTCTTACCCGGGCAGAGCTGCAGAGCCAGCTTTTGCAGATCCAGGCTCGGATGCCCCGGACTATTGTGCTGGTGACCCACCAGCTGGACGAGGCTATTTTGCTTGCACAGAAGATTGTGGTGATGCACTCGGACAGCAGCCTGTGGGAGTGCAGCTTGGCAGACAACGCCT
>ENA-ORCN01002125-ORCN01002125.1-human-gut-metagenome-genome-assembly--contig:-NODE-2125-length-11315-cov-9.574568_pt1 | contig 11315 bp, 10 predicted proteins | sample MGYA00242984_ERZ507984 | MGnify/ENA primary metagenome ERZ507984 (study PRJEB26167, sample SAMN06115395) | human gut metagenome | host: Homo sapiens | place: China:Hubei | collected 2016-05-19... | reverse complement strand
CAAATAATGTCATTGCGTGCAATAAGCTCTTACGGCGTTCTTTTCTTGTGGAGCATGCTATATTTTTTGATGAGACACTGCTTAAGTTTGAGGACAATGATTTTTCGTGCCGTGTGGCCGTACATGCGAAGACGATTTCGTATCTTGCTGTCAATACCTACAAATACCGCCAGAGAAAAGGAAGTGACAAATCCAAGATGTATATGAAAGGGCGTGAGGACGCCTTTTGGAAATGCCACGCAGCGAAGAATATGGCTTCCGCCGTGCGCGCCACCGAACCTGTGGTCCAGAGGATTTATGCGGTTCATATCGGAGATATGTTGCGGGGTGCGTATAGGGACTTTCTCAGATATGGCAGAGCTGATGAATGTTCTGAATATATGGTTGCCTTAGGTGGTGTTTTTGCTGCGTTGCCGGAAGATGTTTTGAAGAACCTCACTATGGATCTTCAGCTTGTCTCTGCTCCATTGAAGCAGGAAAAATATGCCGATACATGGACAATGCTCTATATGTATAAAAAAATGAGAGTACTCTATTATGCCCGGTATGTTGTTCTAGTGGTGAAGCATCAGATTAAACGATTTTTGCGGTAGTACTTTTTTAGGGTTTCAATAAAAAGAGGCCATCCTAGGATGGCCTCTTTTTATTGATAACATAGGAATGTGTTTGGTTCTAATCCGCCAGAATCGTTTCGTTCTTCAGTTCGATCTTGGCATTGGAGCGGAGCAGGCTGAGGAAGCCGCGGAACATCTGCTCACGCTTGGCGTTGAGCACGGCGTCGGTGATCTGCGGAGCGGCGGTCTTCCAGTCTTCGTCGCTCGGCGTCACGACTTCGGCCACGCGGGCGATGGCCGCGCCGCCGTCGAGCGTGTAGGCCACGGGAAGCCAGTCGTTCACCTTGGCGGCGAAGGCGGCCTTGGCCAGTTCGGCGTTCATGCCCAGTTCGCCCATGTAGCCCTGACGGCCGACCGGTTCGGTCTTCTTGAGCTTGCCCTGAAGTTCCTTGGGCAGATCGGCGGTAAAGGTCTTGCGTTCGGCATTGGCGGCCTCGAAGGCGAGCGTGCGGGCCTTGTCCTGCTGGAGGCGGGCCTTGATGTCGTCCTTCACGGCGTCAAGCGGCTTTACGGTCTGAGGCTTGGATTCGTTCACCTTGGCGATGACATAGCCGGTCTTGGTCACAAAAGGCGTGTCCAGCACGGTGCCGGGTTTGGCGGCCAGCAGCGCGGGCAGGTTTTCAGGCTTGATGCCCATCTTTTCGGTCAATTCGGTCGTGTTGACGAGGCCGGTTTCCTGCGGGGCCAGCTTGAGCGGTTCCCCGGCTTCCTTCAGCGACTTGCCGCCGATGACCGCGAGCTGAACCTGTTCCAGCGCTTCCTGTACCTTGCCGGAGGCTTCATCCTGCGCCAGACGGGTGCGGATCTGATCCTTCACTTCATCCAGCGGCTTCTGCCCGGCGGCCTTTTTTTCTTCAAGCTGGATGAGGTGCCAGCCGAACTGCGTCTTGACGGGCTCGGAAAGCTCGCCGGGGTTGAGGGCGAAAGAAGCCTTGTCGAATTCGGGGACCATCTGGCCGTGCGCGAACCAGCCGAGTTCGCCGCCCTGCGGGGCGCTGCCCGGATCTTCGGAAACTTCCTTGGCCACGGTGCCGAAATCTTCGCCAGCCTTGATGCGCTGGGCGATTTCTTCGATCTTGGCCTTCGCCTTGGCCTGATCCTCGGCGGAAGCCTTGGCGTCGCTCAGGATGAGGATGTGGCGGGCGCGCACCATTTCGGGAGTGGCGAACTGGGCGGCGTTCTTTTCATAGTACTCGGATACGGCGGCGTCGCTGATGTTCTGGGCGGCGGCCAGCGCTTCCGCGCCGATGAGGAGGTATTCCACGTCGGCCTGCGGGGGCACGGTGAAGGATGCCTGATTGGCTTCGTAGTAGTCCTTGATCTGCGCGTCGTCGACGGTGACCTTGGAGGTATAGTCTTCCAGCGGGTAGAAAACATACTCCAGAATGCGGCGTTCGCCTTCATAGCGGAAGAGATCGCGCACTTCGGCTTCGGGAACGAAGGCCCCGGCGGTGACGTCCGCGCGGAGCTTGTTCATCAGCATGTTGTTGCGGAGTTCGGCCTCAAAGTTGCCGGGGGTGTTGCGCTGGGCCTTGATCATGCGGACATAGGCGTCGGGATCGAACTTGCCTTCTTCGTTATGGAAGGCGGGGAAGCTCTCGATGAGCTTGCGCAGTTCCACGGGCGTCACGACGATGCCGACGCGCTTGGCTTCCTGCGTAATGAGGTTTTCGAGGATGAGGTTCTGGATAAGCTGCTGCTTGAGCTGCATCGCCTTGAGGCCCGCCGCGTCAAGATCGGGGTACTGGGCGCGCACCTGCTGCTCAAGCTGTTCGTATTTCCGCTGGAACTCCTGAATGGTGATGGGTTCCCCGTTCACGGTGAGGATGACCGTGGAAGGGCCGCCCGTCAGGCCGCCGACGCCCCAGAAGACGAAGACCAGAATGATGATGCCAAAGGCGATTTTGACGCCCCACGATTGGGCGTTGGCTCGAATGAGATCCAGCATGACAGCTCCAGTTCAAAGGTTACGGGCCCCGGCGGGCCGTACGGCGTCCCGCACGGCCCGCCGGGCTCCGGCTTACATTTTTTCTTTTACGGCGTTCAGCAGGCCGCCGGACCGGATGATGTCCAGTTCGGCCGCCGAGAGATCATTCCTTACAGGAAGAACGCCCACGCCCGCAATCTCAATGTTCGTCACGCCGCCGGGCGTGATTTCCGTGAGCGGGATGCGGATATCCGCACCTTGAGCGACCTTAGCATAATCTTCCCTGTTCACGAAGACCAGAGGCAGGATGCCGAAATTCACGAGATTGGCGCGGTGGATGCGGGCCATCGACAGGGCGATGACGGCCCTGACGCCGAGATGGCGCGGGGCCAGCGCCGCGTGTTCGCGGCTGGAGCCCTGCCCGTAGTTCTCACCCGCCACGATGACGCCGTTGCCGCCCGCTTCGGAGACGGCACGGGCGCGCTTCACGAAGTCGGGGTCCACGCGCACGAACACGTGTTCGGAAATGGCCGGGATATTGGAGCGCAGGGCGAGGATTTCCGCGCCCGCGGGCATGATGTGGTCGGTAGTGATGTTGTCGCCGAGGCGGATCACGACGCTGGCTTCGAGCACGTCGCCGGACGCGTCGAGACGGGGGAATTTCTCCAGCGCCACGATGTTCGGGCCGCGCAGGACTTCGACGCCCTCGCCGTTTTCCGGCGGGAACACGAACAGGTGCCGGATGGACGGCGGATCGGCGGGCAGTTCCGGCTTGGCGGGCGGGGTTCCCCATGTGGCGGGATCGGTGAACTTGCCGTTCAGGGCGGCTTGGGCGGCGGTCAGGGGGCTGACCAGATAGACCTTGGCGTCCTTGGTGCCGCTGCGCCCCTCGAAGTTGCGGTTGAAGGTACGGGCGCTCACGCCCGCGGTGACGGGCGCGCCGCCGGAGCCGATGCACGGGCCGCAGGAGCATTCGAGCAGGCGCGCGCCGGAGCTGATGAGCGGCTCGAGGAGCCCTTCCTGCGCCAGCATGGTGAGCACCTGCTTGGAGCCGGGGGAAATCATGGCGTCGGTGCCGGGATTGATGCGGTGCCCGCCGAGGATCTGGGCGACCAGCTTGAGGTCGGCGTAGGAGGAGTTCGTACAGGAACCGATACAGACCTGCTCGACGGGCAGTCCGTCGAGTTCGGCTACGGGCACCACGCGGTCGGGCATGTGCGGCTGCGCGGCCAGCGGAACCAGCGTGGAAAGATCGATGGCTTCCTCTTCGTCATACGCGGCGTCGGCGTCGGGGCCGAGTTCCCGCCAGTCGGCTTCGCGGCCCATGGCCTTGAGGAAGGCGCGGGTCACGCCGTCGGAGGGGAAGAGGGTGCCCGTGGCGCCGAGTTCCGCGCCCATGTTGGCGATGGTGGCGCGTTCCGGCACGGAGAGGGTGGCGACGCCGGGCCCGGCGTATTCGAACACGCGGCCCACGCCGCCCTTGACGGTACGGCGGCGGAGCAGTTCGAGGATGACGTCCTTGGCCGAGGCCCAGCCGGTGAGCGCCCCGGTCAGGAAGACGCGCACGACCTTGGGCATGGGGATGTAGTAGGGCTCGCCCGCCATCGCCAGCGCGACGGAAAGCCCGCCCGCGCCCATGGCGAGCGAGCAGATGCCGCCCGCGGTGGGGGTGTGGCTGTCGGAGCCCACGAGGGTCGCGCCGGGCTTGGCGAAGTTTTCGAGGTGGAGCTGGTGGCAGATGCCGGTGCCGGGCCCGGAGTACACGCCGCCGAACTTGGCCGCCACAGTGCGCAGGAAACGGTGGTCGTCGGGGTTGCGGAAGTTCATCTGGAGCGTGTTGTGGTCCACGTAGCTCAGGGAAATATCGGTCTTGACCCGGGGGATGCCCAAGGCTTCGAACTGGAGCCACGCCATGGTCCCGGTGGCGTCTTGGGTCAGGGTCTGGTCGATGCGCAGACCGATTTCGCTTCCGGGCGTCATGGTGCCGGAAACAAGGTGACTGCCGATGATTTTTTGTGTGAGGTTCATATGCTTCCCTTTTGTCTGGACTGCGTTGAAGCCGAGGGGCGCACCCCAACCGGGTCGGCTGGCGCGAAAGGAGATAATCTACGCGGATAGCTGAACAAAGGCAAGCAGTTGCCTTTTTGTCATTTTGCAACCCCGCGCCGATGATGGCTTTTGGAAGGAGGAACCTGCTTTTTCAGGGCACGGGTGTGTTTCGCCTAGTATGCGTGTTATTTTTTTAAAAAAAGTATAAACAGTGTCGGAATCGTTGGGTAAATGATTATAACATACGGAAATAAAATAAAAATTGAATTGACGGAAAATCATTTTTTCGGGTAATACCTTTTTGAAAAAGATAACACAATATTGTGCCGTGTTATTCAAAACAAGGAGTTCGCCATGCTTTTCAAAGTGTTGCTTGCTGGGATGTGTTCGCTCTGCCTCGTTGGGACCGCCACTCTTGCCTCCGCGCATGAATTCATCGTCAAACCCGACAAAACGCAGGCCGCCAAGGGTGAAAGCGTGGGCGTGCAGGCGCAGGCGGCGCACGTATTCATGATCAGCGAAGAGGCCGAGCCGGTGGATACCGTTGTGGTCGAACTCATTCAGGGCAACGCCAAGGAACCCGTGAAGCTTGCCGAAGACGCCAAGGTGAAGGCGCTTGTGGGCAAGGCGGCCCTCCCTGCGGACGGCCCCGCCATGATCGTCGGGCATCGTCTGCCGCAGATCTGGAGCGACACGACCGAAGGCGTGCTGGAGGGCGGCCGCAAGGATCTCGAAGCCAAGGGCAAGAAGGTCCTCAAGGTCGGCAAGTATGAGAAGTTCGCCAAGACCGTGCTCAATCCCGCCGCGAATGACGGATTGTACAAGAAGGTTTTGGGGCATGATCTTGAGATCGTGCTGTTGACGAATCCCGCCGACATCAAGGCCGGTGACGACATCAAGGCGGAAGTGCTGCTGAACGGTAAGCCGGTAAAGGCCCCGCTTGGCCTGACCTACGACGGGTACAGCGCCGAGCAGGATGCCTACATGGCCAAGGCTGAAACCGGCGCGGACGGCGTGGCGTCGTTCAAGGTGACCAAGCCCGGCCTGTGGATGCTGCGTACCGAAGTTACCGAAAAGCTCACCGACGGCAGCGCCGACAAGCGCAACATGCGCGCTACCTATGTTTTCCCGGTGATGAAGTAGGGAGCAGGGAAAAGAAAGGCTGGGGAGGGATGAGGGAACCTTTCTGAAGAAGGGGGAGCACCCCCACGGTTCCCTCGCCCCTCCCCAAACCCCTCCTCTCCCCCTCCAAAAATTTCCATAAGGGCCGATGGAGGGTGGGGCGGCATGGAACTGTTTCCGTTGGGAATACGTCTCCCGGCGGGGTGCTAGGAAAGAGCGTTTCTGCTGTGTCGGGGCGCGGCCCGGCGGCATTGTTCGCGGGAAGGATGCGCGGGTGTCCCGGCTGGATGGGGAAAGCCCGATGCGGATTGAGTGTGAGATGAAAGTGGAGTGCCTGGAGGCTCCGTTCCGGTATTCCCTTTCCAAGGAGAAGATATGTTGAGACGTGTAGTGTTGGCCGCCCTGTTGGTTCTGGGCTGGTTTTCCGCGGACGCGCAGGCTCACGCGCTGCTGGCGAAAGAGCTGGCGTCCGGAGATGCCCGTGTGGTGGAGTTCTCGTATTCCACGGGCGACGTTGCGGCATATGCCGAAGCGAAGCTGTACGGCCCGGACAGCGCGGATGTGGAATTTCAGAACGGGCGTACGGACGCTCAGGGAAGATTCGCGTTCCTTCCGGACAAGCCCGGCACATGGACCATCGTGGTTGCGGACAATATGGGGCATAAGGTTTCCCATCCCATGACAATCACGTTTTCCGATGAAGGTACGGTGGAACGCGAGGTCGCCCCGTCCGGATTCAGCGAATCGCTGTGGGCCCTGCCGGTCCTGTTCCGGGCGGTGCTTGGTGTGAGCCTGCTTTTGAACCTGTTCCTCGGGCTGGCCCTGTTCCGGCATCGTGCGGGGAGGCGGGCTTAGGGATGCGCTTCTGCATCCGCCGGAGGAACCGTGAGATATAGGCAAGGGATACGTCTAATATGAGATGGGGCTGATCCCGGTGGAAAGGGCCTTTCGATTTTGCCTTGGGGGGGAGGAAAAGCGGGAAGGGGCCGTGTCGCGGAGCCCCTCTTTTTTCTTTTTGCAAGCGGGCCGAGAGAACCTTCGTTAGAGGCTTGTTATAAAGATCGTACAAATAATTGAATATTTATTTCGGTGAGAGAAAATGCGCTTGAAAGCTTCACCTCGGATCCTGAAGCTTTTGGTGTTTCCGGCTCTGAGAGGAAGAGGTCGGAAATACCCCAACCTTCACCATGAAGAAAGGAGATTTTCGTCATGAAGAGACTCACCACGCTTCTGCTTGCGGCCGGCCTTGTCTGCTCCGCATTCTCCGCCGCCAATGCAGCCGACATCAAGGCTAAGGGCATGTGGGACTTCAGTTTTGAGTATACGAACGATTCGTTCGACAAGCACAACAGCAGCGACCGCTTCGGCGCGGCGCAGCGTCTGCGTACCCAGATCGACGTGATCGCATCTGAAAGCCTGAAGGGCGTCGTCTATTTTGAAATCGGCGACACGCATTGGGGCCATGCCAAGGACGGCGCGTCCCTCGGCACGGACGGCAGGACCGTTGAAGTGCGCTACTCCTACATCGACTGGGCCATCCCCGAAACCGACGTGCTGGTCCGCATGGGCTTGCAGCCCTTCGTGATGCCGGGCTTCGTGGCCGGCTCCGCCGTGCTCGACGGCGACGGCGCGGGCATCACCATCGGCGGCAACTTCACCGAAAACGTCGGCGCGAACCTCTTCTGGCTGCGCGCTGAAAACGACAACACCAATGGTTATGGCAAGTGGCATGACGATCAGAACAACGCCATGGATTTCGTTGGCCTGACCTTGCCGTTGACCTTTGACGGTGTGAAGATCACGCCTTGGGGCATGTATGGTTTCGTGGGCAGCCGCAGCCTTGGTGGCGACGCCAAGGGTGACATCGATGACATGCGCGCCGGGATGCTCCCCGTGCTCCCCAGCGGCAGCGATCTGACCACGCTTGAAGGCAACCGCAGCGAAGGCAACGCATGGTGGGTTGGCATCACGGGTGAAATGACCACGTTCAGCCCCTTCCGCCTCGCCGGTGACTTCAACTACGGCTCCGTGGATATGGGAACGGTCCGTTCACTCAGCGGATACGACGGCGCGACCAGCAAGACCATCGACCTGAAGCGCAGCGGCTGGCTGGCTTCCGCCATCGCGGAATACAAGCTTGATTTCGGCGTTCCCGGCCTGCTCCTGTGGTACGGCTCCGGTGACAACTCCAATCCGTATGACGGCTCCGAACGTATGCCCACCGTGGACGCCGGCTGGTCCGGTTCTTCCTTCGGCTTTGACGGCGGTTACGGCATTTCCAGCGATACCATCCTTGGCACCAGTCCCGTGGGCACGTGGGGCGTCGCGCTCCGCATGAAGGACATCTCCTTCATGGAAAACCTGACTCACGCCATTCAGGTCGGCTACTATCGGGGTACCAACAACAAGAACATGCCCGCGAACGCCGGTATGACCACCTTCCATGCCAGCTATCCTGATGCCACCGGCAGCATGGTGGGCTCCACCTACCTGACCACCAAGGACGGCGCGTGGGAAGCCACCTTCGACACCGACTACCAGATCTACAAGGATCTGACCCTCGCCGTGGAACTCGGGTACATCCACCTGAGCCTCAACGACGGCGTTTGGGGCAACGTCCTCGACAACACCAACCGCAACGCCTACAAGGCCTCCGTCAACATGCGGTACGCTTTCTAAGAACAGGCTTTGCTGAACCGGGAGGGGAAACCAAGGATGCGTTTCGCGCCGCGCGGCTGAAGCTCCTCCGCACGGATTGCCTTTTGGCATCCTTCCCTCCCAAACCGCTTCGCCCTTCCGGCCACCCGGCGGGAAGGGCGGAGCCCCGGATTGGCGGCAGTCACGGGCTGCCGATCCGGAGACATTTCCTGAAGGCTTTCGGTGTCCGACAGCAGCGAAGCCGACGGCAATCCTTCCTTCTCTCCTATGCGGAAAACCGGGGCAGCCTGTTGCGCGAGGCTGTCCCGGTTTTCTTTTTTTATAATGCCGTCTGCCGGGGGCTTCCCGTCTTAACGCCTAGTTCTGTTCCACCAGCGGGGCGGTATACTGCACTTCGGAGTCCCACGGGAAAAGAATCCACGTATCTTGGCTGACTTCGGTGATGAAGGTGTTCACGAGGGGCTTTCCGGCGGGCTTGGAGTACAGGGTGGCGAAATGGGCCTTGGGGAGCATGTTGCGGATGATGGTGGCGGTGTTGCCGGTGTCCACGAGATCGTCGACGACGAGCCAGCCGTCGCCATCGCCTTCGACGGCCTTGAGGACTTCTTCGCCTCCGGTCTGCTCGCGGCCCTGATAGGTACAGATGCACAGGGTGTCGACCAGACGGATGTTGAGCTCACGGGCTACGATGGCGGCCGGGACAAGCCCGCCGCGCGCGACCCCGATGATGCCCTTGAACGGTCCCTGTTCCAGAAGGCGCCATGCCAGCGCTTTAGCGTCGCGGTGGAGTTGATCCCATGTGACGGGGTACAGTTTCTGATAACGGTCGGCCTTGCCCATACTTGGTTTCCTCTCGGGTTTCGTGTGTCTAGTCGGCTTTCGCCTGAAGGCGCAGCTTCCCGAACGAGTCTTCGGTCAGCGCGATGATGCAGAAGTTATGTTTGTCGGCAAGGGCCAGCGCTTCGGCCCTGTCGAAAAAGAGCGTTTTGCCCGCGTCCACGGCGAGACAGCGGTAGTGTTGTTCGATGAGGAGGCGCACGGTCTGCAGCCCGATGGACGGCAGGTCCACGCGTTCGTCCTGTTTGGGCTTGAAGCGTTTGATCGCCACGCAACCCTCGCCGCGCAGTTCGCCGCCGCGCCGCAGGGCGGCGTCCGTGCCTTCGAGGCATTCCACGGCCACCACCATGCCCTGTTTGACCACGATGCATTGGCCGATGTCAAACCGGCCGAGCGCTTCGGCGATGGGCCAGCCGTAGTCGATTTCCGCAATCTCCTCGGCTGAGGGGCCGCGCCGGGTCAGGACGCCTTCGGGACAGAGCAGGGAGGTGGAGAGTTCCGCCGCCTGGATGAGCGTGAAGCCCTCCTTTTCCAGATCCGCCATGATGGCCCGGAGCAGCGCGTCGTCGCCTTTGCCCCTGAGCGAGAAGAGGATGCGCGCCGCCCGGAAGTCCGGGCGCAAGTCCAGCGCGCGCGGCTTGTTGATCGCTCCGGCCATGCACAGCTTTCGGACGCCGTGCTTTCGGAAGTAGTCGATCACCTTGTCGAACTGGCCCAGATAGAAGGTCGTGTACGCGTCGGCCAGCGCTTCAAGGCCGGGATCGGTGAAGCCGTGGAAGGCGCAGACCACAACGCCATAACCCGCCGCCTTGGCGTCTTCCGCCACGAGGCGCGGGAATTGTCCGCTTCCTGCAATAATGCCGATGGATTCGCTCATAATCCGTGCCCTGTACCATAAATGCCCGGTGAATAAAAGCGTGCCGGAGCCCCGCCCCGGCACGCTTACACCATCAATGATTGCGCTGGGATCAGCCTATCTGCACCACGCTGCGGGCGTGGACGGGGCAGGCTTCGACGCAGGCGGGCACGGATTTGCCCTCGCGCTTCATCCAGTCCTTGCACAGGTCGCAGCGCACGGCCACGGAGCGCATACTCTTTTGTGCCATCGTTTCCGACGTGGCGGAGGGCAGGCCGATGGATTCCAGCGAGATCGCGCCGTAGGGACAGGCCATGATGCAGAGCTGGCAGCCCGAACAGATCTGGGCGTTCATGGTCACGATGCCGTCGTCCTGCTGGAGCGCCCCGGTGGGGCAGATGCGGGCGCAGGGGGCGTTTTCGCACTGGCGGCAGGAGATGGGCGACTTCACCGAGCCACTCTTGACGACATGGACGCGGGCGACGAGTTCGTCGCGCTTTTTCAGGGCCTCTTTAAAGGTCAGGCCGTGGTGGGCGGCGATGCAGGCGATTTCGCAGCGGCGGCACGCCTTGCACTTTTCCGGGACCGATTCGATCATGTAACGGCTCATGGCATATTCCTTGCAAACTTTCGCAGTCAGTCTTGGTTGTCAGCAGGCGTCGATGCCGGTGATGAGGAAGTCCCGGCCTCCCTTGCCTTCCAGCCGCAGGCTTCCGCATTCCGGGCAGCGGCAGCGCGGCGAGGCCATGGGAAATTCGTGCCCGCACTCAAGGCAGCGCCCTTCGGCGGGGACGGCCGTGATGTCCAGTTCGGCCCCTTCCGCCGCCGTGCCTTCCGCGTACAGCTCGAAGCACGCTTCCAGCGTTTTGGGCTCCACCGCCGTGAACAGCCCCACCGAAAGCCGCACCCGCGTGATCCTGCTCACGTTGTGGCGTCTGGCCTCGTCTTCGAGGATATGCATCATGCCTGCGACGATGGATGCTTCGTGCACTGGTTCCCTCGCTGGGGAGGGAAGACCGGGGGAGGGAGCTTTTTTCAAAAGTGGGGGACACTCACACGCTCCCTCCCCCGGACCCCCACCCGCAAAAACTTTGACTGGTGGGGAGGCGGCTCGTCAGGAGCCCCTTCGCATCAAAACCGTTTTTCTTTCGACGCCGCTCCGGGGGACGTGCGCCAAAGGTGAATCTTCTCTCAATACCCCGCCCTCCGTCGACCCTTACAAAAGTCTTGGGAGAGGGGGGGGGTGGGGTTT
>ENA-ORCN01002120-ORCN01002120.1-human-gut-metagenome-genome-assembly--contig:-NODE-2120-length-11345-cov-44.326855_pt1 | contig 11345 bp, 11 predicted proteins | sample MGYA00242984_ERZ507984 | MGnify/ENA primary metagenome ERZ507984 (study PRJEB26167, sample SAMN06115395) | human gut metagenome | host: Homo sapiens | place: China:Hubei | collected 2016-05-19... | reverse complement strand
ATGGTTATGGCACATCAGCACAAGGCTGGCAATTGGAATCTTTACCTCATGAATCCACATCTCTATGTATTCCTTAAAATCCTCAATGCTATGATTATATTTGTTTACATTTTCAGCCATTGACTTGTCTATCTCATAAAGATTGTCATACAAAATCTTTCCCTCATAAAATTCAGGCTCTTTAAGCATTTCCAAAACTAGATATTTCTTGTCCAGTTTTTCGGTGTTAGCTGTAAATTCATCATAAAAATTCTTTTTTCTGAAAAAATCAATAAGAAAACTTGCCACAACTACTGCAATATACACAATTGTTATTCCAATTATCAGACTGTTTTGAGCCTTAAACGCAACAAGCATTGCCACTATAATGAAATATCCTACTGCCAAAATGGATATATTTATTTTTTTGTCCCACAAGTATTTGTCTAATTTCATACTAAAATATATCCTTGCCCCTTTCTTGTTTCTATGGCTTTGAATACGGGTTTTATCTTTTGAGTCTCAGATTCATAACCAAACCAATAACCTTGCCCTGTACTTTCGTCTAAAGGTAAAAAACAAAGGCGGAGGTTTTCTTTGTATTCCCCGTAAATAACCTTCCAACTGGCAGGTGGAATCTGACGTTTCGTCTTTATTTTTTCTGCCGGTATCTTTTTCAGTGACATACCGGCTTCTATCCAAGCGATACTGACATCTGTTTGATAAAGGGGATAGTTCTTTTTGCAGAATTCATAGAGAATGATTCCCCGCTTTTCCAGGCTCATTGGCTGGTCGATAAGGTTACATTGTGTAAGATGTTCCAAAAAACGGTAGAGAAAGTCCTCGTTGTATAGGATCAGTTTGCGAGTGATATTTTTCCAGGCAGAGGTATTGTAAAATCCGTCCAATAAACGGGAAAGCCGACGGGCTGTCTGCAACTCGCTGACACTGATTTCATGAGTTTGCAAAACTTCGTATGGAGGGAAAGGGGAGTATATGATACCTAATTCTTCCGCGTTTCTACGCATTTCGGTACCGGGTAATAGTTTTAATGATTCCAATTGTATTTCCCCGGCGTCATATTCAGCTAAAGTACGCACATCCTCGAATATCTCTGTCAGCGTATATAAAGGTAAGCCTGCAATGAGGTCAGCATGGGTTTCCATATTGGGCAATGAGCACAAAAACTTTAATCCTTCGAGTGCGTCGTTTAGTTTTCCCATTCTGCTGTGCGGCTTTGTGCTGGGCGGTCCATGGGGCCTTTCCGTGGGCTTCATTGCTCCGCTGGTGCGGTCGGTGCTGTTCGGCATGCCGCCCATGTTCCCCATCGCCATTGCCATGGCCTTTGAGCTGGCCGCCTACGGCCTTGTGTCCGGCGTGCTCTGGCGCAAGGTGAAGCACACCGTTCCCATGATGTACGCTTCTCTCGTTACCACCATGGTGGCAGGCCGTTTGGTCTGGGGTGCGGTACGCTTTGTGCTGGCCGGCCTGACCGGTTCCAGCTTCCCGTTCAGCGCGTTTTTGTCCGGCGCACTGCTCACCGCCGTGCCGGGCATCATTGCACAGCTGGTGCTCATCCCGCTGACTTTGGTGGCTTTGCAGAAGGCAAAGTTCATTGACTGAGTTCCCGATACGCAAAAAGGGCTGTTGCCAAGAACTCCCTCAGTCACGGCTTCGCCGCGCCAGCTCCCTCACGGAGGGAGCCTGACATGACGGTAAGCTGTGAAGCCTCCCTCATTGAGGGAGGTGGCATCGCGTAAGCGATGTCGGAAGGAGTTTGGCAACAGCCCTTTTCTATATTTTTAAATTTTTCAGCTCTTCTTACCAGTTAAAAACTCCGGCAGGGGCTTGCCCTGCTTGCGCCACTGATGGTACTCGGCGGTGGCGGCGAACTCCACGTCACCGGCAGAGTTCAGGGCAGTCTCCACAGAGTCCTGCACCACGCCGATGATGAAGCCGACGCCCACCATCTGCATGGCGACATCGTTGGAAATGCCGAACAGGGAGCAGGCCATGGGGATCAGCAGCAGGGAACCGCCGGCCACGCCGGAAGCGCCGCAGGCACCCAGAGCGCTCATGGCGCTCAGCACGATGGCTGCAGGCAGAGACACCTGAATGCCCAAGGTATTAGCAGCGGCCAGCGTCATGATGGTGATGGTGATGGCAGCACCGTCCATGTTGATGGTAGCGCCCAGCGGGATGGACACAGAGTACATATCCTTGTCCAGACCCAGCTTTTCGCACAGAGCCATGTTCACGGGGATGTTGGCGGCGGAGCTGCGGGTGAAGAAGGCGGTCAGGCCGGACTCACGCAGGCAGCGGAACACCAGCGGATAGGGGTTGCAGCCCAGATAGATAAACATGATGAAGGGGGAGACGATGAGAGCCATGAACAGCATGGTGCCCACCAGAAGAGCCAGAAGCTTGCCGTACTGGGTGAAGATGGCAAGGCCGTTGCCGGAAACATTGGTGTAGACCAGACCCATGATGCCGAAGGGTGCCAGATTGATGATCCAGCGCACGATCTGGGAGACTGCATCGGCGGTGTTTGCCATAAAGGTCTTGGTGGTGTCAGAGCCGATCTTCTTCATGGCCACGCCGAACATGCAGGCCCAGAACAGGATGCCGATGTAGTTGCCGCTCATGATGGCACTGACGGGGTTTGCCACAAAGTTGGTGAGCAGAGTGCCCATCACTTCGCCCAGACCCTGCGGCACCACGTCCGACTGGGCAGCGTCTGCCAGCACGACCGTGACCGGGAACATAAAGCTAGTCACCACTGCGATGGCAGCAGCCAGAAAGGTGGTGAGCATGTACAGCCAGATGACCGTGCCGAAGCGGCGGTCCAGCTTGGAAGAACCCTGTGCCAGAGCACTTGCCACAATCACGAACACCAGCACCGGGGCGATGCCCTTCAGTGCGCCAACGAACAGGCTGCCCAGTTCACCCACCCAGCCTGCACCGGGGGCCACCAGAGCCAGCACCGCACCGATGATCAGACCGATCAGAATGCGAACGATCAGGCTGATGCCGTTGTAGCGGGCAACTGCCTTATTCAACGTTTTCATATAGACACTCCTCTTTCCTATTGTACGCCAATGGCGCACAGCTTCCTGTCTCTTACACAAGGACGGGTGTTATTATAGCACATACGGCAGAGAAATGAAAGCATTTTCAGACATTTTTCGTTCACAAATTTGCATTCAGGTCGGTGCCCATGGGGTTTTTCTGTCAATCTGTATTTGTAGCAAGGACAGGTTTGCTTTTCAGGAAAAATAAAAGGGGCTGTTGCGCAAGGATAAAATCCAGTGCAACAGCTCCAGAGGTTTTTGTATTTTTATGCTTCCAGCGGCTGGGTGGGGGCAAGCTTCTGGTAGGCAAAGCGGGGCGAGCCGTCTGCCACATGGATGATGCCGCAGCGGGTAAAGCCGTTCTTTTCCAGCAGATGCTGCATGATCTTGTTGTCGGCGTGGGTGTCGGCACGCAGGCTCTGGCAGTGCTCCATGCTCCAGTCCAGCACTGCCGATGCCACGCCCTTGTGCTTTCCGGCCGATGCCAGACGGTGCACCGTGCCATAGGGCAGGGTATCGTCCAGCCACTGGCCGTCCTCAATGGCGGCATAGGTGGGGTCTGCCCCCAGAATAAATGCAAATACGGCCTCGATCTGTCCGTTGACCACATAGAGGAACAACCGGTTCGAGTCGATATCCTCCTCCAGCAGTTCCTGCGGCGGGAAATCATCCCCCCATTGGGTCGGGTTGCCGGATTCCTTCATTGCGGCACGGGCATGGGCATAGATCTTCAGGATCTGCGCAAGATCACCTCTCACTGCTCCACGAAACATTCCATTCCACCTCGTCTTTTCTGTGCTGCGCTCGGTTCGGCACAGCACTTTGAGAATTGTTCTTATTGTACTACAAATTACCATAAAAATCCAGTTCCCGCACCAAAGTACCTTAAACTGCTCCAAAACGGCAAAAAGCAGGGGCTGCTGCACTTTCGGCTAAAACGATGTGCAGCAGTCCCTGCTTTTAGAGCAAGTACCTTATGCGCTGGCGCGGCCATGGCCGGTGCGCACCAGCCGGTATTCCCGCGGGCTGAGACCATACCGCTCGTGGAACAGGCGGTAGAAATAGCTGGTGTTCTCGTAGCCCACCAGAGAAATGATCTGCTGGATGTTCATGTCGCTGCGGCGCAGCAGGCGGGCAGCGGTCTCCATACGGTGCTTTTGCAGCAATTCCTTATAGGTGCGTCCGGTCTGGGCACGCACGCACTCGCTGACATATGCCAGCGAAACGCCGTACTCCCGTGCCACGTTGGAAAGGCTTGCTTCGCGGTAATTCTGGGTGATCTCTTTGAGTGCCGCCTGCACCAGTGCTTCGCGGCTGACCGTCTCGCTGCGTGCTTCCAGCGGAAAATGCTTCATCTGTGTCATTTTGATCTTCCTCCATAAAGGTGCGGCGGGCGGGGACTGGGGGAAGCCGGACACCCGCCGCACAGAGATCGCAGGCCCTTTGCCGGCCCTTACACTTCTGATACGAACCGGCCTGCCGGAATATTGCAGAAAGCTAAAAAACTTTTATTATTTTTCGTCCACGAGTTTCGTCTTACAGAAAAAGACCGCTTCCGCACCGGGCAGAAACGGCCTTTTTCAGGAGAAATAAAGAAAACACGAACCCTCAAAAATGAGGAAGGGAAATGCTCAGAACATGCTCTCGTCCTTATAGCGGCCGGTGCGCACGAACTGCACCCACTCGGCCACATTCACGGCGTGGTCGCCGATGCGCTCCAGATACTTAATGACCATCAGCAGGTCCAGCGCTGCATCCACCTTGCCGGGATCTTCGGCGATCTCCTGCGCCAGCTGATGCTTGATGGCATTGAAGTCGTAATCCACCTCGTCGTCTGCGGCAATCACCCTGCGGGCGGCATTTTCGTCCTCTGCCGTCAGGGCATCGAGGGCATCCAGGATCATCTGGTGGGCCTTTTTGCCCATGACAATGGCCTGACTTACCGCCGGGTCGCCCTCTTTGCGGACGGTAACAAGGTGGGGGATGATCTCGGCGATGTCGGCGGCATGGTCGCCGATGCGCTCAATATCCGTGACCACCTTCATGGCAGTGGAGATGCGGCGCAGATCGCCTGCCACCGGCTGCTGACGCAGCAGCAACGTCATGCAGCGGTGCTCGATATCCCGCTCCATATTGTTGATGCGGGCATCCCCCTTCACGATGGCCGCAGCTGCATCGGCATCAGCAACGCAGAGCGCTTCCAGAGCGTTCTCCACGGCATCGGCAGAGTTGCGGCCCATTTCGGTCAGCGAATTTTTCAGCGATTCCAGATCGGTGTCGTACTGTTTACGGATACTCATAGCTGTTTCCTCCTTTAACCGAACCGACCGGAAATGTAGTCCTCGGTGCGTTTATCCTGCGGTGCGCTGAAGATCTGCGCCGTGGGACCCACTTCCACCAGCTCGCCCAGCAGGAAGAAGGCGGTGCGGTCGCTGATGCGGGCCGCCTGCTGCATGTTGTGGGTAACGATGACCACCGTGTAGTTCTTCTTCAGCTCACTCATCAGCTCCTCCACCTTCATGGTGGAGCCGGGGTCCAATGCGCTGGTGGGCTCATCCATCAGCAGCACTTCGGGCTTCACCGCCAGTGCGCGTGCGATGCACAGACGCTGCTGCTGTCCGCCGGAAAGGCCCAGCGCGCTCTTTTTCAAGCGGTCCTTCACCTCGTCCCACAGGGCCGCGCCCCGCAGGCTGCTTTCCACCAGCTCGTCCAGCTCAGCCTTATTGCGCACGCCGTGCAGCTTGGGGCCGTAGGTGATATTGTCGTAAATGCTCATGGGGAAGGGATTGGCCTTCTGGAACACCATGCCCACCCGGCGGCGCAGGTCGGTAAGCTGCATTTCCCGGGCAAAGATATCCTCGCCCTTGAGCCGCACATCGCCCTCGATGCGCACATTCGGCACAAGGTCGTTCATGCGGTTGAGGGTCTTTAAAAAGGTGGATTTGCCGCAGCCGGAAGGGCCGATGAGAGCGGTGATCTCCCGCTCGCCCACGTCCAGCGAGATGCCTTTCAGCGCCTTGAAGTCGCCGTACCAGAGGTTCAGGTCTTTTGCCGATATCACCGGCACATTCGTGTTTTCCATAGAGTACCTCATTGTTGAATTGGAACAACCCTCTCAGTCACGCCTGATGGCGTGCCAGCTCCCCCGAAGGGGGAGCTTTTTCCACTTTCGGCTCACTCCGCAAGAGCTCCCCCCTCGGGGGAGCTGGCATTGCGCAGCAATGACTGAGAGGGTTTCTTCTCTTTTACTGTTTCTGTTTCAGCCCGGTCTTTGCCAGCCGCGCCGCAAGGTTGATGGCCAGCACCAGCACCAGCAGCACCGCACCGATGCCCCATGCGGAAGCGAAATCGCCGTCCTCAAAGGCACGCAGGTACAGCAGCACCGACAGGGTGGCACCGTTGGAGGTGTAGGCTTTGGCCACGCTCTTGGCAATGACCTCTGCGGCACCGGCGGTGAAGAGCAGGGCGGCACTTTCGCCCACGATGCGGCCCACAGCCAGAATGCAGCCGGTCACGATGCCGTCGATGCTGCAGGGCAGCACGATGGTGCGGATGATGTGCCACTTGCCTGCACCCAAGCCCATGGCACCCTCCCGGTAGCCCTGCGGCACCGTCTTGAGGGATTCCTGCGTGGTTCGGATGATGGTGGGCAGGTTCATAACCACCAGCGTGAGTGAACCGGACAGCAGACAGGTCTGGAAGCCCAGTGCCTGACTGAACACCAGCATGCCCACCAGACCGTAGATGATGCTGGGGATGCCCGCCAGCGTTTCGTTGGTGAACTCGATGACCTCGATAAGCCGCCGGTTGGAGGCGTACTCGGTCAGGTAGACCGCCGCACCTACGCCCAGTGGCAATACGATGAGTAATGTCAGCACAATGACATACAGTGTGTTGAGGATGGCAGGCAGGATACCGTCGGTCTTTTTCAGCACACTGGCGGTGGTGGAAAGGAACTTCCAGCTGATGTGGGGGATGCCCCGCACCAGCACCATGCCGATGATACCGGCCACCAGAACCATCACCAGAACGGCGCTGGCCCAGACCAGTGCGGTCATGACCCGGTTCCACATCTGACGGGAAGGCGAAAGGCCCTTATTCATCGCGGCTTCCTCCCTTCAGCACAACGTTCAGCACAACATTGATGATCATGATAAAGACGAACAGCACCAGCGCGATGCTGAACAGCGCCTGCCGCTGCAGACCGCCGGCATAGCTCATCTCCTTGGCGATGGCGGTGGTCAGGAAGGTGACGCTGCGGAAGGGACTGTCCGGCATGTTGGGGCTGTTGCCTGCCACCATCATCACCGCCATGGCCTCGCCGATGGCACGGCCGATGCCCAGCACAATGCCTGCGGCAATGCCGCTTTTGGCTGCCGGAATGCTGATCTTGAACCATGTTTCGGTGTCGGTGGCACCCAGTGCCAGACTGCCCTGCTCATACTCCGGCGGCACGGCATTCAGCGCCGTGACCGACACGGACACGATGCTGGGCAAAATCATGATGGAAAGCACCACGATGGCGCTCAGCAGGCAGGCACCGGAAGCCTTGCCGAAGGTCTTTGCCACGGCAGGCACCAGCACCTGCATGCCCAGCAGGCCGAACACCACGCTGGGGATGCCGGACAGCAGCTCGATGGCGGTGACCACCACGGTGCGCAGCTTGGGGTCGGCGGCCTTGGAGAGGAACACCGCCGTCAGCAGGCCGATGGGCACACCGATGATGGCAGCGCCCAGCGTGCCGTAGATGCTGGACAGGATAAAGGGCAGGATGCCGAACAGCGGCTGGGCTGCCGTGGAGGCCCACTTTGTGCCGAACAGGAATTGGAACAGGCCGATCTTGTGGATGGCCGGCACGCCGGAGATCACCATGTACACCGAGATAAGCACCACGCAGCCCACAGCCAGCATACCGCACAGGAAGAAGATGAAGTTCATCACCGCTTCCAGCCATTCGGCGGGGGTGCGGGGCAACCGCACCCGGCTCAGATAGGATTTTTTGTTCATAGCTGAAATCCTTTATAAAAGCCGCGTCGGCCCGCAGAAACGGCAGCCCGACGCGGCAGTTTTCTTGTTCAGATGCGGGGCGGGCGGTTCACGGGGAGCTTTCCCCGGCAAACTACCCGGTAATTACTCGTTCACCGGCACAGCGCCTGCGGTGCGGATGAGGTCGGCAGCGTCCTTGCTGGTGGCAAAGTCCACAAAGGCCTGTGCCTGCTCCGACAGGGTCACGCTCTTATTGGTGACGAACACGAAGGGACGCTGGATCTTGTAGCTGCCGTCCTTCACGGTATCCTCGCTGCACTCCACACCCTCCACAGTAACCATGGCAACGGTGTCGCCCACAGCGGACAGGGAAGCGTAGCCGACGGCCAGAGGATTGGCCTCCACAGCGCTGATGACTGCGCCGGTAGCGGTCAGCTCCTGTGCGTACTTGCAGCTGTCCTTCACGTCCACGATGCTCTCAAAGCCATCGCGGGTGCCGGAACCGGCCTCGCGGCCCACCAGAACGATCTCGCCGTCGTCGCCGCCCACATCCTTCCAGTTGGTGATCTCGCCGGTGAACATCTGCTTCAGCTGGTCCACGGTCAGGTCTGCCACCTTGCTGGCCTTGTTGACAACGATGGCGATGCCGTCCAGAGCCACGGTGGTGCCGTCCACGTCGTTCTTCTCGTCGTCCTTCAGGGCGCGGGAGGACAGGCCGATGTCCAGCGTCTTATCGGTAGCACCGGTGATGCCTGCGCCGGAACCGGTGGGGTCGTAGCTGACGGTGACACCCGGCTCCACCTCGGCAAAGCCCTCGGTCAGGGCAGCGATGACGTTCTTCATGGAAGTAGAACCGCCGGTAGCCACATTGCCGGACAGGGTGCCCGCAGCGGTCTCTGCAGCGGCAGAAGAAGAGGTGGGCTCCGCAGCAGAGGATGCCACAGTGGAAGAGGCGGCGCCGCCGCAGGCGGTCAGAGCCATAGCCGCCGCAGCAGCGCCGCAGACAGTGATAAACGAACGACGAGTGATCTTTTTCATAACCCTTTTCCTCCAATAAATGCCGAAATGCATTTCCGGCCGATGTTTTCTTGTGTTTTCCTTGGGAACGGCCTTATTGTACCGCACCGCCGTGTGCGCTGCGACCATGTACGCGCAAAATGGAGGTAAAGCTTTTGCACAGGCTCCGGCGGCTGTGTCAAGCCTGCGTAAAGCCGGCATGAAAAGCCTGCACTCGGATTTTACAAACAGGATCAATCTGCCGAAAATGCCATTTTCTGGCTAGGCAAAGTGACAAAAAGAGGGCTGCTCATGATATGGTGAGCAGCCCTCTTTAAAAAGGTTTCCTTCAATCAGCCAACAGGCTTTGTATTCGTCACTACGACCCGATTTTCCACTCTTGTCAGGTAAAGCATACCTTTTGCATTGTCGACATTAATGGTCAATTCTACCGGTGCGCCATCCAGGAATGCACCACTCGACTCATTGTTATCAAATTGCAGCTCCAGCTGGGTAACATTTTCTTTCTTATACGGGCCAAAAACATTGGATGCCTGAAGCTTTCCACTGGTCGGCTTCAGCGTTTTCAGCTGGTTTTCCTTCACCTTCGCGGTAAACATTCCTTCATAAGGATATTCCACAAAGCCCTTACCGCTGCTGCTGTATGTCAGTTTCACCGTCGCAGTGATGCTGCCATTGCTTCCACTTCCGAGAACTGTGCCACCGACATTCCCCTTCGCATCGTACACTGCAACGATAAATGCACCAACGCGCACCTCGTTTTGTGCCGGTCCGCTGCCGCCGCAGCCTGCAAGAATGCCGGACAGGGACACTGCTGCAGCCGCAGCTGCTGCGCTCTTCATAAAGGTACGCCGGGTCATTTTTTCTGCCATAATATTGCCCTCCTCTAAAAGCGTTTTGCTGTGCTTTTAGCGTACCACTTTTTGGGAGTCTGTCAACAAAAATATGACAAAAAGGCGCTCTGTACACATAATTTGCACAGAGCGCCTTCTGCTCAGCAGTATTTTGTTCCGTCCGGGCAGTAGAACTGCACGTACTTCTGCCACTCGGTCTCACTGATGGTGCGGCGGTAGCAGTTCACCAGGGCATCCACGGCCTGCCGGTCCGCAAAGGTACCGGCACCCGGGCAGTCCAGCACCAGAATGCGGAACCATGCATCAAACAGGTGCTCGGTGAAGCCGGTGTCCCGCGCGCCGCACCGGGCGTAAAAGCCCAGCCGCCGCACAGCCATAGCTTCGTCCTCCGCCTTATCCGGGCATTCGGCCTCAATGAGGATGGCCTGCGCACCGCGCTCGTGCTGCGGCAGGTCGGCCAGCAGCTGCGCGCCCAGCCCTGCAGCACGGTATTCCGGCAGCACGGCAAAGTAATCCAGCTGGCTCACCCTGCTGCCTGCCGGGCGCACCATGAGCAGGTACGCCGCCAGTGTTTCGCCGTCGAACACGCCCCATGTGTGGGCTGTGCCGTCCGCTTCGCTGTTCAGGATCATGCTCAGGGGCTTTAGCTCCGTGGGCGGAAAGTCCCGCCGCATTTCGTCCAGATAGACCCGCGTCAGTTCTTTTTCGTTCAGTTTCCGCCAGCTGTACACTTTGCTCATGGTTTTTCCTCCCGTATCTGCCTTTTGAACCAGTATAACACACTCCGCGCGGGAACGCAAAAAGCCGCCGGGAGCGGCAGGCTCTGCCCTTCTCCCGGCGGCTTTTATGGGAATGCAGGAGCAACCAGTCTCCCGCACAAACTCCGTTCAGAATGCTGTATGCGTTACAGCATCTTCTTCAGCTCGTCGTACACGAACTGGACCTTGGTGCCGATGATCACCTGGCAAGCGTTCTTGCTGGGGCGGATGACACCGGCAGCACCAGCGGCCTTGACAGCCTTCTCGTCCACCTTGGCGTTATCCTTGACCTCAAAGCGCAGACGGGTTGCGCAGTAACCAACTTCCTTCACGTTCTCTTTGCCGCCGACAGCAGCCAGAACAGCGGAAGCGACTTCGGTGTAGTTGTTGTTTGCCAGAACGACCTTCTTTTCGGCCTCTTCGTCGTCCTCGTCCTCACGGCCGGGGGTCTTCAGGTCATACTTGGTGATGGCAAAGTAGAACACTGCGTAGAACACCACGAAGGCTGCGATGCCCAGAGGAATGATCATCCAGGTCTTGGCAGCTGCGGGCAGGGAAGCGGAGAACACCAGGTCGGTAGCACCTGCGGAGAAGCAGAAGCCGGCACGGAAACCGGAGTAGTAGGTGATGATGGTGAAGATGCCGTACAGAGCGGAGTACACAACGTACAGCGGGAAGCA
>ENA-ORCN01002118-ORCN01002118.1-human-gut-metagenome-genome-assembly--contig:-NODE-2118-length-11354-cov-5.120688_pt1 | contig 11354 bp, 9 predicted proteins | sample MGYA00242984_ERZ507984 | MGnify/ENA primary metagenome ERZ507984 (study PRJEB26167, sample SAMN06115395) | human gut metagenome | host: Homo sapiens | place: China:Hubei | collected 2016-05-19 | study... | reverse complement strand
GTCCGCATGAAAGAGAAAAGGAGACCTGCCCATGCTCACCCCTCCCGAGATCGCCCGGAGCCTGCTCGCCGCCGGCGAGAGCAAGGCGCGGCTGCCCCTTGGAAAGATGCTCCTGCTTGCCATATTGGCGGGAGCCTACATCGCGCTCGCAGGTGTCGGTGCGACGGCGGCCGCCGTGACGGTGGAGAGCGGCTCGCTTGCAAAGCTCCTTTCGGCCTGCGTGTTTCCCGCGGGGCTTTCCATGGTGATCCTCGCGGGCAGCGAGCTTTTCACCGGCAACTGTCTTATGGTGATGGCCCTGCTGGAGCGCCGCATCACGCCCGCTCAGCTGCTGCGTAACTGGCTGACCGTCTACCTCGGCAATGCCGTGGGCGGCGCGGCGGTGGCCGCGCTGGCGGTCTACAGCCACACGGCATCGCTTTTCGGCGATGGACTGGCGCGCTCGATGGTCTCCATCGCGGAGAGCAAGGCGGCGCTCGGAGCCGGAGACGCTTTTCTGCGCGGGGTCCTGTGCAATTTTCTGGTTTGCCTCGCGGTGTGGATGGCGGCGGCCTCCAAGCACGCGGAGGGGAAGGTCATCGCGCTCTTTTTCCCCATCCTGCTCTTTGTCCTCTGCGGCTATGAGCACTGCATCGCGAACCTGTACTACCTGCCCGCCGGTGCGTTTGCCGCGGCGGAGTACGGTATGGAAACAACGCTGACGCTTGCCGGATGTCTCAAAAGCCTCGCGGCGGTGACGCTCGGGAACCTTGTCGGCGGCGCGGCGCTCGGAGTGGGCTACCGCTTCGTTTATCTCAAAGAATGATGCGCCGCCCCTGAAATAGTTTGCGCAGAAAACAAAAAAAGACACACCCCAAAGGTGAGTCCATACCTATCATAGCACGGCGCCCTATGCAATGCAAGAGAAATTTTTTCTCTTGCAGCAATTTTGTGGACAGCGCCAACACATTGCCCGGATATTGGAAAAAGCTTGAACAATATGAAGTCTTGACGCCGGAAACTTGCAGAGGTAGAATCTATCCATATTTTTTGTAAATAAAAAACGAATAAGGAGGTTTGTAACGATGAGTGAAAAAGATCGTATTCCCGAGCTGTTTGGTTCGATGTCCTTTAATGAGGGAACGATGGAGCAGTATGTTCCGCATCAGGCGATGGAAGTCTGGCGCGATTGCCTGAAAAGCGGCAAGCCGCTGCCGCTGACCGCCGCGAACGATATCGCCGAGGCCATGAAGACCTGGGCGCTGGAGCATGGCGCGACGCATTTTACCCATTGGTTCCAGCCCTTGACCGGCATCACCGCCGAAAAGCATGACAGCTTTATCAACCCCATCGGCGGCGGCAAGATCATCATGGACTTCTCGGGCAAGGAGCTGGTGTGCGGCGAGCCCGACGCCTCGAGCTTCCCCTCCGGCGGTCTGCGCGCGACCTTTGAGGCGCGCGGCTACAGCGCGTGGGACCCCACCGCCTTTGCCTTCATCAAGGACGGCAGCCTTTGCATCCCGACGGTGTTCTGCTCCTACGGCGGCGCGGCGCTAGACAAGAAGACCCCGCTGCTGCGCTCGAACGAGGCAGTCAACCGCGAAGCGGTGAAGCTGCTGCATCTTTTCGACAGCCAGAAGGACGTCGGTAAGGTCACGCCGCAGGTCGGCCCCGAGCAGGAGTATTTCCTCATCGACCGCGAGCTGTACCTCAAGCGTGAGGACCTGCGGCTGTGCGGCCGCGCCCTCTTCGGCAGCAAGCCGCCCAAGGGCCAGGAGCTGGACGACCACTACTTCGGCGTCATCCGCCCGCGCGTGGCGGCCTTTATGAAGGAGCTGGACGAGGAGCTGTGGAAGCTCGGCGTGCTCTCCAAGACCAAGCACAACGAGGTCGCCCCCGGTCAGCACGAGATGGCCCCCATCTACTGCGACGCCAACACCGCCAACGATCAGAACCAGCTCGTCATGGAGACGATGAAGAAGGTCGCCGAGCGCCACGGTCTCGTCTGCCTGCTGCATGAAAAGCCCTTTGCCGGCGTCAACGGCTCCGGTAAGCACGTCAACTGGTCGCTCTCGACCGACACGGGCGAGAATCTGTTCTCCCCCGGCAAAACGCCCAGCCAGAACGCCGTGTTCCTGCTCTTCCTCGCCGCCTTCGTCAAGGGCGTGGACGAGTATCAGGAGCTGCTGCGCTGCTCCGTCGCCTTCGCGGGCAACGATCACCGTCTTGGCGCGCAGGAAGCGCCGCCGGCCATCATCTCCGTCTTCCTCGGCTCCGAGCTGCAGAGCATCATCGACGCCATCGTCGGTGAGAGCGACTATACCGAGACCGAGCGCAAGACGCTGCGCATCGGCGTGGACGTGCTGCCCTCCATCCCGCAGGACACCACCGACCGCAACCGTACCTCGCCCGTGGCTTTCACCGGCAACAAGTTCGAGTTCCGTATGCCCGGCTCCAGCCAGTCCATCGCCGGCCCCGTTACGGTGCTCAACACCATCATGGCGGAGGAGCTCAGCCAGTTCTACGCGGTGCTCAAGGAAGCGCCGGACTTCAACAAGGCGCTGCACGACCTTGTGCGCAAGGCGTTCATCGAGCATGGCCGCATCATCTTTAACGGCAACGGCTATGAAGAGGCGTGGGTCGAGGAGGCCGCGCGCCGCGGCCTTGCGAATCTGCGCAGCACCGCCGACGCCCTGCCGACCTATGTTCTGCCCAAGAACGTTGAACTGATGATGAAGCACGGCGTTTACACGAAGGAGGAAATGCTCTCCCGCCACGAGATCCACATGGAGAAATACCGCAAGGTCATCCACATCGAAGCGGCCACTATGGTCGATATGGTCCAGCACGAGATCCTCAACGCCGCCTCCGAGTATGAGAGCAAGCTCTGCGAGACGATGCTGCGCAAGCACGAGGCCGCGCCCGAGCTGCCCTGCCACGTCGAGAAGTCGCTGGCCAACTCCATCGGCATCCTCAACGACAAGCTGCTCGAGCAGACCGTGACGCTCAAGACCGCGCTGGAGACCGCGCCCGTCGGCGCCTCCGGCGAAGAGGAGATGCGCTATTACCACGACGTTGTCGCCGCCGATATGGACGCGGTGCGCGATACCGTCGACCGTCTCGAGACGCTGACCGCCGGCAAGTACTGGCCGTATCCGACCTTCTACGATCTGCTTTTCTCCGTTTGATCCCCAAAAGGAACGCTCTCTGAGCGTTCCTTTTGAAATGATTTTTCCAATTTATTTGTGTTGTGGAGGAGAACATGAAGTACATTTTTGTCACCGGCGGCGTGGTGTCCGGTCTCGGCAAGGGCATCTGCGCGGCGTCGCTCGGCCGCCTGCTGAAGCAGTGCGGCCTGCGCGTGAAGAACCAGAAATTCGACCCCTATCTCAATGTGGACCCCGGCACGATGAGTCCCTACCAGCACGGCGAGGTCTTCGTCACCGACGACGGCGCGGAGACCGACCTTGACCTCGGCCACTACGAGCGCTTCGTGGATGAGGCGCTGAACGCGAACGCCTCCGTCTCTTCCGGCAAGGTCTACTGGAGCGTCCTCAACCGCGAGCGGCAGGGCGGCTACCTTGGCGGCACGGTGCAGATCATTCCGCACGTCACCGACGAGATCAAAAGCCGCGTCTACGCCATGGACGACGGTGAGACCGACGTGTGCATCACGGAGATCGGCGGCACGGTGGGCGACATCGAGAGCCAGCCGTTCCTTGAAGCGATCCGTCAGGTCGCGGCGGAGAAGGGGAGAGGAAACGTCCTCTTCATCCACGTTCCGCTCATCGTCTCCATCCCCGGCAGCGGCGAGCTCAAGAGCAAGCCCACGCAGCATTCCGTCAAGGAGCTGCTCTCCCTCGGCATCCAGCCGGATATCCTCGTCTGCCGCACGGACAGCCCGCTGCCCGACGATGTGCGCCATAAGATCGCGCTGTTCTGCAACGTTGAGCCAGAGTGCGTGATCCCGAACGTCACGGCCTCCACGCTCTATGAGGTGCCGCTGCTGCTTGAGGACGCCGGCCTCTGCCGCGAGGTCTGCCGCAAGCTCGGCTTTGACTGCGGCGAGCCGGATATGAAGGCATGGACGGCGCTCGTCGAGAAGATCAAGCACGCGCACAAGCAGGTGACCATCGCGCTCGTCGGCAAGTATACCGGTCTGCACGACGCTTATCTGAGCGTCGTTGAGTCGCTCTTCCACGCGGGCACGGCCTGCGACGCGCAGGTGACGATCCAATGGGTCGATTCTGAAACGCTGACGGCGGAGAATGTCGCCTCCGTTCTCGGCGGCTGCGCGGGCGTGCTGGTGCCCGGCGGCTTCGGCGACCGCGGCATCGAGGGCATGATCCTCGCCGCGCAGTACGCGCGCGAGAACGGCGTGCCCTATCTCGGCATCTGCCTCGGTATGCAGATCGCCGTCATCGAGTTTGCGCGCCATGCCGTCGGCTGGGCCGACGCGCACAGCGCGGAGTTCTCCTCCCTCACCGCGCACCCGGTCATCGCGCTTCTGCCCGACCAGATCGGCGTGACCGCCAAGGGCGGCACGATGCGTCTCGGCAAATACCCCTGCGTGCTCGGCGAGGGCACGAAGGCGTATGCCGCCTACGGCACACGCGAGATCTCCGAGCGCCACCGTCACCGCTACGAGTTCAATAACCTCTTCCGCGAGGAGCTTGAGCGCGCGGGCATGACCTTCTCCGGCACCTCGCCGGACGGCTCGCTCGTTGAGATCGCCGAGCTGAGCGAACAGGATTGGTACGTCGGCTGCCAGTTCCACCCCGAATTCAAGAGCCGTCCCGACCGTCCGCACCCACTCTTCACCGGCTTTGTCGCCGCAGCGCTGCGCAAGGCGGGCAAATAATAGCGAAGGGGCGGAGCCGTATGGCTCCGCCCTCTGCATGAAAAAAGAGAACCGCCGCGCGGTTTTCTTTTGCTGTATTTAGCGGTTTTTCAGACGCTTGTCGCACTTGGCGGCGAGCTTCGTGCCGACGCTCTGGAAGAGCTGCACGAGCAGAATGAGCAGGATGACCGCCACGTACATCACGAGATATTTGTAGCGGTAGAAGCCGTAGTCGATGGCGATCTTGCCCAGGCCGCCGCCGCCGATGATGCCGCTCATGGCCGAGTAGCCGAGGATGGTCGTGAGCGCGATGGTGAAGTTCTGCAGCAGAGAGGGGATGCTCTCGGGGATCATCACCTTGCAGATGATCTGCATGGGCGTCGCGCCCATGCTCTGCGCGGCCTCGATGATGTTGGGGTCCAGCTCACGCAGGCTGCTCTCGACGAGACGCGCGACGAACGGAAAGGCCGCGATGACGAGCGGAACGATGGTCGCCCTGGTGCCGACGGTCGTGCCGATGATGAGGCGCGAGAGCGGAAAGACCATGATCATCAGGATCAGGAACGGAATAGAGCGCAGCAGGTTGATAAGAACGTTCAGCACGCTCATCAGCCAGCGGGGAAGCGGCAGCACGCCGTCCCTTTCGCCCACCACGAGCAGCACGCCCAGCGGCAGACCGATCACGATGGCGAAGGCCGTGGAGAGAAGCGTAACATAGAAGGTTTCCCAGATGGCGGGGAGAAACTGCGTTTGCAGCGCTGCGGTCAGCTCCTCGACGGACTCGGGAGAGAAAAGATTACTGTACACCGACGCTCACCTCCTCGACCTGAAGATTTTCGATCCCGCTCAGAAATTCCCACGCGCGGTCAAACTGCGCCGCGGGGACGCCGAGCAGCATACTGCCGTAGATCTCCTCCGAGAGCTTCTGCGTGCTGGCGGAAATGACGTTGGCCGCGATGTTCTCCTCCGTCGCGAGACGGGCCACCAGCGGGATCGAGGTGGTCTTTGCGCTGCGGAAGATGAGGCGGATGCGGCGCTCCTGTGTGGGATCGGACACCGTGACGTCCGCGCCGCCGGGGAAAACAAGGTGGCGCGCGGCGGCGGATTTCGGCGCGGAGAAGACGGTGGAAACAAGCCCCTCCTCCACCACCTCGCCGTCGTCCAGAATGGCGACATGGTTGCACACGCTCTTCACCACGCTCATCTGATGCGTGATGATGACGACCGTGATGCCGAGCTTTTTGTTGATGTCGCCAATCAGCTCAAGGATCTGGCGCGTCGTCTTGGGGTCGAGCGCGCTGGTCGCTTCGTCGCACAGCAGGACCTTGGGGTTCGTCGCCAGCGCGCGGGCAATGGCGACACGCTGCTGCTGACCGCCGGAGAGCTGCGCGGGATAGGCCTTCGCCTTGTCGGGCAGACCGACCGTCTCCAGAAGCTCCTGCGCGCGAGAAGCCGCCTCACGGCGGCTGACCCCGGCAAGCTCCATGGGGAAGCAGACATTATCCAGGCAGTTCCGCTGCATGAGCAGATTGAAGCGCTGGAAGATCATGGTAATGTCGCGCCGCGCAGCACGGAGCTGCGCGGGCGACATGGTATCCAAACGTTTTCCGTTGACGATGACCTCGCCGGAGGTGGGGCGCTCGAGCATATTGATGCAGCGCACCAGCGTGCTCTTGCCGGCGCCGCTCATGCCGATGATGCCGTAAACATCACCGTCCGGAATGGTCAGGGAGATATCCTTGAGGGCTTCCACCCGCCCACCGGCGGTCTCAAAGACTTTGCTGACGTGCTTGAGTTCGATCAAGGAATTCTCCTCCTTTCTTTTATCTTACTTCAGGGCGTCCAGCGTGGTCTGCTTGCCGCCGTAGAGACCCATGGGCTCGACGTGAATGGCAGCGACGGAGACGATGTGGGTGCCGTTTTCCTTGTTGAAGTCATCAAGATAGGGGGTGTGCTGGAAGTAGTTGGCGTCCACGGTGCCGTCCTCCACGACGGTGTTGGGCACAACGTAGTCGTTGTAGGTCTGAATGTCGAGGGTGATGTCCTTTTCGGCAAGGATCTCCTTGGCGACCTCGAGGATTTCGGCGTGGGGCGTGGGGGAGGCGGCGACGGAGATGGTCTGACCCGCGAGCGCAGCATAGTCAACACTGGCGTCGTAGCCGTCGCCCGGATTCTCGACGGTGCTCACGACCGCACCGTCATACTTCTCGGCGATGTAATCGGCGACCTGCTGGCTCTCGAGCGCGGCGACCAGAGCCTTGACCTTGTCGCTGGACTCGTTGCCTTCCTTGACAGCGAGGATGTTGGCGTAAGCGGAGGCGGAGCCTTCAATGACCAGAGAATCCTTGACAGGATTCAGACCGGCGTTGATGGCGTAGTTGGAGTTGATGACGGCGTAGTCCACATCCTTGAGGATGTTGGGGATCTGCGCGGCTTCGGTCTCAACGATCTCGACGTTGTGGGGATTCTCGGCGATGTCGTTCTTGGTGGCGGTGATGCCGGCGCCGTCCTTGAGCTTGATGATGCCGTTGGCTTCGAGCAGCAGCAGGGCGCGGGCTTCGTTGGTGGTGTCGTTGGGGACTGCGATCTGAATGGCGGCGTCGGCCTTTTTGCCGCAGCCGGAGAGAATACCGAGGGCGAGAACTGCCGCGAGGGCAAGAGAAATGATCTTTTTCATGATTTTATTCTTCCTTTTCTTGATTTTGATATAATTTGAATGATTTTTGATGCGACGATCCGCGGTCACATTCGACCGCTCATGCGGGAACACGAACCATGCGGACACATTCGCTCTTTCAACAGCTTGAGCATCGTGTTTGACCTCCTTTGCTTGGGACGCTGTTAGTTATACACGATGCTTCGCCATTTGTCCAATACGCTATAAGGATAATGAGTTATAGGTGCAAGCTATAGCATAGTGCGTTTCATATATTCCGATGGCATAATATCGAGACATATATTGACGATATGAACAAAACAGGAGGGTATCAGTTGGACAAACCGCCCTGTGCCGCGTGAAGAAATTCCTGTATTTTTTCGATATACAGCTTGCCGACACTGCTGAGGATCTGGTTTTTCTTCACGATATAGCCGACCTTCATCACGCCGTTGATGGGGCTGTCGTCCGAAAGGGGAATGACGCGGTAGTCCCCGCCGTTGAGCTCCTCGCACACGATGCCCGAGCAGAGCGTGTAGCCGTAGAGCCCGACCATCAGGTTGACCATCGTGGCGCGGTCGTTGACCTTGACGGTCTGAGAGTAGTCGTTCATGGACGACAGCTCCTCGGAAAAGTAGAAGGAGTCGTTGCCGCCCTGCTCAAAGGAGAGGAAGGGGTAGTCGCTCAGCTCCTCGCCGTGGATCTCCGTGCGGTCGGCGAGCGGGTGGTTTTTCCACAGAAAGACATAGGACTTGCAGTCCATCAGCTCGTGGAACTCAATGTCGTTCGCGCGGAGGATCTTCGTGATGACGTTGCGGTTGAAGTCGCTGAGGTAGAGGATGCCGATCTCGCTGCGCAGGCTTGCGACGTCGTCGATGACCTCGCGCGTCTTGCTCTCGCGGATGGCGAAATCGTATTTGGCGGTGTCGAAGCTCTTGGCCATCTCCACGAAGGCCTTGACCGCGAAGGAATAGTGCTGCGTCGTCACGCCGAACTTCTTTTTCAGCTCGTTGGGATGCGCGTACTTCTCCGCCAGCGTCTCATACTGGTGGTAGACCTGACGGGCATAGTCGATGAACTCCTGCCCGTCGTTCGTCAGCGTCACGCCGCGTCCGCTGCGGTGGAAGATGGTGATGCCGAGCTCACGCTCCAGCTCCTGCATCGCGCCGGTGAGCGAGGGCTGGGCGATGTAGAGCCGTTCCGCCGCCTTGTTCATCGAGCCGGTCTCGGAAATGACGATGGCATAGTGGAGCTGTTGGAGCGTCATGGGCGTATTCCTCCGTGTACAGAATGAAGAAAGTATAGCATACGGGCGGACAAAATTCAAGCGCGGCGGGCGCTGCGCTTGAATTCCTACAAAGTATATGGTATTATAGAGAAAAAACGGAAGGTGAGCCTATGCGTATCTCGACCAAGGGACGCTACGCGCTGCGCCTGATGCTCGACCTTGCGGAGCATCAGGGAGACGGCTGCGTATCGCTCAAGGACGTTGCCCAACGGCAGGATATCTCCAAAAAATACCTCGAGCAGATTGTTCCGACGCTCAGCCGCGCCGGCTTCCTGCTCACGAACCGCGGCTATCAGGGCGGCTACCGGCTGGCCCGCCGGCCGGAGGACTACACCGCGCGGGACATTCTGCGCCTGACCGAGGGAAGTCTTGCCCCCGTGGCCTGTCTGGACTGCGAGGTCAACACCTGCCCGCGCAGCGCGAATTGCCCGACTCTCCCGCTCTGGCAGGGCCTGGACCGTGTGATCGAGGATTATCTCGCGGGCGTCACGCTGCAGGATCTGATCGACCGCCAGCGCGCGCATAGCGGCGACGACTATGTGATCTGAAAAAAGTAGGCGGCTGCCATCGGCAGCCGCCTACTTTATAGTCAAGCCGTTACGAGCGCATGGTCGGGAACAGGATCACATCGCGGATGGAATCCGTGCCGCAGAGCATCATCGCGCAGCGGTCGATGCCGAAGCCCAGACCGCCCGTCGGGGGCAGACCGTATTCGAGAGCCATAACGTAGTCCTCGTCCATCATCTCCGCCTCGTCGTCGCCGTTGGCGCGCTTTTCGACCTGCGCCTTGAAGCGCTCATACTGATCCATCGGGTCGTTGAGCTCGGTGAAGGCGTTGCCCATCTCGCAGCCGCACACGAACATCTCGTAGCGCTCGGTCAGGTGCGGGTCGGACGGGCTGCGCTTGGCGAGCGGGCTGACCTCGACGGGATACATGGTGATGAACGTCGGCTGGATGAGCGTCTCCTCGACCTTCTGGTCGAAGGTCTCGTAGAGGGCGTTGCCCCAGGTCTTGTCCACACCGTCCATATCGACGCCGACGCTCTTGGCGAGCGCGACGGCGGCGTCGTTGTCGCCCTCGATCGCCATGAAGTCCGCGCCGGTCACTTCCTTGACGGCGTCGGCCATCGTGACGCGCTTCCACGACGGGGTGAGGTCAATATCGTGGCCGAGCCACTGGAGCTGATAGGTGCCGAGAATTTCCTTCGCTGCGCCCGCGAGAATGCCCTCCAGAATGTCCATCATGCCGTCAAGGTTCGTGAACGCCTGGTAGAGCTCGCAGGTGGTGAACTCGGGGTTGTGCTTGGTGTCCATGCCCTCGTTGCGGAAAATGCGGCCGACCTCGTACACGCGCTCCAGACCGCCGACGATCAGGCGCTTGAGGTGCAGCTCGGTGGCGATGCGCATATACATATCAATGTCGAGCGTATTGTGATGCGTGATGAACGGCCGCGCGTTCGCGCCGCCCGCGATGGGGCTGAGCACGGGCGTCTCGACCTCCATGAAGCCGAGGTCGTCGAGGTAGCGGCGCAGGAACGCCACAAATTTCGAGCGGATCTCAAAGTTGCGCTTGCTCTCGGGATTGACGATGAGGTCCACGTAACGCTGACGGTAGCGCAGTTCCTTGTCCTGCAGGCCGTGGAACTTCTCGGGCAGCGGCCGCAGGGACTTCGAGAGCAGCGTGATCTCCTTGGCGCGCACGCTCATCTCGCCGCGCTGGGTGCGGAACACCTCACCGCGCACGCCGACGATGTCGCCGATGTCGTACTTCTTGAAGCGGTTGTATTCCTCCTCGTCCATCTCGTCCTTGCGGGCGTAGATCTGGATGCGGCCGGACTTGTCCTGTAAGTCGCAGAAGCTGACCTTGCCCATGCCGCGCTTGCTCATCAGTCGGCCGCCGACGGTGACCTCGGTGCCCTCGAGCTCGTCAAAATGGTCCTTGATGTCCTGCGCGTGGTGGCTGACGTCAAAGCGCGTCTGCTGGAAGGGATCGCGTCCCTCGGCGCGCAGCGCCGCCAGCTTTTCGCGGCGGACCTTGAGGATCTCGGAAAGGTCCTGCTCCTGCGCGGGAGCGTTTGCCTGATTGTTCTCTGCCATATCGTTTTCTCCTTATGATCGTCCTCGAGCCTTATCGCTCGATCTTTTCCACACGGTAATGAATGATGCCGACGGGGGCCTCGACGCTGATCTCGTCGCCCTCCTTCGCACCCATGAGGGCCTTGCCGAAGGGGGATTCCTCGCTGATGGCGCGGTGCATGGGATCGGCCTCCTGACTGCCCACGACCTTGTAGGGCGGCATCTCGCGGCCGGTCTTGAGGTCCACGACGGTGACGGTGCAGCCGATGCTCACGGCGTTGGACGCGCCCTCGCTCTCGTCGATGATGACGACATGAAGCAGAATGTCCTCCAGCTCCGCAATGCGGGAGTAGAGCTTGCCCTGCTCGTTCTTCGCCTCGTCGTATTCGCTGTTCTCGCTCAGGTCGCCGAAGGAGCGGGCCTCCTTGATCTGATCGGCCACCTCTTTCTCACGGACCGTTTTCAGGTAAACGAGCTCGTCCTGAAGGGCCTTGAGCCGCTCAGGGCTCAGCTTG
>ENA-ORCN01002109-ORCN01002109.1-human-gut-metagenome-genome-assembly--contig:-NODE-2109-length-11396-cov-7.246665_pt1 | contig 11396 bp, 10 predicted proteins | sample MGYA00242984_ERZ507984 | MGnify/ENA primary metagenome ERZ507984 (study PRJEB26167, sample SAMN06115395) | human gut metagenome | host: Homo sapiens | place: China:Hubei | collected 2016-05-19... | reverse complement strand
GAACTTCCTGATTTTCAAAGCCTCTGTCGCCGGCTTTACCAGACCGCGAGCCGAGGGCGTCACATCGACATAATGCACTCCCGGCTCGGTGAAGAGCATTTTGCTCTTGGCCGCGCCGTTGCCGAACAGCACCAGCCGCCCTTGCGCCCGTTCGGCAGCGAAGCTTTCGGCCGTCAGAACGTGAGCCTCCACTTCGGACAACGGCCGGGCCTGCGCGTCGAACAACTGACAGTAGACCTCCATGCGTCTCGCGTCGATCATCGGCAGCAACTTGGCGTCTTCCAGCGATTCCAAATCGAGTATGCCGGCCTCGAAATCCTCCAGCGCGACCTGTACGAGGGCTTCCAGACTGTTTACGGCGATCAACGGCTTTCCGGTCGCATAGCAAATCCCTTTGGCCAGCGATACGGCGATCCGCAGTCCGGTGTAGGAGCCGGGACCCTTGCCGACGGCCACGGCATCCAGTTCGTCGGCATCGAGATCGTTTTCCCGAAGGATTTCCTCCACGTATACGGCCAGATTCTGGGCATGATGCTTCCCCTCGAGATTTTCGCGCAGCGAAAGGAGCCTGCCGTTTTTCGCCAAGGCTACGGAACCGATGTCGGTGCCGGCCTCGATACATAAGATAAGCGACATGGTACGACGGTTTGATTCTGCAAAGTAAGCGAAAAAAATATCAAATCCGATCTCCTCTTGTTATCGTACCGCCCGCCGGGTGCGCAACGGTACGTTCGTTTCGATACGAGGCCGAAAACAAAGGCTTTCTGCCAAAAGTTCCGGCAACCCGGCAGGCCCATGGCTCGCCCGACCGCATGGCAGGCGGCAACGGGAAAGCACGCCGACACGCGCCCGGCCGAAACACGACCGGGAAACGATCGGTTTTTGGGAGACGGACGATAAGCAGAAAAGGAAATTACGGCCCGAAGTCTCCCGCAGACGCTCGAAAAACAAACCTACGCCGTACAACCGCCTCGTATGACCGTAAGGTCATGTCCGTCCGAAGAATCCGGATCGTCCGAAAACCGTTCCCGGGTTATCGGCGGAGCACCCAGCGCATGAAGGCCCAGCCTCCGAGGATCTGGAGCGACATGCCCGGCAGTCCGATACGGAAATCCTGCAAGGCTGCGCGAAGCGATCCGGTCATCGCCCATTCGCCGAGAGTGCCGATCGCCTGATAACCGAGCACCACAGCCGCAAGCAGCGGCAGCGACACGCGACGGCAACGCGCAGCAGTCAGTCCCGCGGCGACGGCCAGCAGCGACGATTTGAACAGAATAGGGGGCAAAGTATCGGCGGCGGGCATGCCGAACAGCGCCGAATTGATCAAAGGCGAGGCAACGGCCGTCAGCATGCCGGCGCGCCAACCGTACTTGTAAGCGGCTATCAGCGTGAAGAAATAGATCGGGAGCCACCGTACGCCGCCCTGCGGAACGAGATGGCACAATTGCGGCAGCAGGACGTTTCCCGCCACGAACAGAGCCGCGATCCAGTAAGTTTTCGCCTGGTCGTACCCCAGCGAATGAAGTTTTACGGTCGTTGCTTGCATATCGACTTTTTTTATCGGTTATTCATCGCATTCATAAAATCGCGTATCTGCGCCACGCATTCCTCCGGAGTACGCAAGTCGCGGCAACGAGTCTCCAGCGGGCACCAGCCCGTCCCGCTGCGGTTGATCACATGCGGGACCTCTTCGGCGTAACCGACCTTCACTCCGCTGCCGGCCAGAAGGTCCAGAGCGAGCCGGCTGATGACATCGGCATGCAGCTCGCTCACTCCTGCGACGATCATCAGAGCCGCAGCCGCCTTGCCTACGACCTTATCGGCGACGGAGGCCCCGCGCAGAAACCCGGGGTCCTCGCCCGACAGGGCATACAGGTCCGACACTCCCCGTCCCGAGAAGGTACGGATTTCGCCGTGAGCGACCACCAGCGAGTAATTCCCCTCATGCAACAATCGAATCAGTTTTTCCATAATCCGTATGCTATATTTCCTTAATCCGAAACCGGCCGGGCGACACACGGCTCCGCCTGTTTTCCCGCATAGAGCGAAGATCGGAACGGGCGGCGATACGGCGGCGATGCGGTTTCCGGCGCGCCGGAAGCCCCGCGTACGGGACTCGCACGGCCGTCCGGTCCCGCGAAATCCGCTATTCCCGCCGTCCGATGCCTCGCAATTTTCCTCCGGCTCCGAAATCTCAGTCCAGCTCGACCAGTTCGTATCGCTGGCTTCCCATTCCGAGCCGCTCGGCATAGTCCAGCGTATGCATGCCGTTGCGCGAGTCGATCCGCTCGATCAGATGAACCTTGCCGTGATCTTCCGAGGCACGGACCCTGTCGACGCAGGCACGGTCGAGGGCTACGGGGTCGAGCGAGGCGAGAATGCCCAGATCGCCCATCTTCGGGTCCTCGGGCGCCGCCACGCAATCGCAGTCCACCGAAAGATTATTCGCCACGCTGATATAAAGAATCTTGTCGCCGCAGTAGTCCGCAACCGCCTTGGCGGCCTCGGCCATCGATTCCAGAAAATCGTCCTGCGGAGGAAGGCTTCCCCATACCTCGGACCGATCCCGGGTTTTGCCCGCGGAATGTATCCACGCCTTGCCCGCCGACGAGGCGATGCCGATGGAGATGTTCTTGATCGCGCCGCCGAATCCGCCCATCGGATGGCCCATGAAATGGTACAGAACGACCGTAAAGTCGTAGTCGGGATAGTGCGACCCGACGAAATCCTCCTTCAGGTGTCTGCCTCCCTTCACCGGTAGCGCCACCTCTCCGTCGGCATCCATGATGTCGACCTCCGTGATCGCCGTGAAACCGTGATCCTCGGCCGCTTTCAGGTGAGACTCCGTATCGGACCGCCCACCGCCGTACGCGGTGTTGCACTCTACGATCGTTCCCCCGACCCGCCGCACCAGATCTCCGATCAGCGCCGGGCTCAGGTAATTATTGTTGCCGGGCTCGCCCGTCGAAAGCTTGACGGCGACCTTGCCTGTCGCCTCGCGGCCCAGCGCCTCGTAGATCTTCACGAGATTCTCGGACGAAATCTCCTTGAACATATAAACCTTGGGCAGCTCTTCCGAGCCCTTCTCCCGAGCGCTGCCGCACCCCGTCGCCGCCAGCGCCGCCGTCATTACCGACATGGCCATACAAATAATTCTTTTCATCCTTTCGTTTCCGTTTCCCGCTCGGGCACGCCGCCGAGCGAACGGATCGTCGCCCTCCGGCTTTTCCGGGCATGACACACAGTTACGGGAGAATTTCTTTCTGACAGCAGGCGAGACGCGGAATTATCTTTCCCGGCAACGGATTTTCACGCAATTCCGGTCATCGCTCGCATTTTAGACCCGCAGACGGCTTGCACTCGACATCGGCTCCGAACCGGGGCAGGATCGGACGGACTCCCCGTCGCCCGTACCGATACGACCATTGAGAACATATTCCGGGTCAATCGGAGCACAGTCAGAAAAAGCGGAACGGCTACTTTCGCCACAACCGTGCGGCAGACACGGCCTCCTTTCCGCAAAATCCCGACTCGCAAAACATGCTGGACCGGCTGGCCGGGTTCTTCGTCAGGCTACACCGGACCGGCGTATATCATCGGGATCTGCATATCGGCAATATTCTGTATCGGTGCGACACTGTGGAAAACTGCCGCTTTCAGCTCATCGACACGAACCGGATGACGTTCCATCGCTGGCTGTCACAGCGGCGCCGGATCGAGAACCTGCGCCGGCTGGCCTGCGAAACAGACGCCTACCTCCATATTCTGAAGCGGTACGCCGAGACGACCGGAGCGGACACGCACTCGTTCCAGCTCAGGGGAGTGTTGCTGCATCTGTTTCTCGAGGCAAGGCACCGCCTGCGGCACAAAATCAAAAAGGCATTTCGCGCGATCCGCCCGGGCGGAAGGACGGATTCCGTCGTAGCGGAAAGATAGAAATCCTCCCGAGCGGCGGAGCGGCAGCGGCCGGCACGCGACACAGCGCGCGGACGACATTGTACCGGTAAGCCATGCAGGCCAGCGCGAAATAGACGGCGCACTGAACCCACAGCGTCACGTACTCGGCGCGGATGTCGGCCATCGAAGCGCCCATCGAGTTGACCTTGACGAAGGCCAGCGTCCCCGGAGCGGCGGGAAAGACGTAATGGGCGGCTCTCCAGTACCACGGCATCAGTTCGAGCGGGTAGGACACGCCCGACAGGAAGATCAGCCCTACCGAGAAAAACGCGATCATCAGCAGCGGCGCCTCCGAGTCGGTGAAGAACACCGAGGCGGCCAGAGCGAAAAAGCAGGTCGCCAGCAGATAGGGGATCATCAGCATCGCGATCAGATATCCGCTCCCGAGCTCCGGCAGATTGAACGCCGCCGGCATCAGCCCGAGCAGGAACACCGAGAAAAGTGCGTACAGCAGGCCGTAGACGAAAGTCTTGCCGGCTATCACGCGTGCCATCCGCCCCAGCGAGACTCCCCCGGCGGCGTAGCGGCGGATCGAGCCGCTGTCGCGCTCTTCTCCGCTGGTCATGCCTATGACCATCAGCAGCGTCTGAAAGATGATGACCATCAGAACGGCCGGAATCAGGTAGCTGCCGTAGCCCTCGGTATGATTGTACAGCGCGGTGCCGACGACCGTGACGGCCGGGGTCTGCGTGATCGGCTGCACGTCCCCGCGTGGCAGGAAAACGAGCATCTGCGGGCGGTAGCGACCGTCGAGTTCGAGCATCGCGCCCGACGCAGCCTCCTGCATGGCCAGATAATAGAGAAATGCCTCCGTCGTCCCGTACATCACGAAAAGAGACTCCTCGCCCCGGCCCACCCTCGTCTCGAAATCCTCGGGGATGTATACGATCCCGACCGCATCGCCCCGCTTCATCAGCTCCTTGGCTTCCGGAAAGCCGGCCTCGTCGGTCAGTACCCTGACCTGAGGCGCGGCGTCGAGCAACCGCGAGTACTCTCGGCTCAGCGGGCTGTGCGAGCGATCGACCACCGCCACGGGGGCGTCGCGGATCAGGTTCGGCTCGTACATATAGTTATACAGCAGCCCGTACAGGAAGATCCCGCCCATCAGCACGAGCAACACGGAATAGCTCGTCGAGACGGTGCGGAACTCGTCGGCCGCGACGGCGGCGATATCCCTGAGCTTACTTGATATTTTCATAGCGACGGCTTAAAACGGCTTTTTTCAAGCGATGCAGCACCAGCAGCGCCGGTAGCGCGAACAGCAGCAGCGCGGCTACGTTCTGCCACGTATAGGCGAACCCGTAGTCGCCGTAGAGCAGGTTCTGGCTGATCTCGACGAAGTGGCGGACCGGAAACAGGAACGAGGCGTAGTAGACCGGCTTGTACATGAAAGGAGCCGGGAAAGTCACGCCCGAAAGCGTGGCGCCGAGCGAGCCGACCATCGACACCACGCTGATAACGATCCCGATGGCCGGAAACAGCGAGAACAGGAACACGGCCAGGCACTGCGTAGCCACGACGAACAAGGCCGAGGTCAGGTTCAGCGGCCAGAACCCGCACGAGAACGGGATGCGCATCACGCCGAACAGCACGTAGTTGGCCAGCACGCTTATCAGAATGAAAATCACGGTATAGGGAAGCAGCTTGCCGGCGACGGCCGAGAAGACGTTCATCCCGGCCGTGCGAAGCCAGTCGTCGCCGGTGCGGAACTTGATCTCGCTGCCGACGGCGTAGACGGTGACCAGCAGCACGATCACCTGGAACAGAATGAAAAAGAACGGTTGGCTCAGGTAGACCGAGTAGTCCAGATCGGGATTGTAGAGCGGATGACTCTGCGAGGAGACCGGAACCAGAAAGCTCTCGGCCGTCTGCTCGCTCACTCCCAGCGCGACGGCCTCGGTGACGACCGGTGTCATCGCCAGCGGCCGAAGCACCGTCTCGAAAGCGCCGCGCACCTCGCTGCCGACGCTCAGCAGCGCATAGTGATAATAGTAGCGGAGCGTCGCCCCGCGTCCGCCCCGAAGGTCGGTCTCGAAACGGGGAGGAATGACCAGATAGCCGTAAATCTCCTTGCGCTGCGTCGCCTCCCGGGCCGACTGCTCGTCGGCGTAATGTCCGCTTACGCGGAAAGTCGGCACGGCCTCGACGGTGCGCGTGACGCTGCGCGACGAGGCCGTCCAGTCCAGATCGACCACGCCGACCGGGATGCGCTCCATCTGGCCCGAGCCGAAGATCGTCGCCATGAACAGAATGCAGAACAACGGTAGCGCGACGCACGTGCCGAAGTAGAGCCGGCGGGAGGTCATCCGCCGGAGCTCGCGCCTCAGCACGGCCGTAAGGCCCGTTTTCCGTCTCCTTTCCATACGCTACGGCTGCTCGCTCAGGTTGACCAGCACCGACATGCCCGGCCGAAGTCCCTCGACCGCCGGCTCGGGCCTCGCCTTCAGCTCGAAGGTGCGCAGGTCGTAGCTGCCCGCCTGCTTGGTCGAGCGCCAGGTGGCATAGCTACCCAGCGGGCTGATATAGTACACGCGGAAGACGACTCCCCGCCGGTCGAGCGCGGGGACGTCGGCCCGGAACGTTCCGCCCATGCGGAAATGCGGCATCAGGTCCTCGCGCACGTTCAGCACCGCGTGCGCGTCTTCGAGTACGACGAGGCTCATGATCGGAGTGCCGGCCCCGACCAGCTCGCCCCGCTCGGGATAGACAGCCGCGATCTCGCCCGACTCGGGCGCCGTAAGCCGCGCGTCCTGCAACAGGGCCGTCACCTCGCCCACGGCTCCGCGGGCCACGTCGACCATCGAGCGGGCGCTCTCGCGGTCTTGTTTCTGCGCCCCGTCCAAAGCCATCCGGTACTGCTCGTAGGCAGCCCGCTCGCCGGCCAGCGCATTCTGATAAAGCGCCTCCGCCTCGTCGCGGCGTTGCGACGTGACGACGCTGTCGCGGTAAAGCGACTCGATCCGGTCGCGGGTCGTCCGAGCCAGCTTCAGGTCGGCCTTGGCCTTGACCCATAGCTGCTTCATCGACTCGACGATCTGCCGACGCGTTCCGTCGTCGATCTTCTGGTTCTGGTAGACGGCCACGTCCTCGAGCGCCTGCACCTGCTCGTACTTGGCCAGCGCCTCGGGGCTGTTGATCACCACCAGCGTGTCGCCCGCAACCACGCGTTCTCCTTCCTCGACCAGAAAACGGTCGATCCGTCCGGGCAACTTGCCGGAGATCCGTATTTCGGTCGCCTCGACCTGTCCCTGCAATATGACCGGTTTGCGGTCCAGCAGAATCATCCCGATCACCGAAACGATCGTCACGGCTACCAGCACCATGACGAACGAGAAGGCCAGGTATTTTTTCGTCTTATCCATAATCGCTCGATTCGTTTAATCGTTTCCGTTCTCGCCGTATAGGCCGTCAGGACCGAAAATATGCGACTCGGTCCGTCCGCAGAGGCTGTAACGCTCGAAGCGCTCGGGCGCGCCGCAAAGCGACAGCAGGCTCGCCAGCGCCACGTCGTATTCGTAATAGGCCAGCAACACGGCGATCCGTGCCTTGGAGAGCATCACCTCGGCATCGACGATCTCGGTCGACGTGGCCATTCCTTCGGCGAAGGCCTTGCGGCGCATGCGCACCAGCTCTTTGCTCAGATCGATCGTCGTGCCGAGAGCCGCCACGCTGCTCAGCGCGTTGCTTATCTGCGCGCAGAGCTTGTCCACTCCCACGTCGATGTCGTCTTCGGCCTGACTGCTGCTCAGTCCGAGCGTCTGCCGGGCGATCTTCGCCTGAGCTATCTTTTTCTCCCGGGCCAGGCCGTCGAACAGCGTCCATGTGAATCCGGCACCGACGACCGTGCGCGGGAGCAGGTTTTTCCGGATGCCGTGCGAGTAAAGCGTATGCTTACCGAAAAGCGCGATTTCGGGAGCGTAGCCCGTGCGGCTCATGCGGAGTTCGTTCTCGGCCGCGTCGCTCTGAAGCCCGAGTTGGTTCAGCGCATAGCTGTTGTCTCGGGCCAGAGCCTTGAACCGTTCCGGAGACGGCAGCGTATCGTTGATGAAAAGCGGGGAGACGGGCCGCACGTCGACCGCCGAGTCGATCCGAATCAGCGCCTTCAAAGCGCTCTGCGCGACATCGAGGTCCTTGCGGGCCGTCTCGAGCGCGCGCCGGGCCTCGTCCATGCTCACCTCGACGAACAGCCGGTCGGCTTTGTTGATCATGCCGCTCGCCTCGAGCTTCAACGCGTCGCGGTAATGTCGCTCGAGCGCGCGCAACGTCTGCTCCCGGACCTCAACCACGCTCATGCCCAGCCGCAACCCGAAATAGCTCTCGACGAGCAGCGTCTGCATTCGGGCCCCGACCTGAGCCCGGTTCACCTCGGCGACCTCGACCATCGTCCGGCCGATCCGGCCGGCATAGATTCGTTTCCCCCCGGCGAACACCGGCCAGGTCACGTTCGCGTCGATCGTCGCCACATCCTGCGGAGCCAGCGGGAAGCGAAGGGTATAGGTGCCGATATGGTCCAGAAGGCCCGAAATGATTTGGTCGTCGGGCAGGATCGAGTGGATGAAATCCTTGGCCGGATCGGTGAACCGGCTCAACGGCTGCTCGACCTCGATCCGGTTGGCCATGTGCAGATAGGCTCCCGTCACGCTGACGGAAGGGTACCAGAAAGAGCTCACGCGCCGGTGCTCTCCCCGGGCCCAATCGATCGCCCGGTCGGCGATCTGCAGGCTCAGGTTCTTCTCACGGAGCCTTTCCACGGACTGTCCGAGACTCAGCTCGATCTCCCCGCCCCGACCGCGCGCCGCCCCGTGAACGAGCCAGAGAGCCATGCCGCAACATACGATGTACTTCAACATTTCAAACGGTTATTGTCATTTACGGTCCAGCCGGGCCATCCCCGAAGACGGCCGCGATTTCCCGGCACGGAACGCGAGCGGCCGGGCCGGAATCCGTCTGGGAGCAATAATTGAGCCATTCGGAGTCGAACGGACCTAAAAACAGCGCGATACGAAACCGGAAGCGACATCTCGGATGAGTTCTGTCCTCTCGGCTCGCCTGCGGAGAGCGGCTATCGCCGCCCGGGACGGACTATCGTCAAAGGGTCCGGAGACAAGTCGAGATTCATCGTTCCGGCCGGTTCTCCGCGCGGCAGGCAACGACGACTGCGACCCGGCCGGCGAATTCTCCGAATACGAAAGGCGCGTCCGATTTCTCCGGCAAGACGATAAGCCGCGAGTTCAAGAGCCCGACAGCAGCCCGTCGTTTCGGAAACCGCTTCCCCGGCGGCCCGAAAGCGCCCCGGAACGGTCCGGACTTTCCTGTCGAACGGAAAGCGAGCCTTCGCATCCCCGCGACGAGGCTGCCCGAATCTGGGCCTCCGCCCGGAAAAACTCCTCGTCGGACCGGTCAACAGCCGCTCCGTCCCTGTTTGTTTCCTGTCCGCTCTTTTCTTTCGGCACAGTCTGCTGCCCGGCGGCGCAGCCGCCCAGCAGCAGCACTGCTGCGAAAAGCAGGGCCAATACGCTTCGATGCATCGCGTTTCCTCCTTTCAGGGGAAGCTGGGCTCACTCTGCCCCTTCGTGCGCCATGGGCAATACAATGGCGCGCAGCAGGCACTTTTTAAATCTCGGGTCAGCCCATATCGGCGGCAAGAGCCTGGTCGATGAGCTTTTGCAGCGTCGCCGCCTGCGTCTTGTCGGTGATGGCGCCCACAATGGGATCGCCCACGATGTTGCCGCTGCGGTCCACCACATAGGTGGTGGGGTAGGCGAACACGTTCTCCACAAACTTGCCGGCCTCGCCCTGGGCGGGGAAGTAGACATTGGGATAGGTGACGCCCTTCTTGGACAGAACGGACTTGGCCTCGGAGATGGCAGCCTCATCGCCGCCCAGGGTGAAGGAATTGATGCCGACGACACCGCCGCCCTTCTTGGTCAGCTCCTGATGCAGGGACTCCAGCTCGGAAAGCTCGCCCACGCAGGGATTGCAGGTGGTGAACCAGAAATTCACCACGGTGACGGCGTTCTTGGAGAACAGGTCATCGCTCTTGACGGGGTTGCCGTTGAGGTCCTTGCCCTCGAAGGCAGGGAACTTCTGCATCTTGTCGCCGTTGCCGGGGGTCGTGGGGCTGTCGGCAGGGATGCTGTCACCTTTGCCCGGGGCCTTGGGAGCCGCCTCGGGGAACTTGGCCTCAATGGCGGTCAGGGTGCGCTCGATCTCCCGGATCTTCTCGCCTCCCTGGCGCAGCAGCTTCAGCTCGTCGGCGGTAAACTTGTCCTTGGCGGACTCAATGGTGTCCAGCAGGAAATCACCGTAGTTCTTACCGTCCTCCTGCATGGTCATGCCCTTGTCGGCGGACATGAACACCTTCTCCCAAAGGGACTGGTTTTCCATCAGAATGGCATTCTCCTGGTCCATCAGGGCCTTGTACATAGCGGCCGCCTCCTGGGCGTTCTTGGGCTCACCGCCGGGCTTTGTCATGTCGTCGTTGCCCTTTTTGCCGCAGGCGGCCAGAGAGAGCACCAGCAGTGCAGTAAGCAGCAGCACCAGAATTCTGCCGGCAGTATTCGTCCTATTCATTTTCATTTGTTTGTTTCCTCCTTGATATTGTTGTTTGTCTGCAGCGTTTCCGCTGCTTTTGTCTTATCTTTACCGTCTCCGAAGCCATAGCGGAAACACACGGCGTTTGTGGGACAGGCGCGTATACACATCCCACAGCGGATGCACTCGGTGTGGTTGGGCGTCTTTGTCACGTCCACATCCATCTTGCAGGCTCTGGCGCATTTCCCGCAGGAGACGCACTTGTTTTTATCCACCTTCATCTGGAAGAGGGATACCCTGTTGAGCAGTGCATAGAACGCTCCCAGCGGGCAGAGCCACTTGCAGAAGGGACGGTAGAACAGTACGCTCAGCACGATCACCGACAGCAGAATGCCGAATTTCCATGTAAACAGCTTGCCCAGCGCCGCCCGGATGCCGGAATTGGCAAGGGACAGCGGGATGGCCCCCTCCAGCACACCCTGTGGGCAGAGGTATTTGCAGAAGAACGGGTCTCCCATGCCAACATCGTTCACCAGAAGCGCCGGCAGCAGGAAAACCATCACCAGCAGCACGGCGTATTTCAGGTATGTCAGAGGCTTGAGCTTCTTTGTGGAGAGCTTCTTCGTAGGAATCTTATGCAGCAGCTCCTGAAACCAGCCGAAGGGACAGAGGAAGCCGCAGATAAAGCGCCCCAGCAGGACTCCCAGCAAAATGAGGAAACCTGTGATATAATAGGAGAAGCTGAACTTGGACGAGCCCACCACCGCCTGAAACGCCCCGATGGGACAGGCTCCGGAGGCCGCCGGACAGGAGTAGCAGTTCAGCCCCGGCACGCAGACGGTCTTCCCCGCCCCCTGATACAGTCCGCCCTTGAGGAAATTCGGCAGATGCAGGTTGGTCAGCAG
>ENA-ORCN01002107-ORCN01002107.1-human-gut-metagenome-genome-assembly--contig:-NODE-2107-length-11407-cov-6.527361_pt1 | contig 11407 bp, 10 predicted proteins | sample MGYA00242984_ERZ507984 | MGnify/ENA primary metagenome ERZ507984 (study PRJEB26167, sample SAMN06115395) | human gut metagenome | host: Homo sapiens | place: China:Hubei | collected 2016-05-19... | reverse complement strand
ACCGAGTGTCCTGGATACCTCCTTATCCTCCCTGGATGGCGGTGAGGGCAGTCTCGTAGGCTTTGTCACCTGCGATGATCTGTCTTGCTCTCTTAGCAGTTGCCATAACAATAGAATAACGGCTGTTGACTACAGGTGCTTCACCGGGTTCTACCTCGCTGTTTACTACTTTCATTAAATCGGTATAAGAGGGATGTAACATTTTATTTTGCTCCTTTCGCGAAACCTTTCAGTTCCTCTCTGATCTCTTTGATAAATTCTCTACGACGGGACGGTTCATTTTTCGCCGCTTCCACAAACTTCTGTACTTCTGCGGCACACACATCCAGATCATCGTTCACTACTATATAATCATAGGCATCCATGCCTTCTGATTCCTCATAAGCCCGGGACAGTCTCTGTGCAATGACATCTGCTGTCTCGGTTCCTCTGCCCACCAGCCTCTTCTGCAGTTCTTCTGCACTGGGAGGGGTAACAAACAGTAACAGGCTCTCCGGGAACTGCTCTTTGATCTTCATGGCTCCCTGGATCTCGATCTCTAAGATCACATCCCTGCCTGCCTGCATCTGCTCTTCCACATATGCTTTCGGTGTTCCGTAATAATTGCCGCAATACTGAGCATACTCGATAAATCCGTTTTTTGCAATATTTTCTTCAAATTGTTCTCTGGTACGGAAGAAATATTCTCTTCCGTCCTCCTCGCCTTCTCTGGGCTGTCTGGTAGTCATGGAAATGGACAACGCATAATTGTCATATTCCGATAACAGCTTTTTCACCAGTGTTCCTTTGCCGGCTCCGGAGAATCCGGAGATCACCATCAATATTCCCTTATTCTGCATCTTCTCTGTCCTCTTTTTCCTCTTCCGGCCACAGCGCCTGTGCTCTTCCCGCGATTGTCTCGGGAAGCAGTGCCGACAGAACGACCTGACTGTTCTCCATGACCAGTACCGCTTTCGTCTTCCGTCCCTGTGTGGCGTCGATTGCCTGTCCGGTCTCCTTGGCCTTCTGCACCAGTCGTTTGATGGGTGCGGCCTCCGGGCTGACGATGGCGATGATCTTATCTGTATTTACAATATTGCCAAATCCTATATGGATCAATCGGTTCATGGTATCACCTTTCGTAGCCATGCAGTTCCCATTCGCATAACCGCACGATATCGTGCTTCCCGCTGCTTCGCAGCTTGTTATTCAATATTCTGTATCTGCTCTCTGACTTTTTCGATCTCGGTCTTGAGCTCAATCGCACAGTTGGAGATCTCCAGATCGTTGGACTTGGACAGGATGGTGTTGGCTTCGCGGTTCATCTCCTGTGCCAGAAAATCCAGCTTTCTTCCGATACTGCCACCGGCCATCAGCGTACTCTTCGTGGTCTCGATATGGCTGCGCAGTCTCACCAGTTCCTCATCTACGCATACCTTATCTGCGAAGATCGTCACCTCGGTCAGAAGTCTTCCTTCATCTACAGTAGTATCGCCCAGCAGTTCCTTCACACGGTCTTCCAGCTTCTGACGGTATTCAGCAATGATCTGGGGAGAACGTTCCGTAATGAAATCCACCAGCTTCAGCATGCCATCCAGCTTGCTAATTAAGTCATCTCTTAAATGCTCGCCCTCGGTGATCCTGGTCTGTACAAACATCTCGCAGGCACCCTTCAGGGCTCTCTGAAGTTCTTTCCACAGTTCTTCCTCATCGATGTCCTGTTCTTCCATCACAAATACATCCGGATACTTGGACAAAGTGGACACTCGGATATCGCAGTCTAAGTCAAAATCACTGGCCATCTGCTTCAGGTATCCCAGATACTCCGCCGCCAGTTCCTTGTTGTAACGGACATTGGATGTGTTCTCGGAAAAATCCTCGTAGGTAATGAACAGATCTACTTTACCTCTGGAAATATAATTCTTCAGTTCACTGCGGATCGCAGATTCAAAGAAATTCAACTTCTTCGGCATTTTGATGTTCACATCAAGGTAGCGATGATTCACAGACTTCATCTCTACGGTAAACTTTCTGTTATTCTCGGCAGTTTCACATCTGCCAAATCCCGTCATACTCTTGATCATAGCTTCTCCTGTTGTAAGGGCGTGTAATGCCTTCCGCAATTTACGGTTTTCATTCTATTATAGAATAAATATGCCCTTTCCGTCAAGTGCAGGTGCCCTATTTACACTATTTCCACTCGTCGTAATGCTCCAGAAAATGATGCTTCACACCATCCTCTTTGTAGGCGATGATCGTACGTAAGTTTACATTCTCCACACTCTTGAAAATATTCCCCTCGATAAAAGGGTTAGTCTGTTTCAGCGAAGCGATCAGGTTCTTAATCTCCATACGCTTGGAGGGACTGCTGCCATCGGTACGGCAAGTGGTACAAGTGTCAGTGAACCGGCAGGCACACTGAATAAAATGCAGATCATTGTAATCTCTCCAGTGCTTGATGTCATCCTCCCTGATCAGGTACATAGGGCGGATCAGCTCCATGCCCTCGAAATTCGTACTGTGAAGCTTCGGCATCATGGTCTGTACCTGTCCACCGTACAGCATTCCCATCAGGATCGTCTCGATGACGTCATCGTAATGATGTCCCAGAGCGATCTTGTTGCAGCCCAGCTCTTTCGCATGACTGTACAGATAGCCTCTGCGCATTCTCGCACACAGATAGCAGGGGGAATCCTCTATGTCATACACCGCATCAAATATCTGGGATTCAAAAATGGTGATGGGAATATCCATCAGCTTCGCATTGTTCTCAATGATCTTACGGTTTGCCTCGCTGTAGCCGGGATCCATCACTAAAAATACCAGTTCAAAGGGGAACTTGTTATGGCGTTTCAGCTCCTGGAACAGTTTTGCCATCAGCATGGAATCTTTACCGCCGGAAATGCATACAGCGATCTTGTCGTTTTCCTGAATCATATCGTATTCGTTGATAGCTTTGGCAAACCGGGAAAACAGGACTTTGTGGAACTTTTTGCGGATGCTCTTCTCAATTTCCCTTGCCCGTTCATTTTCCTTTTCTCCGGACTGTTCCTTCTGCATCAGGTTCAAAAGCCACCCGGTATAGCCGCCCTGTAAGCTGTAGGCCTCCATTCCCTGTTCTCTGAAATACTCTGCGGACACCTTACTGTTCTGTCCACGGCTGCAATACAAAATTACTTTTTTGTCCCCTGCTGCTGCGGCCAGTTTGTCCACCAGTTCACATTCAGGGATTGCAATGGCTCCGGGAATCATTCCATAGTTTACTGCTTCATCCCCTCTGGTATCCACAAGGATGTATCGGTCAAGGTCCCGGGACTGTAGTTCTTCCCATGTGATCTCAATGGGCTGTATTATCTCTTTTTCTTCCATTTTTAACTTCCTTTACTCTGCCCGAACAGGCAGTCTATTGTTTTTCCTCTCTCAGTCTGCTACACTGTTGTTAAAAACATGGTAACTGAATCGTTACATTACATCCATAGAAAGGCATACAAATGATTCCTTATACTACTTTAGATTCCATTATAGCCCAAATGCCCGAACGCACCGGGCACACTCTGTTAGATGAAGACCAGGGGTGTGTAAAAGGGTGTCGTATGGGCGTATCCCTCTATCGCAACACAGAATATCACATGCCGCAAAAGCATGACGATCAGGAAGGCTTCTTCGTATTGGACGGAAAAGGATATGCTCTCATCGATGGCGAAGAAATCCCTCTGCTGCCCGGTACCGCCTTTATGGTACCGGCTCACACGGATCATGTGATCAGACGGGATCCCTCCTGTGACTGCTGTAAGGTTCTATGGTTCCATGCCGCAGTAGAATGATCCTCAGTCCCCACATACCGCCAGAAGCTCCGGCAGCTGTGCCTGAAGCTCTGTCAGGCTGTCGCACTTTTTGTCTACCAGCGCAAGAATCTCTTCTGTGGGCGGCAGCTGGTCCGGCACCATCACAGTATATAAACCTGCCGCATAGGCGGACCGGATACCGTTGAAGGAATCCTCCACCGCCAGTGCCTGTCCGGGTGCAACCCCAAGCTCCTCGCATGCCTTCAGATAAATATCGGGTGCAGGCTTGCCATGCTCCACCATGTCGCCGCAGATAATTTTCTGAAAATAAGATGTGATACCCGCTCTGTCCAGATGCTCCATAACTGCGGTCCTGCGTGTAGAGGATGCCAATGCTGTTGGAATGCGGTTCTCCTTCAGATATTCCAGGATCTCATGCACGCCCGGCTTCTCGGGAAGGCCTTCCCGTTCTTCCTTTTTCTGAAATCTTCGGCTGCAATCCTCATGCAATTCTTCAAAAGACACATCGATGCCCTGCTCTGCTTTCGCTGCCTCGAACACTTCCTTCGTGCCCTGCAGTGTCCTTCCGATACAGGCTTTGGAAATCTCGTCCACATTTTTAAGGCCCCTGGGCTCCGCCGCTTCTCTCCAGCACTCCATATACATCCTCTCGGTATCAAAGAGGACACCGTCCATATCAAATATCACTGCGGTTATTGTTGTCTTCATAATTCTCCTCACATCCAGAGCACCATCAGATTGTTACCCATACCGATGATCCCCATCATTTTGCGCGTAAATAGTAATCGATGATATCTGTCTCTTCCATGGAAATATAAGTTCCGTACATGGCTATGTTGCAGCACAATACCCTGCTTCCCGCAGGGAAGATCATCTCATATCCTTTAGACGAAGCCAGCCCCGGATATCTGTCATCCGCTCTTCCGTAGGAAAAATAAGCAGCGGAATTACCTATCTTCAAAGGTTTCGGTGCCCCAATCCCTCCGGCAATCAGAGCCTCGTCCTTTTTCCATTCAAAAAAGCTCCAGTTCTTTTTCTCTCCGAGTTGCCTTGGTTCTCTGCTTCGTTCCGTCAGCAGAATCTTACCCTGTGTATTTAAAAATGTCAATGCTCCCGTCTTTTTATCCACACGGATCTGGGCATATCCCGCTGTAATTTCCACCAGGGAAGGATTCTCCCGCACCGTGCATCTGAGGTCTCCTACTGCCGTCACCGCCGCTTTCGGGAATTCACGACACTGCCCTTTGGCAAAACAAATCCGGAACAGATCCACCGCAAGGGGTGTGATCCGCAAGGTTCCGTAACTACTCAAAAGATCCACATAGCCCTTGCCCTTCATGATCATGCGCACAGCGCAGTCGATCCTGGAATGTCCGGCGGGCATCAGTGCTTTGGCATCCGGCATATCGCCGTACTCGCCGTTATTTTCTACCATCCGCGGCTCCTGTCTGCCGGTTGCTCTGCCAGCATTGCCGTTTCCTGCCCCGTATACTTTCGCAGGTGACGGCTGTCCCGTCCGCCTCGATTCAGGTCCCCCTGACTTTCCTGCTTTCTTCGGTGTAGCGCCGTCTGTTGTCCCCTGACTGTTTCTTGTCACGATGATCTTCTTTGGGCCGTAACGCTCTCTGGCCACACGTTCCTTTTCCGCTTCCTGTGCCCTCTGTCTGTAGATCTCTTCTTTTGTCTTCTCCGGCTCTGCCTGTTTTACCACCGTTTTCACCGGCTTCTTCTGGGCATCTGCGGCAAGGCGCATTCTCTGCTTCTGCTCTGGGGATACCGGATCTGCGATCAGTCCGGTGAGTTTTCCCCGGTACAGCACCGTCAGTTCATGCAGGGCTCGGGTGGCTGCCACGTACAGCTGCTTCACATACCCGTCTTCCACCGGGTAATCTTCCTCCGAAGCGTTGAAGATCAGTACTGCATCGAATTCCAGACCTTTGGTGTATTTTAACGGAAGCACCATGACGCCCTCGCCGATCTCCCATTTTCCCGCATCTCCGGTATTCAGGTCCACGCTGCCCTGTAAGGCTGCTGTTACTTTTTCCGCCTCCGCTTCGTCAATGCAGACTACGGCAATGGTATCCAGCCCCTTGCTCTGCCATGCTTTGATGATCTGCTCCGCCTGTGTCACCTGCTCTGTAAAATCCACACATTTTTTCACCGTGACCGGTTCCCCATGACGTATGATGGGCTCCACCGGATAGACCGGAAAGCTTCCGTGATACAGAATGTCCGTGGCAAACTCCGAGATTTCCACCGTGTTACGGTAGCTTTTCTGCAAAATGCCGAAATAATCAAACTCTCCAGGCAGCATCAATTTCCGCAGTTCCGTCCAGTCGTTGAGACCGTAGCGGTCGGAAATATTCTGGGCCACATCTCCCATGATCGTATAGGTACATTTGCTCAGACAATATTTTAAAGACGCATAGGCCATCATGCCGAAATCCTGGGCTTCATCAATCACCACATGCCCCGCCTCCCGGATCACCGTGTCCTCCTTGAGGCGCTTGTAGAGGTAGGCCATGGCCGCCAGATCATAGACATCGTAGCCACCTTCCGGCACCTCGACCGTGAAATCTTTCTCCTGCTCTTCCTTCAGGAACTGTTCGTAGAGTTCCGCCACAGAGCCCTTCCATTCCCTTTTTCCGAAATAGGTCTCATAATAATGCTTGAGCTTCTGCTTTTCCGGCTGGGTATAGGAATAATATTTTCCGCTCAGCTCATTTTCCAGCCGTGCCATCAGATAATCCGTCAGTCTGCTGATTTTGTCCGCCCGGGACAGATCCTTTGTCTCTTTCAATAAGCGTGCAATGGTGGCCCGGTCCAGCAGCACTTTGCCAGTCTTTTCGATCACCACGTCCTCTCTGGGTATCGCGCGGTATTCATAACGCAGGCAGAAATTCTCCAGCTCCTTAAACCAGACAAGAGTTCCCTTCACCGCCGGGGTCACACCTTTTACCACCGGCTTGATCTGCCAGGACTTGTCCCAGTCCTCGTACAAAAGCCTTACGAACAACTGCTCCATGGTCATCTGGGAGACACCGTAAACATTCAGTTCCGGCAGCACTCCCGTTATATAGTTTAAGAGCACCTGATTGCTTCCCACAATATAAAAATCTTCCGGTGCAAACTCCTGCTCGTAGTTGTACAGGATGTAGGAAATACGGTGCATGGCCACTGTGGTCTTGCCGGAGCCCGCCGCTCCCTGTACGATCATGTTGTGCTGGGGCTTTTTGCGGATGACTTCGTTCTGCTCCTGCTGGATTGTGGCAATGATCTCGCCCAGCACCGCCTTTTTGTTCCGCGCCAGATATTTTGTCAGCAGTTCATCGTTGGCCACCACATCCGAATCGTAGAAGTCCTTCAGCTCATCATTTTCGATCTCATAGGTGCGCTTCCGCGACAGGGTGATGTCGTATTTTCCCTCCCCCTTTACGGAATAAGAGACATCCCCCAGAGCGGCATCGTAATATACGCTGGCAATGGGTGCTCTCCAGTCGATGACCTCCGGTTCTGCCGGGTTATCCGCAATGACACTTCTGCCGATATAGTAGACCTCGTCTTTTTTCAGTTTTTTGTCCCGGAAATCAATTCTGCCAAAGTAGGGCTTTTTCCTCGCCTGTTCCGCCCGGCGCAGATCCTGATTCACGAACTTGAAGCGGGCATCCGCATTGTGCCACAGGGTCTGGGCTTCCTTGTCGTTCTCGTCGAATTCCTCCTGCATGGCATGCAGTTCTTCCGCCAGAGCCTGTACACTCTGCCTGTTGGCATCCACCTTGCGCTGTGCGATCTCTAACGTATGCTGTAATCTTTTTTCCTCATCCTGCCTCGTAATGCCGGGTAAACTGCTCATATTCTCTCCTGTTCAAAACCATAAAAAAGAAAAAGCAAAGGAAGCCTGTCGAAGACTTCCTTTGTATGTATTCTAAATCACATTTTACCAGTCAGAGCCCCAGTCATCGTATCCTGAGTCCCAACTGTCATTGGAATCCCATCCGGAATCCCAGCTGTCATCATCCCAGCTATCGTTATTATCATCGCTGTACTCATAAGGAGTGTAATAGGACGAATCCTCAAAATCCTCATATTCCGCACCGCTGTCATAGCTGTAGGAATCATAGTAACTCTCGTAATCGCTTTCCATCCAGGATTCATCCGGTGCATAGCGCCAGGAATCATTCTCCCATTCGTACCAGTTCCCATGATAATAGTAATAGTTCTGATCCTCATAGGTGTAATAGCCGTTATCCGGTCTGTTGTCAATCTGCCAGATAGAATAGGCGCCTGTAAAAATCGCCACCAGAGACAATGCTGCCATGATCAGGCAGAAAATTGTCAGAACCGTTTTTTCTATCTTTTTGCTCCGGGCTCTTTTCTTATTATAGGCGGTGTAATCTTTGGTTGGGCGGCTGGCAGGTGCCGCAGCTTTCGGCTGCTGGTGTGCTTTCTGCACTGCCACTCTTTCCTTCATCTTCTGGTAAAGTTCGTTGACCGCATAGGCTTCATCGGTTCCCTTGTAACGTACTGCCCGGGTACCGTCCTCTTTATTCTTATAGACTACGAAGGTGCCATCGGTCTCATCCTTGTAAATACCGAAGGCTTTCGCGCCCTTGTAATCCTCTCCGATAAAGGTCCGCATGTCCTCCAGCGGAAGGTTCATCTCCTTTGCCCAGGCTTTCAGTTCCTCGATTGTCTGTGGTACACCGTTGGCATGGCGGTTGTAATTGTTGTTGACACCGCCACAGTTCGGGCAGACCTGATCAAAATCGTTGATCCAGCTGCCACACCAGTCGCATTTTATCTTCATGTTCCCCTCCTGAAAATACACGTTGCAATAGTTTCTGTTTTATTGTACCACGTTCTGCACCTGCTGCCAACCTAGGATATTGCCAATAAAATGCGGCTCTCCCTGAGGGTCTTGCTCTGGTCGTAATCATACTCTATGGTCTGGATACTGACATCCGGAAAACGGGCATGCAGCCGCTGCAAAATTCCCCGCTCGCAGACATGGCTGACCAGACATCCGAAGGGATGCAGGATCAGCACACTGCCACAGCCTTTTTCCACATATTGTATCACCTCTGCGGCAATCAGCCAGCCGTCTCCGGTATTGCAGCCCTCCGCCAGAATCCCCTGCACTTTCTCCTTCAGTTCCGGGAACGGCAGATCCGTCTGGAACCGGTCTGTCTCCCCGATCACCGTAAGCAGATGTTTTTGTGCCTCACACAACCGGTGGAGCACAAAGGCACAGGCTTTCGCCATGATGGGATTGTGCTGGTACTTTTCTGCCTTATACCGCTCTGTATCCACCAAATACAGACAGTAGTTGATGAAACCACCACTGTAAGGCTCCATTCCCTGCCGGAGCAGAAAACTTTCGATATCGTCATTTCCCAGTTTCGAATATTTCATATAGATCTCACCGGTGATGCCAACTCTCTTTTTCTTCCCGGGTTTCACCGGTACCTTCGAAAATACTTCGCAGGCATACCGGTAATTCTTCTCTCTGGTGTGCCGTCCGTTCCTGTGTCTCCGAATGCTCTCGCACAGTTTCTTTTCCACCTGACTGCGGATGCGGTCCGTCTCTCCCGGATTCTGTTCGTAGGGCTTCACCTGCTGGTACAGGCACATGATCAGATCGCCATAGCATCCGGCAGCAATCCCACCGGACAACAGTGACGGAGTAATGCGAAAGCCTGTATGTTTTTCTTCTCCCATGAGGTTCAGGGAGATTACGGGAATCTGGGCATACTCCAGCTGTCCCTGCTCTACCATGCGGTACAGCACTCTCTGGAGCAGATTGTAGATATTTCCGGCCCTGCAGGCACCGCCCGCCTGGGGCTCCATGAAGGTGATCTCCTCCGGATCCCGTTCCCCGCTTTCCAGATATTCCAGGAACTGTGCAAGGATCAATACCGTCGGATAGCAATAGTCGCTACTGATATAGCGAAGTGCCAGAGTGCGGTCCTTCACCGGGTTCTTTAAAGTCTCGAAGGAATACCCCTCCGCCCGGAATGCCGCCTCCAAAAATACATTCGTGTACTCCAGCATCTCGCACAGCAGGATCGTACGGGTCTTCTTGTGAAGATTTTCTGAATCCTGAGTCAAAAACAAATATAACAGTTGATTACCTGACTAACTCTCCTGATGGCTTGAATCGTGCAGCAATAGGTTTATATGCGCTGGATAGAGAAATTGCCAAAGGTGCAGATAATGGCGGAAGCGGTAATTTGTATGTTGTGAGTATGTGTGATTATACAACTGATCTTATGGCTTTTCGTGCCGGAACCAGTACTGCCATTGCTAAACTTGAAAATTTCATGCCGAATAATAGTGATGTAGAAGCTTTTTGGCAACAGCATTATTTTATTATTGGTAAAGCTAATGAGGTGATAGCGGGAGCGGAAGCGCTGGGAATAGAAGATCCAGATCCTTTGACACGTCGTGCTTATGGAGAAGCCAAATTCTTTCGTGGACGAGCATATTTTGAATTATGGAAGCGCTTTGAACGTCTGTACTTAAATACTGAGCCTACTACCGTAAGCAATTTGGAACGTGATTTTACTCCAGCCAGTAAAGAGGACATATTTACTGTGATTCGTGGCGATCTGGATGCTGCTATTGAGATGCTTGACTGGAAAGCAGAGGGCGGAGATTATGGTCGTATAACAAAAGCTACTGCTAAGCATGTGCGTGCACAGGTGGCTATGTGGGATAAAGATTATGATAGAGCCATCGAAGAGTGTGAAGATATCTTTGAGGATGGTACATACTCTATGGAAGATAAAACCGGTGATGTGTTTAATGGTCCGGACTTTCGTTCAAAAGAGGTATTGTGGGCATACCAGTTTTCAACAAACTTAGGTGGTGGCGGAAGTGGTACACCGTTGATGGGACATCGTGCGGCAATTATTACGACTACTCGTTATCAGTCTAATGCCGATTGTACTTTTGAAGCTAAGAATGGCGGATATGGTTGGGGACGTGTATATCCTAATACTTATTTATTCAGTCTTTACGACCAGGCTAAAGATAATCGTTATAAAGACCTTTTCATTCATACGTTCTATTATAATGATCCTAAATCTGCAAAATTCGGTCAAGAGATTCCAAAAGATTTGTATGGAACATCTGCCGGCTATATGGAAAAACTGCATCCTATGTCAAAAAAACATTTTGATCAATGGACTAATGCCGACCAGCCTGACCGTACTACAAGTTTCCGCGATTTGATAGTATACCGTTTGGCTGAAACCTATCTGATGTGTGCTGAAGCCTATTTCCATCGTGATGGAGGTAGTAGTCCAAAGGCTATTGAATATTACAATGAAACGTGGGAACGTGCAGGTAATGATCATGAAGACGGCCCTTTAACACTTGATATGCTTTTGGATGAATATGCTCGTGAACTTCATTTTGAAGGAGTGCGTTGGCCGTTACTGAAGCGTTTAGGTATTTTGGGTGAACGTGTTCGTTTGCATGGTGGCGATTTGAAATCGGAAGATCCTTATTTGGATAAAGATTATGCCGAGTGCCGCCGGAATTTTGTGGATGGTACTATCTCTGGTGAAGAAACTCCTGCGGACATCACGATGAAAACTACCGAAGTTGGCAAGCTGTAT
>ENA-ORCN01002102-ORCN01002102.1-human-gut-metagenome-genome-assembly--contig:-NODE-2102-length-11464-cov-25.402125_pt1 | contig 11464 bp, 10 predicted proteins | sample MGYA00242984_ERZ507984 | MGnify/ENA primary metagenome ERZ507984 (study PRJEB26167, sample SAMN06115395) | human gut metagenome | host: Homo sapiens | place: China:Hubei | collected 2016-05-19... | reverse complement strand
CGATCGTAGCTCAGCTGGATAGAGCGTTCGGCTCCGACCCGGAAGGCCAGAGGTTCGAATCCTCCCGGTCGCACCAAATCCCCCGGAACAGAAATGTTCCGGGGGATTTTTGTTTCTGCCAAGAATCCCAAAATCATCTTGCAAAAGTCGGATCCTGCCTTATAATAGAGGTTGCCCCGGTGTGCGCGGGCAAAGCTTTGGGTTTAGGAAAATAGGAATTAAGAAGCTATGAAATCGAATACCAAAACGCTGACGGAGGGCCCTCTGGCCAAACAGATCCTTCTGGTCAGCCTGCCGCTGGCCCTCTCCAACCTGCTGCAGGTGCTGTTCAACATGTCCGACGTGGCGGTCGTAGGCCGCTTTGCGGGCTCCACGGCACTGGGCGCGGTGGGTTCCACCAGTATCTTTGTCACCCTGTTCACGGGCTTTCTCATTGGCCTGAGCAACGGCATCAATGTGCTGGTGGCCCGGTTCTACGGTGCCAGACACCCGAACGATGTCCACAAGACCGTTCACTCGGCACTCATCGTCAGCATCATTGCAGGCGTGGTCCTGCTGCTGGTGGGCCTGCTGGGCTCCCCCGCTCTGCTCCGGCTGCTGAACACCAAGGAAGACCTGCTTCCCGGTGCCATCCTCTATCTGCGGGTGTATTTCCTGGGAATGCCCGCACTGGCGCTGTTCAACTTTGGCAATGCCATTTTCAGTGCCATTGGCGAGACAAAAAAGCCTCTGATCTATTTGAGCACCGCCGGTGTGCTGAACATCCTGCTCAACCTGTTCTTCGTCATCGTCTGCCAGTTGAACGTGGTCGGTGTGGCGCTGGCCTCGGCCATTTCCCAGTGCGTTTCCGCCGCGCTCATCCTCCACGCGCTGACAAAAGTAGAGGACTGCTATGCGCTGGATTTCAAAGCCGTCAAGCTGGACCCTGCCATGACCAAGAGCATCCTGGCGCTGGGCCTGCCCGCCGGGTTCCAGAACGCCATCTTTGCCATCGCCAACCTCTTCATTCAGGCGGGCGTCAACTCCTTTGACTCCCTCATGGTCAAGGGCAACAGCGCTGCCGCCAACGCCGACAACATGATCTACGACTGCATGGCCGCCTTCTACATGGCCTGCGCCAGCTTCATGAGCCAGAACTACGGTGCCGGCAAGCCCGACCGTGTCAAGAAAAGCTACTTCATCAGCCTGGGCTACTCCTTCGGCGTGGGCCTTGCACTGGGCAGTGCCCTGTTCTTCTTCGGCCGCACCTTCCTGGCGCTGTTCACCACCGAGAGCGCTGTCATCGATGCCGGTATGAAGCGCGTGGCCGTGATGGCCTTTGCCTACTGCATCTCCGCCTTCATGGACTGCACCATTGCCGCCTCCCGCGGGCTGGGCAAGACCGTGGTGCCCACCATCATCGTGGTGATGGGCTCCTGCGTGTTCCGTGTGATCTGGGTGTACACCATCTTTGCCCACTTCCACACCATCCCGGCGCTGTACCTGCTGTACCCCTGCAGCTGGACCCTGACCGCCTTTGCCGAGATCCTGTACTTTGTGCACTGCTACAAGCAGTCCATGGCTCTCTTCAAAGAGCCGCAGGCGGCCTGACCGCATCAAACGCAGAGCGCCCCGTGTGAAGTTTCACACGGGGCGCTTTTTGCTTGCCTTACACTTTTACTTCTCCGGCCAGGACCCGCTTGTAGTCCTCGTAATTGCGGGCCAGCAGAGCGGGCGTATCCAGACCGTAGGGACATTTTGCCTTGCACTGGTTGCAGTGCAGGCAGCCCTCGATCTTTTTCATTTTGGCCTGACCCGCCGGGCTCAGGTGCTCGGCCGAGGGCGAACGCCGCAGCAGCAGGCTCATGCGGGCACAGTTGTTGATCTCGATGCCCGCCGGGCAGGGCATGCAGTAACCGCAGCCCCGGCAGAACTCGCCGCACAGCTCAGCGCGGTCATGGTCGATGACCGCCTTGATCTCTCCGGTCATGCGGGGCGGGTTGTCGATGTAGGAGAGGAACTCGTCCAGCTCCTTTTCCCGCTGCACGCCCCAGATGGGCAGCACCCCGTCGTACTGGGCCTCAAAGGCGTAGGCGGCGGCACTGTTGGTGATGAGCCCGCCGGAAAGGCCCTTCATGGCGATAAAGCCCATGTTGGTGGCCTTGCACTTGTTGACCAGTTCCAGCTCCTGCTCACCGGAAATGTAGCTGAACGGGAACTGCAGCGTCTCATACCGGCCGCTGTCAATGGCCTCGTGTGCCACCGCCAGCCGATGGTTCGTGATGCCGATGTGCCGGATCATGCCCTTGGCTTTGGCCTCCTGCATGGCCTCGTACAGGCCGCTGCCGTCACCGGGCTTCGGGCAGAAGGCCGGGTTGTGGAACTGATACAGGTCGATGTAATCGGTGCGCAGGTTGGTCAGGGAGGTGTGCAGGTCCTTCCAGAAGTCCTCTGCATTCTGCGCCGCCGTCTTGGTGGCGATGTACACCTCCGTGCGGATGCCGTCAAAGGCCTCGCCCAGCTTGACCTCGCTGTCGGTGTAGGCGCGGGCGGTATCAAAAAAGCGGATGCCCGCCCGGTAGGCCTTGCGGGCCAGATAGACCGCATCCTCCTGCGAGATGCGCTGGATCGGCAGTGCGCCGAAGCCATTTTTGTTCACCGTGATGCCGGTGCTGCCAAGGGTGACCATATCCATAGCGGTTTCCTCCATCCGGGGTAATTTGCATTCCTGTTTTTATTATAGGCCGCCGCTACCTGTGGCGCAAGAAGTTAGTTGCAGCAAAAGAGCTGCTGCACCCTGTCTGGTGCAGCAGCTCTTTCTGTAGGATGGACCTTTTACAGTTCGTCGTAGGTCACGACTGTTACATCGTGGTCTTTCAGCCACTGTTTTGTGGCCGGGGATGTGGCCATTGCCACTTCCATGGGGCGCGGATCCACCAGAGAAGAATGGTGGATCAGATAATCGTCGATGTACCCCGGATGGCATACGAACATCGGACATTCGTTGCCGCCATACTCTGCCAGCGCCGCCTTTTGCAGGCTGGCAAACGGGTCATAGCCGGGTGCCATGCTGTCCATGCAGGTGATGAGCGTATGGCCGCAGAACGGGGTGCCGGTCGGCTCAAAACTGGTGGGCAGATACGGCAGATCATATTTTTCCGCCACGATCGCCAGCCCCTTGGACAGGTTGTGGTTCATGACTGCATGGGCCTCTAAATAGTGAGGTTTCTCCCCTACCAACTCCAGATAGCGGTGATACTGTGCCTCGATCTCGATCACCATCTCGTCCAGCTTTGTGATCTCCTCGCCGCGCTTCCACGCTTCGCGGTAGGTGCGGCTGCTTTTCAGGTTTCCGTTTTCATCCAGCAGGCTGGGGATCCTGGCAGGGTCTGCACAGGGTTTGCCCAGGCAGAGGTTCGTATGCTGACCAAAACAGACCCCGGAACCTTTCAGCAGATCCACACCGTGCTGTGCTTCCGGCATATTGGGCATGACACCTGCCGAGCGGATGATACCGTTCCAGATACTGTCCGCAATGCCGTAGTTGATGCCGCGGCAGTAGCCGATGTCATCGGCACGGACAAGGATGCGTTTTGCCATGGTTCATTGCCTCCCGTAAAAAATCAGTTCTTTTTGGGTTCCCGGCAGAGCAGATAGGTTGCAATGGCAGCCACCACAATGGCGATAATGCCGGAGATCACACCGTTGATGATGTTGGCTGCACTGCCGCCGGTGTAAGCGGTCAGGGCAAGGAAGTTTGCCACCGGCACGGAAACATAGGCTTTGACACCCACAAGGCCGGCATACAGGCCACCGACTGCGCCGCCGATGGCCATGCCGATGAAGGGCTTCTTGTACTTCATGCCGATGCCGTACAGGCCCGGCTCGGTGACACCGCCGATAATCGCAGCCACCGTGTAGCTCAGGCTCAGGGCGCGCTCTTCCTTATCACGCAGGGCAAAAGCCATGCCCAGGCACATACCGGTGACAGCCATGCTTGCAGAAACAGCACCCAGAGAAACGACCGGGTCAAAACCGTTGGCTGCAAACAGCTGGATCATCTGCGCGATCAGAACATGGTGCATACCGGTCATGACCAGGAACTCCCACAGCGCACCGATGACAGCAGCGCCCACAAAGCCGAAGTGGTCACCGATCCAGACAACAGCAGCGCAGATATAATTGCCCAGGAAGCCGCCGATAGGGCCGCAGACGCACAGGGCAATGGGCAGCATGACGGCAGTGGTCAGGGTGGGCACCAGCATGATCTTGAGCGCATCCGGAATGTATCTCTTGAAGAAGCGCTCCACATAGCTCATGACCCAGACCGTCAGCAGAATGGGCAGGATGGTACTGCTGTAGTTCTGCGGCGTGCAGGGAATGCCATAAACGCTGAACGCCGTCCCGTCCGTTGCCATGCTGACAAAGGTGGGGTGCAGCAGGATGGCACCCATGAAGATGCCCATGACCGGCGTTGCATTCAGCTTTTTCGCTGCGGTATAGCCGATGAGCAGCGGGAAGAAGTAGTATCCTGCATCGCCCACAAAGGTGAACAGGGTGTACAGGTCGCTGTCGGTGGAGAGGATGCCCAGCATATCCGGGCCGAATACTGCCACGATGCTCTTGAAGATAGCTGCTGCCAGCACCACCGGGATGATGGGCGTCAGGCTGCCGGACAGATACGCCATAATATTACTGCCGACCTTCTTCAAAGTCAACGGTTCCTTGGCAGCATCCAGATTCTCGTTGATCGTCGCTGCCTGCTCCAGCCCTGCCATGGTGCACAGCTCCTGGCACACCTTGTCCACATTCGTGCCAACAATGACCTGATACTGGCCGCCGCTGCGGGTAACACCCATCGTGCCCTTGATGGCTTTCACTTCCTCGTCTTTCGGGACGCTCATGTCCTTTAGGTTAAAGCGCAGACGGGTCATGCAATGGGTCACGGAGACGATGTTCTCCTTACCGCCCACTGCTGCCAGAACGCTTTCCGCGATCTGAGCATTCTTGTTTGCTGCCATACTTATTTCTCCTTTACATTTCCTTGCGTGTTCAACGGATATTTATCTTTGCGGCGGGGTGCACCTTCCGCCGAAAAAGCAATAAAAAAGACCTCTCATGCAGCACAGCCCGGAAAAGCCAGGCCACGCTGGATGGAGGTCATGCCCTGCCATGATGCAGGTTACATTCCTTCTTTGATGCAGATGCGGTTGATATGAAGGATCAGATACAGCTTTTCCTCTTCCGTCAACGTACTGTGCCATTTTTCTTCGATATGCTGCGCGATCTTTTCCACACAGGCCGCGATCTCCGTGAACTCCTCCCGCAGGCTGATATACAACTGCAGGTTATCACTGGCGATCGCCTTGCCTGAATGGATGCGCTGAAACAGATACTGCATATGGGTCGCATAGCGGGAATAATTGAAGCCAGAGCGTTCCACCAGAATGTGCAGTTCATTCTCCACGATCTCTGTCACATCTTCCAGCATTTCCTCGTCCCGGTCCGGATCTGCAGCCGGCAACTGCTCCTGCGTGAGGCGGGAGTTCAGCAGGCTCATCGCGATGCCCGCCGCCTCGCATTCCGGCAGTGAAACGCAGAATTCCTTGCGGATGCGGCGGAGCGCATGTTGTGCAATGCGGTATTCCGCCGGGTAAAGCTGCTCCACATCATAGGTCAGCGGCATTCGAACCCGGATGTTCTTCCGGGCGCGTTCAATGGCAAAACTGATGTGGTCTGCCAGGGTGAATGCGGCATTCGGGCTGAGCGGATAAGGCAGTTCATTTCCGGCGATCTCCACGATGCGGGCAGAAAAAGCCAGCACATCTTCGGGCAGTTCTGCCACCAGCTGCTGATACTTCTCATCCGTGTCATAAAACGTGCGCTCGATCTCGCTGAGCGCCAGTTCCCGGGGAAATGTGCCGAAACCGATGCCTTTTCCCATCGCGATCAGTTCCCGTCCGCTGCTGTCCCGGCAGAGTACCACATTGTTGTTGATCCTGCGCAATGCCTGCATCGGTTTCCGCCCCCTTGCTTTCCGTTCCTTACAAAGAAAAAAAACCTCAAAGCAAACGGTACGGCACCTTGTGCCAGCTCCACCCGGTCATGCCTCGAAGAGTAACATTCCAACTGATTCAAATTTAAAAAAGCCAGCCGACCATGCCCCTTCCGGGTAACATCTCGGCTGACCTTATGATAGCACAGGTTTTTTGCGGGGTCAATGTGCAGACCCGCCAAAAAAGTTCAGATTTTATTCACATTCTGCACAAACCGCAGTCACTGATAATCGTGGTTCAGGAACATGGCCTTGATGACCACCACCTCGTCGTATTCCTCCTGCTCCACCTGCACGTCCGCATTCAGGGCCTGCAGGCGCTTTTCCACGGCGTCCAGTGCTTCGGGCACAGTCACGGCACGGCCCTCTTCAATGGCGTCGGTCATCTGCTTGAGCACGATGGGATGGGCGTAGCAGCTGGGCACCGGGAAAGCACCATTGGGGTAGTGCTTTACATACTCCGCCATGGCCGCTTCCGCCTTGTCGGCGCGCTTCATGATGGCATTGTTGTTGTTGCGGGCCGTGGGCAGCATGTTGTAGCTGGAGAACAGGAAGATGGCCGCAAAGCCAAACAAGGCAAAGTAGATGCCGTAGTTGCCTACATGGTTCGTCACCGCATACAGGCCGTAGGCTGCCGACACGATGCCGAACACGAAGATGGCCAGCGCCACATAGCGGTACACCGGCTTGCTCTGCAGCTGGGCGCGCTTGCGGCGCTCGGCGGCGCTCAGCTCTTCGGCCAGCTCCGGCTTTTCCTCCAGATATTCTTTGGCCTTGCGCAGCACCGTCACGCTGTGCTTTGCCTCGTCGGTCAGCTCCGGCAGCTTGCGGGCGGCCTTTTCGGCCTCCTTTTTCTGCAGGGCCTGCTCACCGGCTTCACTCAGCAGCGGGATCTGCGGCTGCTCTTTGGCCAGCACCTCCAGCAGCTTGTCCACGTCCCGTTCATCCTTGAAATTGCACTGCTTCTGCTTGCCGCCGTCGTACTCCACCACAAGGTAGGCCATGGAGGCAAACATGCCCTTGCCGGTAAAGCCGCCGGAACTCATGGCCACCCGCTTGAACACGCGGGAGATGCTGCCATAGGGCAGATAATAGCGGCGGTCGATGTAAAAGCTGTTGAGGTACAGGGCCTTTTTGCCGACACCACAGGGGCCGATCTTGCGGCAGGCCTTTTTGTCCTGCTCCAGCTCCAGTCGGTCCAGTTTTGCCATGCCCAGTTGTGCGGGTCTGAAAATCATGGGTCGTTCCCTTCTTTGCTTAGATTTGCTTCTATTTTCGCACCTTACCGGTGCAAATGCAACCCCTTTGGCCGCTAAGATTTGCCAAAAAGGTTTGTGCGTTTTCCCAAACTTTCTGCGCTGAAAAAACAACAGCGCCCGCCGCTGTTTGGTCGGGCAGCGGCGGGCGCAGATGGTTCAGTTGAGCAGTGCGATCAAAGCCTTATGCCTTCTGAGAAGCGGTGTGCTTCTTGGTGGCATAGATGAAGATGGCCAGCATTGCAATGGCAAAGACGATGCCGATGGGGTAAGCAACGGCGGTATTGTAAGCCACCAGCTTGCCGTCTGCATAGGTGTTGATCATCTTGCCCAGGCACTCGGGAGCCAGCACGAAGTAGGTGCAGGACACAGCGCTCATAAAGGTAGCGGGAACAGCGGTGATCCAGTAGTTCTTCTTCTCCTTGAACAGGTACATGGAAGCAGCCCACAGCACGATCATAGCCAGAGTCTGGTTGGTCCAGCTGAAGTAGCGCCAGATCACGGTGTAGTTGATGAAGCCCAGTGCGTTGCCGATGCCCAGGAAAGAACCAACGCCCAGCACGGGGATGCACAGCTTCAGGCGGTTTACGTAGCTGTCCTGATCGATCTTCAGCCAGTCGGACAGGGTCAGACGAGCGGAACGGAAGGCAGTATCACCAGAGGTGATGGGGCAGATGACCACGCCGATCATTGCCAGAGCCACGCCCACATTGCCCATGGTCTTGAGGCAGACGTCGTAGATGGCGGCAGACTGACCGGCGCTCAGAGCCTCGGCCAGACCGGTCATCTTACCGTCGGTGATGGTGTACAGAGCGCAGCCTGCTGCAGCCCAGATCAGAGCGATGACGCCCTCGCAGACCATGGCACCGTAGAACACGAAGTGGCCCTGCTTCTCACTCTTCATGCAGCGAGCCATCAGAGGCGACTGGGTGGAGTGGAAACCGGAGATAGCACCGCAGGCAACGGTGATGAACATGAAGCTCCAGATCGGGGTGCCCGACGGATGCATGCTGTGGAAGTTCGACCACAGTTCGGGGATGGTGTAAGCGGGGTTGGGACTGAAAAAATACGGAAAAATAAAATTTGTCAGAAGCCGTAAAGCACGTGCTGTCACAGGCTATGGCACTATCTCTGCCGATGGTTCACTTTTCAACAGCTTTTGGAAGAGGACGGTCAAAGGAATTAACAATTTTACCTCTTTGTTTCATTACAAAGAAAAATATGAAGACGAGGATTCAAATTTGATAAAATAATCAATACATGAAAATAGCAATAGAAGCTCAAAGAATATTTAGGAAAGAAAAGCACGGCATGGACTATGTAGCCCTTGAAACCATAAGAGAAATACAGAAAATCGACCGCCAAAATGAATATTTCATCTTGGTGAGTCCGGGAGAAGACAGGTGTCTGCAGGAGTCGGACAATATGCATATCGTACAGATAGATTACCCATCTTACCCTTTGTGGGAGCAAATCGGACTGCCGTCAACCCTGAAAAAGATACAGCCTGACTTGTTGCATTGCACCGGCAATACAGCTCCCTTGTGGTGTCATACCCCACTGATACTAACCCTGCATGATATTATTTTTCTTGAGCCGAAGCAAGGTAAGAACCAATCTGTATATCAGAAATTAGGACGATGTTACAGAAGGTTCGTAGTTCCCCGAATCTTGAATAAATGTAGAAAGATCATTACCGTATCTAATTTTGAGAGGGAGCATATCTGCAAATTCCTACATTGGGAACCGAAAAAGATAACCACTGTGTATAATGGCTATTCTTCGCATTTCAGGCCCATCACGGAATATCAAGCCGTGACACAAAAATACATCGGAACGGAACATTATTTTTTCTTTCTCGCCAATACCCGAGGGAGAACAAGAATCCTTCAAACCTTCAAGCCCCTCTCACACCCACACACGCACATACGTACGCACGTGAGGACTTGCCACCCGCTTTCCCGAATTATCCGTGGCCCCCGTTCATCAAGCAGATGATCGATTGCGGGAACTCCATCGCCCAGCGTGACATACTCCTGCTGGGAGTATTCACCGTACTCGGGGGCACCTTGAACAAGCGGGTACGGGTGTTATACGGACAAAAATACATGTATCCATGCCTACAAACCTTCATCGTAGCGCCTCCCGCCTCCGGAAAAGGAGCCTTGACATGGGTCAGGCGCCTAGCTGAACCTATTCACGAGGAGATGATGGCCCGCTACAAAGACAGCCTAAAGAATTATCGGGAGGAAAAGAACCGATGGGACTCACTCGGCAAGAAACGCTCCGAGACGCCCGAGCCGGAACAACCGCCCCTCAAGATGTTCCTCATAGCCGGCGATAACTCGGGTACCGGTATCTTAGAGAACCTCATAGAGGCCGACGGCGTGGGGCTGATCTGCGAGACCGAGGCTGATACCGTGAGTACCGCCATCGGAGCGGATCACGGCCATTGGAGCGATACCTTGCGTAAATGCCACGACCATGAGCGACTGGCCTTCAACCGGCGTACTAATCATGAGTACCGGGAATGCGATGAGTCTTATCTCAGCGTATTGCTAAGTGGAACCCCGGCGCAAGTAAAGCCGCTAATCCCCTCGGCGGAGAACGGCCTGTTCTCTCGCCAGTTATTCTATTTCATGCCACCTATCGATGAGTGGATGGACCAATTCGATTCGGAAAGCGAGGATTACGGCCTACGCTTCGCCACATGGGGAACACAATGGAAACAGGTACTGGACCTGATCAACGGATCGGTCCAAACGATCCAGCTAAGGCTATCCGAGAAACAGAAAGAGCTGTTCAACCAACGGTTCGCCCAGTTATTCTCCCACGCCGGTTACGCCTATGGAGGTTCCATGCGAAGCGCCGTCGCCCGTATCGCCATCAATACCTGCCGGATCCTGAGTACAGTAGCCCTGTTGAGAGCCTTGGAGAAATTCCTCCCTCCCCAACAAAAAATTTTCAATTCTCAATTTTCCATTTTCAATTCCCCCGGTCTCTCCCCCGCCCCGGAGATACCCATCGAGAATATCAAGGATGGTATCGTCCCCAAGCTGGACCTGCGGGTCACCGACGAGGATTTCCAAGCCGTACTCACGCTCATAGAGCCTCTTTACCGCCATTCGAGCTACGTGCTGGGCTTCCTGCCTACCTCCGAGGCCATCCCTGTCCAGACCTCTCCTGAACAGGCTTTATTCAATGCCCTCCCAATGATGTTCTGCCGTCGGCAGGCCGTGGAGGAGGCAGCGAAGAACGGCATACCCGAGAAAACACTCGACTCCTCCCTCAAACGGATGCTGGAGAAGGGAACACTGATCAAGACCGCACGGGGCGAGTACGCTTTCTCCTCGCACGTGTGTGTGCGTGAGGGACGCCCGAAGGAATGAAGGAATGAAGGAAATGCCACTACTGTCATTGCCCGTAAGCACTACCGTCGCAGCCCTACGCCAGTACTGGCGTTGTCTGATGCCAGTACCGGCATCGCCGCTCGCCTATACCGACGGGTGGCGGTGTCTCCTCTCAAGGACGACCCAAGTAACGGAAGATCAGCTCCACTTGCAGGGAGGTGAAGACCCGTTGCCTCGAGCGGTAGCCCGTATCACCAAGCTCCCGGGTCAGACGATCGTTATACCGCATCCATTCCGCCAGCCGGTTCAGGGCCGAGACGGGGCTGATCTCGGGGGCGTAGGCCATGGCCAGCTCCCGCTTGGAATAGGGCCGCACGGGCCACTCGTCGATTTGTGTATATCCTGTTCGCATATCGTTCGCATTTTTAAGATTTATCTTATTGGTATAAAGATACTTAAAACATACGACACGAACCACTATCCGGATGTTTATTTTTCAGCATATCTCCTCTTTTATCTCCCTTATTCATCCACTGTCAGCGGTATTCATTTCAGAGGAAACCGAATGTCGTACATTCGTTATCGAAAACAAATCGATTTCATTTTCAATTTTCAATTATCAATTTTTAATTATCAAATCTATGGCTTTAAATTACAGCGTGTCCCTTCGGACCAACCCTATCAAGAAAGACGAGCCGGCGAAAGCGTACGCCACGGCACAGATCAATGGTGAGCTATCGCTCAAGCAGCTGAGCCGCCGGGTATCCATGCAAACCACCGTCAGCCGGGCGGATGTGGTGGCGGTATTGATCTCCACTGTCGAG
>ENA-ORCN01002101-ORCN01002101.1-human-gut-metagenome-genome-assembly--contig:-NODE-2101-length-11468-cov-5.365288_pt1 | contig 11468 bp, 8 predicted proteins | sample MGYA00242984_ERZ507984 | MGnify/ENA primary metagenome ERZ507984 (study PRJEB26167, sample SAMN06115395) | human gut metagenome | host: Homo sapiens | place: China:Hubei | collected 2016-05-19 | study... | reverse complement strand
CAAATCATTCGCTCTCCGAACAACCGGTTCTCCGCGATATCTCATGGACGAGCAATGCCGTTCGTGAAATGAGCAAAGTATCTCGTTACGCGAATTCTTCTATTTTTTCGCCACGCCATCGTTTGTATGCCTCGGGCGCGAGGACCGGAACCGTCAGCACTTTATGATCGGGATCAACAGTCCGCAGTATGTGTCTCCGGGAGTAGGCCCGCAGCTCGCCGTCCGCAATAGATGCCATGACGACGGGAAAAGGATAAGCCGCGAAATGGAAAACCGCGGTTTCGTTTCGGGGAAACAACCGGCATAGCTGGTAGGCGGATCGTTCGAAAGCCGCCCAGTATCCCCCTGTGCCATACAAGTGGATGAATCGCTCGTTATTTTGTTCCCGAGCGAGCACTTCCGTTCGGTGAGCTGCCAAGAAGGCCATCAGACGGACTCCCGAAGGTTCGGCCTCGGTATTTCGTAGCGGTCCTCCAGCCATGATTTCTGCGTTTTCCACGGGTTGTCGCATACTGACTTCCTTAACTTAAGGTGATGTTCCGATCGAGTCCGGCTACCGGTTTATTCCGTATCCGTCTTCCAAGCGAGTCCGAGAACGATACCTGAAGCAGGGATTCGGAAAATCAAGCATATACAAGCGTGTAAAAGCATGCTGCACTCAGTGGCCCAGCCAGCGGTCGTAATCGTCCAGCCACCGGATCAGACGCGCCTTGCTTTTCTTGGGAGATTCTTCCCTTTTCCATCGTTCGACGATCTCGTGGGCCCGTTCGTAATCAAGACTGCTATCCGCGCATCCGTACAATGTGACGAGCAAATTCGCACGAGCCTGTTCTGCATGGACGAGCGGAAGCAGGTGTCGGATCGTCCCGATCAGCTTTTCGCGCTCTTTCCTCTCCCCGAGCAACGTGTAGGCCGGAAGCAGTATGGAGTAGAGTTTGCTGCGCAACACATCGCTGTCTACTTGCAGTCGGCCGTATTGTCTGATCGTTTCGGCCGCCAAGGCGCGATCTTCGTCCGTCGCGCCTCCCGGGGAGAAGCAGCGCCCCATAGCCTCGTGCAGGCCTTCCTGCAACCGGTCGTTATCCAGCCGGGTATATACGTGTTTTCCGCCCTCGTGCAGAGCGATGATCTCGTACTCTCCCGGACGAACGTGCAGCAGCGGAACCCACATCCAGTTCTCTACGCATACGACGACATCTTTCCGTCCTCCGCCGGGTCGGATCGCTACGCGTGCCTCAGCACCCTTGAATCTCCCCGCGATAATACGGATGCGGTCGCCTTTGGCGAGCCTCTCCGTTTCGGGCATATAGACAGGTAGCTCGTCGCAGTAGGAGCGTGCAACCCATTGCAGGTTGCGCATCGCCTCGTCGGACAGGTAAGGATAGTATCCGCGTAGCCCTTCCCGCACTCGCGGCAGGAAGTTGTATTGAGGCAATTCCTGCTTCATCCGATATATCTCGCTTTCCGACGAGCGGACAAAAACATAGTTGTAAAGCAACGGACGGCGGGTATGGACGAAATGTCCGTCCTCGTTCTTCACTTCTACGTACGAGGGGGCGAAGAACTCGAATCCCGGCTCGCCGCAACGGATGCGGAGGTCCAGCGCCCTTTGCAGGCCGACGGCCGGTCACCGGTGACAGGAAGGAAGCGTCAGCACGTACCACCTTACGGCTTGGCTGTTTCTTCTGCGTGCAAAGCGTTCGGCCAACTCGGGAATGTCCTTGGTCTCCCCTTCCAAAGTATCTATATTCGCTTCCAAAAAACAGTCGCTTTTTTCAGTTACAGACACTCCTCCGCCATATCGAACGGTTTGCACAACCATCGATATATCAAAGATTTATACATCAAACACAAAGGGATACTGAAAATTTCAGACTTGCCCTTCGTTTCATTTCGCACTATGCGTTTCCCCTCGTTCGCATCTTGCGATTATGGCATTCGAATGCGGCGACGAGATGATCCCGTTTCGCATGGTCTCTATGCAAGAAACCACATAATGCGATTACAAACATATATAAAAAAACAACAATGGACAAGTCGTCGGATCGAAAAAATATTTATCCGTATCAGTGCAACATATTAAAAACAAAATAAATACATTCATAATGGTGCTTATCTGCCGATATCAAGCTATCGTTTTGCTATGCCGTTCGCCATCTGTGTAAAATGTTTGTGTTTACGTTGCAAACAAATGTAACAATGCGGCATTTTATACAACATGCCTATTCATTACCAACTGTTTATCTCCGCTTATGGTTTCTTGCATAGAGACGTTTTTATTCAAAACAGCCGTAATCTTCTGATTGGCAGCATCTATTGCCGAATTCTCCAGCGAAGCCAGATAGATCAGGGTCGTTCGTTCCGAAGTGTGCCCCATCCCCGCGCTGATAACGGAAAGGGGGATGTTGTGTTTTCGTGCAGCCGTGGCCCAGCTGTGCCGGGCTACATAGGAAGAGAGCGACTCCTTCAGGTTCAGGCGTTGTGCCAGTTCCTTCAACTGCTGATTGTAGCGATTCAGTGCTGTCTGATACTGGGAAAAAGCCTTGTCGGGTTCCGTAGTCCGCAGAATCGGGAAAAGGTAAGACGGATAAGTCGCCGCCGCATGCCGGACGATAATTTCGCGCATGCACGGTTCGATGCGGATGCGTAACGGTTGCCCGGTTTTGCGACGCGTGTAGACGATTTCATTGTCCCGGATATTTTTCGTTTGCAGATAGGCCATGTCGACGAAAGCCATGCCGCGTGCGCAGTAACTGAAAATAAAGAGGTCGCGTGCCAGCGAGAGAGAGGGGGCATAGGTCAGATCCAGCCTCCATAGCTTGGCGATGAAACGTTCGTCGATAGCCCGCTGGCGGGTACGGTCGATTCCGGTATAGACATGCCGAAACGGATAGGTCTGCTCGATACCGTACTTGCGGACGGCTTTATTGTAAACGGCTCTGAGAATACGCATGTAAAACGATACGGTATTGCGCACGACGCCCCGCCGAATCAGAAAGCCGTTGTACTCGTCGATCAGGGATTCGGTTACGGCCGAAAAAGGAATGTCTTTTGCCCCGAGAAAACTCATAAAACTGTTCAACGCCCGCCGGTAGTTCCGGGCCGTTCCGAGGCGGTTGCTGTTCGTCAGTTCGTCGATCTCGCGCCGCATCGATTCGGCTACCGTTATGCGCTGTTCCATGATACGGAATCGCATGATGATATCGTCCGGTCCGTAACCGTTCCCTTGCGTGTCCAATTCCCGGACGATACGGTGCAACGATGCGATGTCGTGCTCGATACGGTGCCGTAGCAGACGTCCCTCCGGGGTCTGCGAGATTGCAGGGGCGATGCGTTGCGCCGCCGGCAGCCAGTGTTCGGGTGAGATCCGAAGGCATGTAGCGATTCGGCGTGTCTTACGGCGATGGGTGATTTGATAGTAGATCGTGCCGGCCTTACCCTGTACGCCGGAATGACGCAATTTCACTTGGATGGTTGTCATGATGTGATTTTTTAATATTCCTCCGAAACTTCGGATCGACGCATAAATGAAGTCTCGGTTTGTCGGAAGATCAGGTTCGTCGATCCGGCGAGCAAGGTAGGGTACGGATCGGCGTGTCCGAAACCTTTTAAGCTATGCCGGCAGCGACCAAACTATCGGAAATCGTCGCGCTGAGAATAGAGTGTAAGAAACAGCATTGCTTGGGTTACCTACCATGAAATTTCTATTGTTTGCGGCACACTTTTGCCACCACGGTTACTCTTTCTCAGGGCGTACCGCTAGAAACGGTCAGCAAGATGTTAGGTCACAAGCATATTACCACCACGCAGATTTATGCGAAGATCACCAACGACAAAATAGGCCGGGATATGGATATGCTGACCGGAAAATTGCGGATAAGTTCAGGATGGCTCAGTAAATACCTTAAATATTCGTGTTGAGCACATTGCATTCTTAACTAACAAAGAAAGTATTCTACTAATGCTATTTCAATACCCTCCTTTTTATATAATAAAACCGTCTCATGATATATCGTGAGGCGGTTTTAATTTCCTAATAAACTATACAAATAGAGTCTTTATTAGAGTTTATCTGAGCATTTTGCACATTTGGTCGATGCAATGGCGTTTCTGTTCCGTATTCGGGTGGACGTATAAATTGAGTGTAGTGCTGATATTGGAATGTCCGAGCAGTACGCTTACGGTTTTGTAGTCGCACTTGCTTTCACAGCGTGTAACAAAACTATGCAGCCTCGTACGCATCGTGGGATTGAACGACAATCCGGCATGACGCGCCACATGGCGAAGCGACATATTCATCGAATTACCGTCCTTAACTGGAAATACCTTATCCGGCAATCGCAAGCGGCTATACCTCTCAACGAGGCTTTAGGCTACAGGCAGGGGCTTTACCGTTCTGCTCGGCCTGTCGTTTCAGATAAAACAGGACCTTAAAAGTGCTTCTTGCCATAACTCTAAAAACTTTTTGCAATGATACATGACTTAGAGTTATCCGAGATTATGAAATCCGATGCAAGAAACGGAAAATCAATACATTAAAAGCAAAATCCGGAAAGAGATTGCGGTAACGATTTGGTAACGCAACTCCTTCCGAATTATGCCTTTTCGTGCGGTTTGAACGCTTGACCTCCTCCTGACAAATGGCATTAAATCGCAGTCATAGTGACATACGCCATTTACCCTCACCTCATTTTTAAAGGAGGCCGGCCCTTCGGGCCTCCCGCGTAAACATTTTCAGGCTTCCAAAACAACAGTCTACATTTCGATCAGCGCTTTTCCGGTCATTTCCTCAGGCTGAGGCAGCCCCATCAGCTTCAGTACGGTCGGAGCCACGTCGGCCAGTACCCCGTTACGCACGCTCTTGACCCGGTCCGAAACGACGATAATAGGAACCGGATTCAACGAATGGGCCGTATTGGGCGTTCCGTCCGCGTTCTCGGCATGGTCGGCATTGCCGTGATCGGCAATCAGCACGACCTCGTACCCGTTGACCTTGGCGGTCTCGACCACGTCGTGCACGCAAGCGTCGACGGCCTTAACCGCCTTGAAAATCGCATCGTAAACTCCCGTGTGCCCCACCATGTCGCCGTTGGCGAAGTTCAGGCAGATGAAATCGAACTTCTTCTTGTTCAGTTCGGCCACCAGTTTGTCCTTCACCTCGTAAGCGCTCATTTCGGGCTGCAGGTCGTAAGTGGCCACTTTGGGAGACGGAACCAGAATCCGCTCCTCTCCTTCGAAAGTCTCCTCGCGACCGCCATTGAGAAAGAACGTCACATGGGCGTATTTTTCCGTCTCGGCGATGCGCAACTGCTTGAGTCCCTGCTTCGACACATACTCGCCGATCGTATTGACGACGTTCTCCTTGTCGAACAGGATGTGCAATCCCTCGAACTTCGCATCGTAAGGCGTCATGCAGCAATAATAGAGCGGCAGCCGCTTCATGCCGAACTCGGGCATATCCTGCTGCGTCAGTGCGATCGTCAGTTCCTTCGCACGGTCGTTGCGGAAATTGAAGAAGATCACGACGTCGCCTTCGCGGATCGTGCCGAGCGGACGGTCCTCGCCGTCGACGCAGACGATCGGCTTGATGAACTCGTCGGTCACGCCCTCGTCGTAAGACTTCTGCACGGCGGCGACCGGATCGGACGCCTTCTCGCCCTCGCCCTTTACGAGCAGGTCGTATGCCAGCTTGACGCGCTCCCAACGCTTGTCGCGGTCCATCGCATAGTAGCGGCCGACGATCGACGCGATCCGGCCGGCCGACCCTTTCAGATGACTCTGCAACGCTTCGATAAAACCCTTACCACTGCGCGGATCGGTATCGCGTCCGTCCATGAAGCAATGCACGAAAGTCTTATCCACGCCGTAATGCTTCGATATGTCGCAAAGCTTAAAGAGATGGTCCAGCGAACTGTGAACCCCGCCGTCCGAGACGAGGCCCATGAAATGCACCTGCTTGCCGTTCTCTTTCGCATAAGAAAATGCCTTGACGATTTCGGGATTCTTCAGAATCGAGTCGTCGCGGCAGGCGCGGTTGATTTTCACGAGGTCCTGATAGACGACGCGCCCGGCACCGATATTGAGGTGACCCACTTCGGAATTGCCCATCTGTCCCTCGGGCAAGCCGACGTTTTCGCCGTCGGTGCGCAGCTGTGCGGAAGGATACGTCGCTTCCAGCGAGTCGATATACTCGGGATGAGCCGAGAACACGACATCGTCGTGACCGTGATCGCCTTTGCCCCAGCCGTCCAGAATCATCAGTAACACTTTGTTTGCCATAGCCTTTGCCGTTTTAATTTCGGGACGCGCCCAGCGCACGCCCCTCGAGTTGTTTTTATCGTTTCAATTGAGTCTTTATCAATTCGACCGCCCGGAAGATCGCTTTCTCGATTCCGGCGACATCCTTGCCTCCGGCCGTCGCATAGAAAGGCTGTCCGCCGCCGCCGCCGCTTATCTCCTTGGCCGCCTCGCGCACCACCTTCGAAGCATCGACGCCCCGGGAGACGATCTCGTCGCCGAGCATGACCGTCAACGCGGGCTTGCCTCCGACAGCCGACCCGATCACGAATACCAGGTTCGGAAACTTCGGCTTCAGTCCGAACGCGATCCCCTTGACGATATCGGGCAGGAAATCGGCCTGTCGGGCAATCAGCACGATGCCGTCTTCTTCGGTCAGAGTCGGCTCGATCGACTCGACGATCGAACGGATGCGCTCGCGCTTTCCCTCCTCGATCTGCTTGTTCAGCTCCGCATTTTCCTCAACGAGCTTCTTGATGGCCTGCGTGACGGAAGGATTGTTCACGTATTGCTGAATGCCTCTCAGCGTGTCCTCCAGACCGTAGACGAACTCCGCCGCCCGCTGCGCCGTCACGGCCTCGATACGGCGCACGCCGGCCGAGGTCGCGCTCTCGGAGAGAATCTTGAAGAAGCCTATGTTCCCCGTCCGGGCAACATGCGTTCCGCCGCACAACTCGACCGATTCGCCGTACCGAATCACGCGCACCCGCTCGCCGTACTTCTCGCCGAAAAGCATCATCGCCCCCATCGAGCGGGCCTCGTCGATCGGACAATCCCGCCGCTCCTCCAGCGCGTAGTCGCTCCGGATGTCGGCATTGACGAGCCGCTCGACCTCCCGGACCTGCTCGTCGGTCACCTTTTGGAAATGCGAGAAATCGAAACGCAGATAATCGGGACACACGAGCGAGCCTTTCTGCTCGACATGCGTGCCGAGCACCCGGCGCAGCGCTTTGTGCAACAGGTGAGTGGCCGTATGGTTGGCGGCCGTCGCCGCTCTGGCTCCGGCATCGACGACGGCATGGAAATCGGCGGCCAGATCCGCCGGCAGACGGTCGACCAGATGGATCGTCAGATTGTTCTCCTTAAGCGTATCGGTCACGGCGATACGCTCGCCTCCGGCCTCGATATATCCCTTGTCGCCGGTCTGCCCTCCCGAATTGCCGTAGAAAGGCGTATGATCGAAAACGAGCTGGAAATAAGTCTTGTTTTTGGCTTTCACGCGGCGATAGCGCGAAATGCGCACGTCGCTTTCGAGCGTATCGTAGCCGACGAACCGGCTCTCGACGATCGGCAGCAGTTCGACCCAATCGTCCGTATCGACGGCCGCCGCATTGCGCGAGCGTTCTTTCTGGCGTTGCAGTTCGACGGCGAAAGCGTCCGTATCGACCTTCATGCCGCCTTCCGAGGCGATCAGTTCGGTCAGATCGATCGGGAAACCGTAGGTATCGTACAGCAGAAACGCATCGCTGCCGCCGATAGTGTCGCTGCCGGCCGAGCGAGCCTTGCTCATGACGCCCTCGAGCAGGCTGATGCCCGTCGAAAGCGTCCTCAGGAACGCGTTTTCCTCCTCCTCGATCACTTTTACGATGAGTTCCCGCTGGGCGACCAGTTCGGGGAACTGCCCGCCCATCTGAGCGACCAGCCCGTCGACCAGCCGGCAGATAAACGGCTCGTCGAAACCGAGGTAGGTATAACCGTACCGGACGGCGCGACGCAAGATGCGACGGATCACGTACCCGGCCTTGACATTCGACGGAAGCTGACCGTCGGCGATCGAGAACGCGATCGCGCGCAGATGGTCGGCGACCACCCGCATGGCGACATCGGTCTTCGGATCGTCGCCGTAGCGACGGCCGCACATCTCGCCCAGCCGGCCGATCGTCGGCTGGAAGACATCCGTGTCGTAGTTGCTCTGTTTGCCTTGCAATACCATGCACAGCCGCTCGAAGCCCATGCCCGTATCGACATGGCGGGCCGGCAGCGGTTCGAGCCGTCCGTCGGCCTTGCGGTTGAACTGCATGAACACCAGATTCCATATCTCGATAACCAGATGGTGTCCCTTATTGACCAGCTCGCGCCCGTCCAGCCCGCGACGCTCCTCGTCGCTCCGCAGGTCGTAGTGTATCTCGCTGCAAGGGCCGCAGGGACCGGTATCGCCCATCTCCCAGAAATTGTCGTGCTTATTGCCCAGAATGATGTGATCTTCGGGCAAGAACCGTTTCCAATATCCGTAAGCCTCGTCGTCCCGCTCGATACCCTCCTCGGGACTGCCTTCGAAAATCGTCGCGTACAGCCGCTCCTTGGGCAGTCCGTACACGTCAACGAGCAGTTCCCATGCCCAAGAGATCGCTTCCTTTTTGAAATAGTCGCCGAACGACCAGTTGCCGAGCATCTCGAACATCGTATGGTGATAGGTGTCGAGGCCGACCTCCTCCAAATCGTTATGCTTGCCCGAAACGCGCAGGCATTTCTGAGAATCGGCCACCCGGCGGTCCCGGATCGGGCTGTTGCCCAGAAACAGATCCTTGAACTGGTTCATGCCGGCATTGGTGAACATCAGCGTAGGGTCGTTCTTGACGACCATCGGTGCCGAGGGAACGATCCGATGGCCCTTGCTGCGGAAAAAATCGAGAAACGTCTCCCGAATCTGATTGGAATCCATAATCGAGTTATACTAACTGAATACCCTTGTTCGTTAATCCATAGAGGTTGCAAAATTAAGCAATTTGGTCTAATTTTGCGTACTTCCGGGGGCAGAATTAACGAAATGGCGAAAAAACGATACAAATTCAATCCGCAGACGCTGACCTACGAGGTGATCGCCATCCCGTTGCGCATCCGGTTCTACCGCATCCTGAGGAAAATACTGGTCGGATTCATTCTGGCCTCGATCGCCAACCTGCTGTTCTCGTTCTTTTTCTATACTCCGAAAATGTATCGTATCAGCGAGCGAAACAACGAACTGATGCTCCAGTACGAAATGCTCGGCGACAAAATCCGAGCGGCGACCGCCAAACTCGACGAGCTGCGCCACCGAGACAACCGGGTCTACCGCTCGCTGTTCGGCGTCGACTCGCTGAGCGTGCACGGCGTCTACACGCCCTACCCCGCCGCGAAATACGGCAGCATGAAGGACGATCCGTACGCCCCGCAGATGATCGGTACGTGGCTCGAGCTGGACCGGATGACGAGGCTGCTGTATCAGGAGTCGAAATCGCTCGACCAGCTCGAGGTCATGGCCAAAAGCAAGGAGCTGATGGCCGACGCGATCCCCGCGATCTGGCCGATCGACCGGAGGAACCTGCGCGGACACATCGGCGCGTTCGGCTCGCGCGTGCATCCGATATCGGGACGCATCTCGGGACATCAGGGCATCGATCTGGGCGGACGGACAGGCAATCCGGTCTACGCGACCGGAGACGGCACGGTCGCATTCAATAACGAGGGCGTGCGCGGATACGGACTGCAGGTGCTGATCGACCACGGCTTCGGTTATAAGACCCGTTACGCGCACCTGAGCAAGATACTCGTCTCTCCGGGACAGAAAGTCAAGCGCGGCGAGCTGATCGGAGAGGTCGGCAGCACCGGACGCTCGACCGGACCGCACCTGCACTACGAGGTAATCTACCGGGGCCAGCACGTCGACCCGATCAACTACTTCAGCCGCGATATGACCGAGGCCGAATTCGAAAAGATCATCGAGTCGGCACGGGCGACCACCTATGAAACGGAATAAGACCATGAGCGAGAATAGCCGACCGACCCGCTTCAAGGACCTCGTGCCCCGCTGGCAGGAGCAACGCGAGAATTTCAAGAAAAAATTTCTGCGCGGTGTGGTTCACGCATTCGCGTGGACCGGAATGGCCGTACTCTACTACCTTGCGTTCTCGATCTTTTTCGACACGCCGCTGGAATACGAAATGAAGCATTCGACCCGAATGCTCAGGCAACAGTACGACTCGCTCAGCCGACGCTACGACACGGTAGAGAAAGTGCTGATGAACGTCATCGACCGGGACCGGAGCGTGTTCCGAACCCTGTTCGAGTCGGACCCCTATAATTTCGATACCGATTTCGAGAAAAAGAAGTGGGAGGCTCAGGAAAAGCTGCTGACCAAGTCGAACAAGGAGCTCGGCAAGCTTTTCCTCGAAAAACTCCGCTCGTTCGAGAAACGCGGCAGCGAGCAGCTTTTCACCCTCGCAACGCTCGAACAGGCCGCCGACTCGCTCAAGGACCGGTTCGACAACATCCCGGCCATACAGCCCGTCATCAACAAGGAGCTCACGCTGCTCACCGCCTCCTACGGCATGCGCATCCACCCGTTTTACAAAAGTCTCGCGGCCCATCAGGGAGTCGACTACACGGTCAGCGAAGGTTCGCGCGTATTCGCCACCGCCGACGGACGCATCAAGGAGATTATCACCAAGCGCACCTCTTCGGGCAACACGGTGGTCATAGACCACGGAAACGGATACGAAACCGTATACAGCCACTTAGGCAAAATCTACGCGCGCCGGGGCGACCGCGTCCGTCGGGGCGACATCATCGCCCAGTCGGGCAACACGGGCCTGTCGCTCGCTCCGCACCTGCACTATGAAATCCGGCACAACGGCATGCGAGTCGACCCGATCCACTATTTCTTCATGGAGCTCGACTACGAGGAGTATCAGAAAATCGTCAAAATAGCCCAAACGGGCATGCAGTCATTCGATTGACAGGGGGTCTTCGCACAAAAACAGGAACTTTTCTCTCACGCCCCGTATTTCCGTAGGGCACAATCGAAATATTTACTAATTTTGCCGTCAGTAGTTCATTTTCTAACCAAACGACTCACATGGCCACACTACGTTTCAAAGCCCTCGGCGAAATATCGCGCAGGGAACTATTTCGGAGCCGACGTCTTCGACCGCGAGAAAATGCGGCAGTATATTTCCAAGGAGGCTTACGAAAGCCTATGCGACGCGATCGACGAAGGACGTCGGATCGACCGCAAGATCGCCAACCAAGTCGCGCAAGGCATGAAGACGTGGGCCATGGAGAAAGGCGCGACCCACTACTCGCACTGGTTCCAGCCGCTGAACGACTCGACGGCCGAAAAGCACGACGCCTTTTTCGAGCCCATGTGGGGCGGAGGCTCGTTCGAAACGTTCAAGGGCGAGCTGCTCGTACAG
>ENA-ORCN01002097-ORCN01002097.1-human-gut-metagenome-genome-assembly--contig:-NODE-2097-length-11516-cov-5.726112_pt1 | contig 11516 bp, 12 predicted proteins | sample MGYA00242984_ERZ507984 | MGnify/ENA primary metagenome ERZ507984 (study PRJEB26167, sample SAMN06115395) | human gut metagenome | host: Homo sapiens | place: China:Hubei | collected 2016-05-19... | reverse complement strand
GTTTTCATATGCTTTTTGGATTCCCTCCGGCAAGTGGTCGGGAATCAGTGCCTTTAGTCTGTCCTCACTGCCGTCTTTGATTGTCTGCTCATAGTACCAGCATTTGAATTTCAGCATATGAGGTGACTGCGGCGGAGAGGCTCGCTGATATCCTTAAAGACCCAACTTTGCCGGTCATGGAGATTCCGAAGGAGCTCCGCGCCGGTGACGTTCTCCTCAGCGAACAGCAGCGCGAGGCGATCGAGCTGGCGCTGAACAGCCGCCTCTCCGTCATCCTCGGCGGCGCGGGCTGCGGCAAGACCACGCTCATTGAAGTCATCGTGCATTGCTTCAGAGAGCGCAATGACGCTTTTGTGCCGTATGTGGTCGCCGCCCCGACCGGCAAGGCTGCGCGCAACCTCACCGAGCGCACCGGGATCGAGGCACGCACGGTCCACGGCGCGCTTGGGAAAAGCCCGGATGCAAACTTCCTGGACGCCGTTTCATGGAACTGCATCGGACTGGTCGTCGTCGATGAGGCGTCGATGGTGTCCTTGGAGATGCTCGCCGGCATCCTCAACCGTGTTCGCAGGAATTGCCGCGTTGTTCTGCTCGGCGACCCGAATCAGCTGCTGTCCGTCGGGGCAGGAAACGTCCTTTCCGACCTTCTGACGCTCGGCGTCCCCTCTATCTGCTTGCAGCAGCAGTACCGTCAAAGCACGGATGCCGCGGCGCTGCGTCAGAATGTCGTGGACTTCCCGAAGCTGAACGGGGAGCACGAGCTGCGGTGGGATGACAGCTTCCGCCTGCTTCCCGCGGATGACCGCGCCATTCCCGACCTTCTGTGCGAGGAGGCTGCGCGGCGTTACCGGGCGGGCGAGAGCATTCAGGTCCTCTCGCCGGTAAGGGTAAAAACCGACTTTTCGGTGCAGACGCTCAACACGCGCCTGCAGAACGAAGTCAACCCGTTGACGGCGGAAAAGCCGACATGGGGAAAATTCCGTGACGGCGACCGTGTCATCGTTACCCAGAACAACGCTTATTACAACATCTGCAACGGCGATGTCAGTGTGCTGCATATTCGCGGAGAGAAGCCGCACCGTGTCGCCGCGCTGGCAGTCAGGGGTACGCTGAAGACATGGCAAATCGACCGTGGACAGGGCGAATACGGCATCGGTCATGATGACGCGCCCCCGCCGCAGCTTGCGCTCGCCTATGCGCTGACGGTACACAAAAGTCAGGGCAGCCAGTACGACACCGTCCTCATGCCGGTGAGCATGGCGACTGCAAGAATGCTGTATCGCAACCTGCTCTACACCGCGATCTCACGAGCAGGGAAGGAGGTCATCCTTGTGGGGAGCCGCGAGGCGCTGAACACCGCGATGCAGTGCATCCCGTACCCGCGCAGGTCCAAGCTCGTCGCCCGGACCAATCTGCTGCGCCTTGGGCGCAGCGCGTGAGGCGGCATGGAGAGAAGGGAGCTGCCGCGCTATCCCGTCATTGACGCTGCCGCCACGGGCCGAAACCTCCGCCGCCTGCGGCTGGAGAAGGGGTACAGCGTGAAGGAGCTGCAGGAATACCTCGGTCTGGGCTGCCCGCAGGGCGTGTATCAATGGCAGGCGGGAAGGAGCCTTCCAAGCGTAGATAACCTCTACGCGGTCTCAAGGCTGTGGGGCGTGAGCATGAATGAAATCCTTGTGGAAAGGGAAAGCGCATAGAAAAACGGAGACCGAAGCGGTTCGCTTCGGCCTCCGTTTCCTGTATTTTGCAGCAGGGTGTGAAAATAACCAATTTGAACATTTTTCAGATGACCGTATCGCAACCCCTTCCACGAAACAGGGATTTCTGGAATTTAAAGAGAGTAAAACTCGATTACTCCACGGAAACAAGCTGCGACAACAGATTGTTGGAGACTACCTGCGCGGCGTCGGCATATTTCGTCAAATCGGGATTTTCGATGGGCTCGATACCTAGCACGCAACCCAGTATGACCATGGCGCGCTCGCGGGCGATGGGCGCGTTGGGGGCAAACGCGCCGTTGCTGCCCTGAATGATGCCGTGACCGCTCCAGCGCCCGATGGAGCCTTCGGCCCAGTGCCCCGCGGTGTCGCCGTAGGCCGGCCCCGCCGCGCCCGCGCCTACGGTGAGCAGACCGGCTGTCATGGCAAAGGCAAGAACAAGAGATAGCAGTTTTCGTTTCATCGTTTCTTCTTTCCTTCTGAAAATCTATTTCTGCGGCTCCCTGCAGTTGGATCACAAGGTCAATTTTGCCCACGACAGGGGAATTTCCTTGCTTATCATACCGAAAACACCAAAAGAAAGCAATATGCTCGCTGCACACCATTTGCCCGAAATCCCTCGGTCGTGAGCAGCAGTCCCGATGTGCAGACATAAAAGAAAACGCCCTCTGACGAGAGCGTTTCTTGTCTTGCATCAAGCGTCACAGCAAAAACGAGTTCAGCTTTTTGTGCGGCGCGGCCTTCTTGCCTTCCGTGCTGCGCGACCACGTCTTGACCATCTGGGCTTCCAAAAACTGCACCAGCGGCGTCAAGTCCTCCTGCTCATCGTAATCTTGCAGCGCGTCATAATAGGCGCGGCAATCCTCCTCGTAGACGATGGTGGGCGGATAGTTGTTGATCATCAGCCAATAGTTCAGCAGCGTCCGCCCCACACGCCCGTTCCCGTCCGCAAAGGGGTGGAAAAAGGTAATGAAGAAGCCCGGAAAATTATTGCGGAAGCTCAGGAAAAAGCCAATAAAATTATAGAGGATGCACATAAGGAGGCTGACTCTATTGTGGCTACTGCTCGTAAGTCTGCCGGAGAGTTGGCAGAAAATACTAAATCAGAGTTAAAACTGTTTGCGGGGCAGGCTGTGAATGCCCTGAAATCTGAAATCGCTACTTTAGTGACTAACAAGATTGTGGATGAGGATGTAAAGGCATTTGCTGCCGATAAAAATTTCCTCAATGCTTTTATTGTAGCGTTGGCATCCAAGTGGAGTGTGGACGAGCCTATCGTTATCTCTACTGCCGATGCTGAAGGACTGAAAAAATATTTTGCAACTCAGGCAAAGGAATTGTTGGACAAGGGTGTGAAAATAGAACAAGTGAATGGTGTCAAGACGCTGTTCTCTGTTTCGCCTGCTGACAGTTCGTACAAAGTGAATTTTGGTGAAGAAGAGTTTATGAATTACTTCAAAGAATTCCTGCGTCCGCAATTAGTGGAAATGCTATTTTAAAACTTCCACTGGATATGAGCAAATATTATTACTTGGTAGCCGGTTTGCCGGAACTCACTTTAGAGGACAGTAAATTGAGCTATACGGTAGCTGATTTCAAGACGGAGTTGTATCCTGCCTTGTCGGAAGAAGATAAAAAGTTGATAGACTTGTTTTATCTTCAGTTTGACAATGCGAATGTCTTGAAATTATTGAAAGACAAGGACGCTGAGATTGATCCGCGGGGAAACTACTCGGCGGAAGAACTGACCGAGTATATCTCGTTGCTGAAAGAAGGCGGCGAGGTATCGGATCGCGTGTTTCCTTCTTACCTTTCTGTCTTTATCTCCGAATATGTCAACTTGTCCGCAGAAGATGGCTTCTTGCATGAAGACCGTTTGGCTGCGCTTTATTATGCCTATGCCATGAAGTGCAAAAACAAGTTTGTATCTGCCTGGTTCGGTTTTAATCTTGTGATTAACAATGTGCTGGTTGCACTAACGGCGCGAAAGTTTAAAATGGACGTGGCTTCTCTGATAGTGGGAGATACGGAAGTTTGTGAGGCTTTGCGCACATCCGGGGCCAGGGACTTCGGACTGGGCGGTGAAGTGGAATGGCTGGAACAACTGGTGAAAATCAGCGAGACGGAAGAACTGGTGGAGCGGGAGAAAAAGATAGACCGGTTGCGGTGGAACTGGATGGAAGAGACTACTTTCTTCGACTATTTCACAGTGGAACGTCTGTTTGTGTTCCTGTTACAGCTCGAAATGATAGAACGTTGGATTTCGTTGGATAAAGAAAAGGGTAGCCAACTGTTCCGCAGCATAATTGCTGCGTTGAAGGATGAAGTACGGATACCCGCAGAATTCAGATAAAATAAATTACATAATTATATGGCAACAAAAGGAACTGTTAGTGGCGTAATAGCCAATATGGTGACCCTCGTAGTTGACGGCCCCGTGGCACAGAACGAGATTTGTTATATCTCGACCGGCGGAGACCGATTGATGGCGGAGGTTATTAAAGTGGTAGGCACTCAGGTCTATGTACAGGTGTTTGAAAGCACCCGTGGACTGAAGGTGGGAGCCGAAGCTGAGTTTACCGGACACATGCTCGAAGTGACATTGGGTCCCGGTATGCTTTCTAAAAACTATGACGGTCTGCAAAACGACCTCGATAAAATGGATGGCGTTTTCCTGAAGCGCGGACAATATACGTATCCGTTGGATAAGGAAAGCAAATGGCATTTTGTGCCTTTGGCAAAGGCAGGCGACCAAGTGGAAGCCGCTGCATGGCTGGGGCAGGTGGATGAAAACTTCCAGCCGTTGAAAATCATGGTTCCTTTCGGGCAGAAAGGCGTATGTACCGTGAAGTCCATCGTAAAGGAAGGCGACTACGGCATTGAGGATACCATTGCCGTCTTGACCGACGAAGAAGGTAACGATGTAAAAGTGAATATGATTCAGAAATGGCCCGTGAAGCGAGCCATGACGAACTATAAAGAGAAGCCGCGTCCTTTCAAATTGTTGGAAACGGGTGTGCGTGTAATCGATACCGTCAATCCGATTGTGGAGGGTGGTACGGGATTTATCCCCGGCCCGTTCGGTACGGGTAAGACAGTGCTCCAGCACGCCATTTCCAAACAGGCGGAAGCCGATATCGTAATCATCGCCGCCTGCGGTGAACGCGCCAACGAGGTTGTGGAAATCTTTACGGAATTCCCCGAGCTGGTCGACCCGCATACAGGCCGTAAGCTGATGGAGCGTACCATTATCATCGCCAATACGTCCAACATGCCGGTGGCAGCCCGTGAAGCATCTGTGTACACGGCCATGACCATTGCGGAATACTATCGCAGCATGGGATTGAAGGTGTTGCTGATGGCCGACTCCACTTCCCGTTGGGCACAGGCATTGCGCGAAATGTCCAACCGTATGGAAGAGTTGCCCGGTCCGGACGCGTTCCCGATGGACTTGTCTTCTATTATTTCCAACTTCTACGGCCGTGCCGGATACGTGAAGCTGAACAACGGCGAGACGGGTTCCATTACCTTCATCGGTACTGTATCTCCTGCCGGCGGTAACTTGAAAGAACCCGTAACCGAAAATACCAAGAAGGTGGCCCGCTGCTTCTACGCCCTCGAACAAGACCGTGCGGATAAGAAGCGTTATCCTGCCGTAAACCCTATCGACTCGTATTCCAAATATATCGAGTATCCCGAATTCGAGGATTATATAACCAAGCGTATCAACGGCGAATGGATTGGCAAGGTAAACGAAGTCAAGACCCGTCTGCAACGCGGTAAGGAAATTGCGGAGCAAATCAACATTCTCGGCGATGACGGTGTCCCCGTGGAATATCACGTAACCTTCTGGAAATCGGAACTGATTGACTTCGTTATCCTGCAACAGGATGCTTTCGACGAGATTGACGCCGTAACTCCCATGGAACGTCAGGAAGAAATCCTGAACATGGTTATCGACATCTGCCATACGGAATTTGAGTTCGACAACTTCAACGAGGTAATGGATTACTTCAAGAAAATGATTAACATCTGCAAGCAGATGAACTACTCGAAATTCAAATCGGAAGAGTATGACAATTTCTACAAACAGTTGCAGGAATTGATTGAAGAACGTAAAGCATAAATAATAAGATGGCAACAAAAGCATTTCAAAAAATATATACTAAGATTACTCAGATTACGAAAGCCACGTGCTCGCTGAAAGCCACGGGGGTAGGGTATGATGAGTTGGCAACCGTAAACGGCAAGCTGGCCCAGGTGGTGAAGATTGCCGGTGACGATGTGACTTTGCAGGTTTTCGAGGGTACTGAAGGTATCCCCACCAATGCAGAGGTGGTGTTTCTGGGCAAGGCTCCTACCATTAAAGTGAGCGACCAGCTTGCCGGACGTTTCTTCAACGCTTTCGGCGATCCTATCGACGGCGGTCCGTCCATCGAAGGTCAGGAAGTGGAAATCGGCGGTCCGTCCGTGAACCCGGTACGCCGTAAGCAACCGTCCGAACTGATTGCAACCGGTATCGCAGGTATCGACCTGAACAATACGTTGGTGTCCGGACAGAAGATTCCGTTCTTCGCAGACCCCGACCAGCCTTTCAACCAGGTGATGGCCAACGTAGCCCTGCGTGCGGAAACTGATAAGATTATCCTCGGTGGTATGGGTATGACGAACGACGACTACCTGTACTTCAAGAATGTATTCTCCAATGCCGGTGCGCTCGACCGTATCGTCAGCTTTATGAATACTACCGAGAATCCCCCCGTGGAACGTCTGCTGATTCCGGATATGGCGCTGACCGCTGCCGAATACTTCGCGGTGAACAACAATGAAAAGGTATTGGTATTGCTTACAGACATGACGTCCTATGCCGATGCGCTGGCTATCGTGTCCAACCGTATGGATCAGATTCCGTCCAAAGACTCCATGCCGGGTTCGCTTTATTCGGATTTGGCGAAGATTTACGAGAAGGCGGTGCAGTTCCCCAGCGGCGGTTCTATTACGATTATCGCCGTGACTACCTTGTCCGGCGGCGATATTACGCACGCTGTGCCCGATAATACGGGTTATATCACCGAGGGTCAGTTGTTCCTTCGCCGTGACAGTGACATCGGTAAGGTTATCGTCGACCCGTTCCGTTCATTGTCCCGTCTGAAACAGCTCGTTACCGGTAAGAAGACCCGTAAAGACCATCCGCAGGTGATGAATGCCGCCGTACGTCTGTATGCCGATGCCGCCAATGCCAAGACGAAGCTGGAGAACGGTTTCGACCTGACGAACTACGACGAGCGTACGCTTGCCTTTGCCAAGGACTACTCCAACCAGTTGCTGGCTATCGACGTAAACCTCGACACCACGGAGATGCTCGACGTAGCCTGGAGCTTGTTCGGCAAGTATTTCCGTCCGGAAGAGGTGAACATCAAGAAAGAACTTGTGGACGAATTCTGGCCCAAAGCAGAAAACTAATCACTTATAATTAACTATTAATCACTAACGAAGTGGCTATTAAGTTTCAATATAATAAAACGTCGCTCCAGCAGTTGGAAAAGCAACTGAAAGTACGTGTGCGCACGCTCCCCATCATTAAGAACAAGGAGAGCGCCCTGCGTATGGAAGTGAAGCGCTGCAAGGCCGATGCTGCCGCGCTGGACGCGAGGTTGGAAAAGGAAATCCAAGCTTATGAAGCCATGTTCGCCCTTTGGAATGAGTTCGACGCCTCATTGATAAAGGTCAGCGATGTTCATCTCGGCGTGAAGAAGATTGCCGGAGTGAGAGTGCCGTTGCTCGAAAACGTAGATTTCGAAATACGCCCTTACAGTCTGTTCAATGCCCCCAAATGGTATGCAGACGGGTTGCATCTGCTCAAGTCGTTGGCACACACGGCCATTGAACGGGAATTTACCGTCGCCAAACTGAACTTGTTGGAACATGCGCGTAAAAAGACCACCCAGAAGGTGAATCTTTTTGAGAAAGTACAGATTCCGGGTTATCAGGATGCTCTGCGCAAAATCAAGCGGTTTATGGAAGACGAGGAGAACCTCTCCAAGTCATCGCAGAAGATCATGAAGTCCCATCAAGAGAAAAGGAAGGAGGCAGAAGCATGATTACAAAAATGAAGAAGCTCACGTTCCTGGTGTATCATAAGGAGTACGAGGCATTTTTGGAACAGGTTCGGGAGTTGGGTGTAGTGCACGTCGTAGAAAGACAGCGCGGCGAGATGGATGACACCTTGCTGCAGTTTATGCAGAAGCGCACGCTCTACAAGAACATGCTTCAGAATATGTACGTTCTGGCAGATAAACAGCCGGAGGAAAAGAGGTGCCAAGAGATGTCAGCCGATGCCTTGGTGAAGTCCTATGAAGATTTGCAGGCGCGGATACAGGACCTGAACCAACAGATTCCTGCCATTGACAAGGATGTGGCACAGATGGAAGTCTGGGGTGATTTTGACTGGAAAGCTGTCCGCAAGCTGGAAGATGCCGGTTGGTTCGTGCAATTCTATACTTGTTCGGAGAAAGATTATAACGTGGCATGGGCAGAGGACTACAACGCCATCGTGGTGAAAGAGAACGGCGGCCATCTTTATTTCGTGACCGTCACTCCCCAACCGGTAGAATTGGATGTGGAGCCGCTTCGCCTGCCTTCGTACAGTCTTTCCGAGCTGAATCGGAAGAAAGCCGGTACGGAAGAAGCCCTTGTACAGGCGCATGCGGAGTTGAAAGACTTCTGTAAGGCGAACTATCGTACGTTGGAGAAATGCAATCTTCAGCTTCAAGAAGAGATCGACTTGCTGAAAGTCAAGTTGAACAGCGAACAGATGGCTGAAGGCGCTGTAGTGCTGATGGAAGGCTGGATTCCCGAAGACTGCGAGGCGGATGTGAGGAAACTCCTTGATGAAAGCGGTATTTATTATGAGATAAGAGCTGCCAGGCGCGAGGACAATGCTCCCATCAAGCTGAAGAACAACGCCTATACCCGCATGTACGAAGTACTTACCAAGATGTACGGTATGCCCGACTATGCAGAGTTTGACCCTACGCCGATACTTGCACCGTTCTTCTCGCTCTTCTTTGCTTTCTGTATGGGAGATGCGGGCTATGGCTTGGTATTGATTGCACTCGGATTTGTTTTGAAAAAGAAGATGTCCAAGTCCATGAAGGGTATGATGAATCTGGTGATTACACTGGGTATATTTACGGCGGTCATCGGCGCCATACTGGGAACCTTCTTCGGTGTAAGCCTCTTCGATCTGGAGATACCCGCCAAACTGAAGGAATTCATGATTGTGGGCAAGATCGGTGAGACTACCTATGACAAGCAAATGCTGCTGGCATTGATTATCGGTGCGGTACACATTTGCATTGCCATGACGGTGAAGGCTGTCGGACAAACCGTGCGCTTCGGGTTCAAGGAGTCGCTCAGCGCTTGGGGATGGTTGCTGCTGGTGGTAGGATTCATCTGTACCGGCGGACTTTCCTTCTTCAAAATCATCTCAGAGGACGTTTCTACATGGGCATTCATCGTGATTGGCGGTATTTCCGCCATCGGTATCTACCTGCTGAACAATATCCATCGGAATGTACTGGTCAATATCGGTGCCGGAATATGGGATACCTATAACATGGCAACCGGACTGATGGGCGATATACTTTCCTACATCCGTCTCTATGCCCTCGGCTTGGCAGGTGGTATGCTCGGCGGCGTGTTCAACCAGCTTGCTTTCATGGTGAACGATGCTGCAGGTCCGGCCCTGGGATGGCTGTTCTGCGGTCTGATACTGATATTCGGGCATACGTTGAACATAGCCATGTCTTGTCTGAGTGCCTTTGTACATCCGCTTCGTCTGACATTTGTGGAATACTTCAAGAATTCCGGTTACGAAGGTAAGGGCGAAGCCTATAAACCTTTTACAATAGTAAAGAAATAAACAACTTAAAAAACAAATAAAAATAGAAACATTATGAATGAAATTTTAGGTTATCTCGGTCTGGGCCTGATGTTGGCCCTTGCAGGAATTGGCAGTTGCTTCGGTACAACTATCGCCGGTAGTGCGGCAGAAGGTGCGTTGAAGAAAGATCCTTCCAAGTCAGCAAGTTACATGATTTTGTCGGCACTTCCGGCCACGCAAGGACTTTACGGTTTCGTAGCTTTCCTGATGTCCATGGGCAGAAATTTTGCAACAGACGGTCCTTTGATGCTGGGTATCGGACTGGGTGTCGGACTGGTATGTCTGTTCTCTGCTATCCGTCAGGGACAGATTTGCGCAAACGGTATTGTGGGTATTTCACAAGGACACGATGTGCAGACCAATACGATGATTTATGCGGCTCTTCCTGAGTTTTACGCTATTTTGGCGCTGGTAGCTGCATTGATGGTGTAGTACAGACATAAGTTATAATTTATAAGTTAGAGTCTGAAAGTTCCTCTATTTTGGCCTTAAGTTATCATATATAAGGTCAAAATAGAGGGACTTTTTCTGTTTATGGTTTCAACTTATAAGTTTTTTAATTCTCATATTCTATTTCAAGACAGCCTCATTCTTTGGGGGGAAGTTCCGGCAATTTCGGACAAAAGTGCACGGATGGGCAAGTCCACGGGCTTTTGGCTGCTAATCTATGATATTCCGCAAACGATTGTTTATGTATATTTCATTAGTTTTTTCGATTAAAGGGCTATTTTTCAAAGAATAATGTGTACTTTTGCAGCCATTATTAAGATAAAGAGATTACAACATCATATGGTTAAAGAACTACTTACCCCCGATTACATCTTCGAAGCAAGTTGGGAAGTATGTAATAAAGTAGGCGGTATTTACACGGTTTTGTCAACCAGGGCAAATACCTTACAGGCAAAATTTCGCGATAGACTATTTTTTATAGGGCCGGATTTCTGGCAAGGAAAAGAGAACCCTTTGTTCATCGAATCTGATAACCTCTGTGCTGCATGGAAAAAGCAGGCTGTCGAAAAAGATAATCTTTCTGTCCGTGTGGGCCGTTGGAACATTCCGGGTGAGCCTATCGTCATATTGGTTGATTTCCAACCTTTTTTTCAGCAAAAGAATGAAATTTATACGGAGATGTGGAACCACTATCAAGTGGATTCGCTGCATGCGTACGGTGATTATGATGAAGCATCCATGTTTGCGTACGCCACCGGAAAGGTGGTGGAGAGTTTCTATCGCTACAACTTGACGGAAACGGATAAGGTCATATTCCAGGCACACGAATGGATGACGGGTATGGCAGCACTCTATCTGCAGGCGGCAGTGCCGGAAATAGCCACTGTCTTCACTACGCATGCCACCTCCATAGGGCGTTCCATAGCAGGCAACAACAAGCCGCTGTATGACTATCTCTTCGCCTACAACGGTGATCAAATGGCACAGGAACTGAACATGGAATCCAAGCATTCCATTGAGAAGCAGACCGCCCATTATGTGGATTGTTTCACTACCGTAAGTGAGATTACGAACAACGAGTGCAAAGAGCTGCTCGACAAACCTGCGGACGTTGTCCTGATGAATGGGTTTGAAGATGATTTTGTGCCGAAGGGCGCTACCTTTACCGGTAAGCGCAAACGTGCGCGTGCCCTGTTGCTCCGTGTAGCGAATTGCCTGCTGGGTGAGGATTTGGGAGATGATACCATGATTGTCGGCACCAGCGGACGTTATGAGTTCAAGAACAAAGGCATTGATGTGTTTCTGGAGTCGCTGAACCGTTTGAATCGTGATAAAGACTTGAAAAAGAAAGTGCTGGCTTTCGTCAATGTGCCAGGTTGGGTGGGCGATCCCCGCGAGGATCT
>ENA-ORCN01002086-ORCN01002086.1-human-gut-metagenome-genome-assembly--contig:-NODE-2086-length-11582-cov-5.495176_pt1 | contig 11582 bp, 7 predicted proteins | sample MGYA00242984_ERZ507984 | MGnify/ENA primary metagenome ERZ507984 (study PRJEB26167, sample SAMN06115395) | human gut metagenome | host: Homo sapiens | place: China:Hubei | collected 2016-05-19 | study... | reverse complement strand
AACACGGATTTCACAAATTTTCTTTATTCTTTTTCTGTGAAATCCGTGTTTTCCGTGTAATCCGTGCCTAAAAAAGAAACCAATAGTAAGCGGACTTTAGTTTTGACACACATTCTCTTTTTTTAAGGATGCCGTCCGTGCGGCAAAAAACATTCGGCCGGTTTTTCTTTTCCTTGGTTTATTTGTACTACCTTTACCGTTCTAAAATAAACCGAAAAGAACAATGGAGCAGAACCCCGAATCAGCGCTTGCGTGGCAATTCATCGAAAGCACAGGCACTCATCTTTTTCTGACAGGCAAAGCCGGAACCGGTAAAACGACTTTTTTGCGTAAGCTTAAGCAGGAAAGTCCCAAGCGTATGGTAGTCGTTGCGCCCACCGGCATAGCGGCCATCAATGCCGGGGGTGTTACCATCCATTCGTTCTTTCAGATTCCGTTTGCACCTTATGTGCCCGAAAGTTCGTTCAGCACGAATGAAAAGGCAAGCTACCGCTTCCGTTTCGGTAAGGAGAAAATCAATATCATACGCAGCATGGATCTGCTGGTGATTGATGAAATCAGTATGGTACGCGCCGACCTGCTGGATGCGGTAGATGAAATGCTCCGCCGCTACCGCGACCCCTACAAACCGTTTGGCGGTGTGCAGTTGCTGATGATTGGCGACCTGCAGCAGCTGGCTCCCGTGGTGAAAGACGAGGAATGGCAGATGCTCAGCAAGTACTACGACACTCCCTATTTCTTCTCCAGCCGCGCGCTGAAGCAGACGGAATATTGCACCATCGAGCTTAAGACCGTATACCGGCAGAATGACGGAGACTTCCTGGAACTGCTGAACCGCATCCGTGAGAACCATTGCGATCCGCAGGTGCTGGAAACGCTGAACCGCCGCTATCTCCCCGGCTTCCAGCCTCGGAAAGAGGAAGGATATATCCGTCTGGTCACCCATAACTATCAGGCGCAGCGTATCAACAGCTACGAACTGGAACAGCTTCCGGGACGTTCCTATGCGTTTCGTGCTACTGTCGAGGGGAAGTTTCCCGAATATTCATATCCCACGGACGAAGTTCTCGAACTGAAAGAAGGCGCTCAGGTGATGTTCGTGAAGAACGACTCATCCGGCGAGCACCGCTACTACAACGGTATGATTGGTGAGGTAACCTCCGTCTCCTCCGGCAGTATCGAGGTACGCGCCAAAGACAGCGGGGATACTTTCCTGTTGCAGGAAGAGGAGTGGACGAATGCAAAATACGTCTTGGACGAAGACAGCAGGGAGATTGTAGAAGATATTGAAGGTACTTTCCGGCAGTTTCCCCTGAAACTGGCGTGGGCCATTACAATCCACAAGAGTCAGGGGCTTACGTTTGAGCGTGCCATTATCGACGCCAGCGCATCCTTTGCACATGGGCAGACGTATGTGGCACTGAGCCGTTGCAAGACGCTGGAAGGCCTGGTGCTCAGCGCACCGCTTTCGGCAAAGGCTGTTATCAGCGACCGTGCCGTAGACCGGTTTACGGAAGAAGCCCGCCGGAACGAGCCGGACGAAAACCGCTTCCATTCACTGCAACGTACCTATTTTCACGGGCTGCTGTCGGAACTGTTTGATTTCCTGCCGCTGGCACAAGCGTTGCAGCGCTATGTACGGCTGGTCGATGAACATCTTTATAAACTCTATCCCAAGCAGCTTGCCGCCTACAAAGAGGCGGTGGAGCGTTTCCGCGAAAAGGTGGTAAAAGTGGCGCAGAGGTTCGGCATACAGTACAACCGCCTGATTGACGCCGCACAGGATTATGCTGCGGACGAAACCCTGCAGGAGCGGATTGTTGCGGGAGCCGGTTACTTTAAAGATGAAATGGCGCTTTTGTATCCCGTATTGATAGGGCCACGCGCTCTTGCCACGGATAATAAGGTGCTGAAGAAGCAACTGAATGCAGCCAAAGAGGAACTGAATACTCTTTTCCTGTTGAAAGACGGGCTGCTGGCATACATAGCGGAATACGGATTCCGCACAGCCGGGTATTTGAAGCAGAAAGCCATACTGTCTATCGGCGAGCATGCTGTCTCCGGCAAAGAGGACTTGAAGCGGAGAAGCATGCCGGATACGGTGGAGAAGAACATGCAGGACCGCAAAAGGAAAGAAACGGCGGCATCTTCCGTTCAAGTGCCTTCGGACGTACTGCATCCCGAACTATACGACCGCCTGGTGGCTTGGAGAAATACGGAAGCAGCCCGTTTGGGGCTGCCGGTCTACACGGTCATCCAGCAAAAGGCCATCTTGGGCATCAGCAACCTGTTGCCTGCCGACAAGGACATGCTTGTCCGCATCCCTTATTTCGGGAAGAAAGGGGTAGAGAAGTATGGAGACACCATTCTGGAAATAGTATATGCGTACTGCAAGGAGAAAGGATTGGCAGAGCCGGAGCTTATGCTTTAGTTAGGGTCGAACCGCTGTATCTGATTATATCAGTCTGTGATGTTTACGGTTAGAACGGCGTCCGGTTGCCCTGCTGTACTTCGATGCGTATGCCGAATGCACCGTTGGCGGATTTCATTTCAAATGCTCCCTTGAAGTTGTTCTTCTCCCACGGCAATGCCGAACGGTTGGGAACTTTCCAGCCGTCCTTGTCGTACTCGCCGTATGTATTGATACGCATTCCGTTCTTCAGTTTGAAGCTGCCCATTTGCAGGTTCTCCGGCGATGACCAGAAGCCCGTCAGCCCAAACGGATTCATGCTGTAAACGGTGGCGTTGGTGAGCGAGAACACATTTGAAAGCCCCTGCGAGTAGGTTGCGTCCGGGTTGAGACGGAATATCCGGCTGTAGTCTTTGCTTGCATCCGGTATTTCCAACGTAAACCGGGGCAGGCGGGGAGCTTCCATTCTCATGAGGCTCATGTCCAGGAGAAAGCCGTCATAATTCTTCGTTTCAGGCAGGAATGTCCCTTCGGGCGGCGTACCGTCGGGCAGGCTATGGGAGCGTATGCTGTCGCCCTTCACTTCGGTTTGGGCGTGCAGTGAAACGGCGCTTGCCAGCAGGGCGATGATAAAAAAACAAACTTGTTTCATGATTGGGCACGGTTATTGTTTTCTTCTCAGACAAAGATAATCCTTTCCGTCAATTTTCTGAAACTTCTTTATATTATTTCTCATTCTTTATACTATCAGTTTATAGCCTATCCCCCGCACGTTTACGATGCGTATGCGGTCGTCTTGCGCCAGCTTGTGGCGCAGCTTCGTTATGAATACATGCAGGCTGCGGGAGTTGAAGAAGCTGTCGTCTCCCCAAAGGTCGAGCAGTACATTCTGGGTATTGACCACCTGATTGCGGTTCTCGCAGAGGCGCTTCAGTATTTCCGATTCGCGGTGTGAGAGTTCCATTTCCGTATCGGCGTGCGGAGCAGCATCGGTTCCTGTATACGACAGCCGTTGCGTGACGGGGTTGAACCGGTAATTGCCTATTTCAAAGTCGGTGGCCTCTTTGGGAGCAGGTTCCGTAAAGTTGAAAGCCTTGCCCGCCAGCGCTTTGATACGGATAATCAGTTCCTGCATGCCGAAAGGTTTCTTCAGATAATCGTTGGCGCCGAGTTCAAAGCCCTCTACAACGTCATTGATGGCAGAGCGTGCAGTGAGGAAAAGCACCGGCGTGTGCTTGTCGGTCTGGCGGATGCGGCGTACCATTTCGAAGCCGTCCATACGGGGCATCATGACGTCTGCCACCAGCACATCGGGGCGCAGGTCGAAGAACAGGCGCAACCCCTCTTCGCCGTCGGCAGCGGTGTGGATAATGAAACTTTGCCCTTCCAGCGTGTCCTTTATAATCATGGCGAGGGTCTCTTCATCCTCAACCAGCAATACTTTTATTTTATCCATGACATCCTTGTCTTTCTTGTTATTCTTGTTTATTATGTAATATCTGTATGTACTCCGGGGATATATTCCTGTTTCTCCTAAGTAAACTTCCGTTTCCGCCGGGAGAAACTTCCGTTCCCATTAGGGGAAACGACAGTTCCCTTTAAAGGAAACGCGCGTTCCCCTTAAGGGAAACCGGAGTTTCTTCCGGGGGAAACGGGCGGGTACTCCTTTTATCCGTTCGGAAACCTCAGAGTGAACGTGCTTCCTTTGCCCGGTTCGCTCTTTACCGTTACGCTTCCGCCGTGCTTTTCGGTCATGGTCTTGACATAGAACAGACCGAGGCCGTAGCCCTTCACGTTGTGCAGATTGCCGGTGGGAACGCGGTAGAACTTATCGAATATGTGGCTCTGCTTTTCGGGAGCGATACCTGTTCCACGGTCACTGATGGCGATTTCAACAAACTCTCCTTGTCCGGCAGAGGCGTTTTGCCGGCAACGGATGTTTACGTCCGCTGCTTCGGGCGAGTATTTTATGGCATTGTCAATCAGGTTGCTGATGATGTTGCTGAAGTGCGTACGGTCTGCCGTGAGGGTAAATCCGGCAGGCTCGATGTCCGTAGAGATATGCACGGGCTTCTCCGCCTTCAGTTTATGCTGCTCGATAAGCGGTTCGAGAATGCTTTCCATGGACAGCGGTTCCGGATGCAGGCGGAAGGTCTTGCGGCGTTCCATGCTCATGGAGAGTATCTGCTCGACAAGTCCGCTGAGCCGTTGCAACTGCTCCTGGCAGATGCGCAGATACTTGTCGCGTTGTGCCTTTTCTTCCGCCTGGTTAAAGTTCAGCAGGGCATCGTTGGCGGCATAGGCTACGGCGATAGGGGTTTTCAGTTCGTGGGTGATGTTGTTGGTAAAGTCGCTTTTCATCTCCTCCAGCGTCTTTTGCTGCAAGATGGTGCGGATAAGTATCCAGAACGCGAAGCAGAGGATGATGAGGATAACGAACGAGGTAGTCAGAATGCCCGACATCTGCTTCAGCACCAACGGGGTAACGGGTTCCATCCAAAGGCGGTAGCTCTGATGGGTACTGATGTCGAAAGCGTACTCGTATAGCTTGGCTTCGGGGCTTGGAACGTATCCGGGAGTACCGGCCACGGCAAGCGTGTCTGTAAACGTATGGGGAGATGCTTTGTCGTTTGTATAGATATGCTCCAGGCGATGGGGCAACGTGATGCCCCGGTCTTTGAGCTGAAAGGTGAGCAGGCTGTCGTATACAAGGACATCAGGGTCGGAAATGACATCCAGGCCGGAGTGCAGGCCGCGCTGGAAATATGTGGCGAGTTCCAGCATGCTGTTCTGGTCGCGCAGAATAACATCCAGCCCGCTGTTTGCCCTCAGTGCGGCCTGGGGCGGAACATCGGTGTCTTTTATGGCGGCTTCCAGCTTCTTTTGGGCTGAATCGGCATTCAGCCATTGAGCCTTGTTCCGGTCTTTGTTCCGTTCTATGAAAAGTACATCGTCGGAGTCCGGGACGGCGATGCCATCACGGGTGATAATAGCCTGTACGGAGGAATTGTCCGAGATACTCATCAAAAGGGTGTCGCTCTTTTGATGAATGACCTGCTGGTCGGAGGTTTCTTCTTTCCGGCCGTTGCGGTCTATGCTGGTGGTGCTGTGTACATAGGTTTTGTTTTGCGTTCCGTCTTTCTCGAATCCGGCGGATACGCTCACTGTCCCATGGTCGGCACTGTCCTTGCGCATCCTTTCCACACGCAGCATCATTTCGTTATAGTCGCTCATGCGCATGGCTTCTATGATGTTGCGTTCCAGGTCGTTGCGCATGGTGCGGTACAGCCCGCCGAGCCAGTAGGCCTGGTAGGAGAAGATACCCGCCAAAGACAGGATAACGAGTATGGCAATGTATTTCAAAGGCAGTTTCATGGTGGTTCCTTGATATTTGTGCAGGCAAAGATAAGGAGTTATGGTGTGCGGTGTATCGTGCGATAAGACTAAATAACACTTCCGGTAACAGTAGATAACACTTGGTAAGCAGGCGATAACACAAAGTCGGGCGGGTAATGCCGTACTTTGCGGTGTGAAAACGAATTAAAACATCAAATACGATAAATTAAAACATCGAATACGTATGAAACGATTTTATCTGTTATCTGTAATCAGCCTTTTTAGTGCCGGTATCTCCGCCCAGGAAATCACCGGCGGAGAACGTACCCTCAGCGCCGACAGCATCATTACCTCGGATGCCCGCCTGGACAGTATCTACCAAAGCCTGCCCGAAGTGATGATTACCGGCGAACGCCCCGTAGTCAAAGCCTCGCAAGGCAAACTGGTGTATGACTTGCCGCGGCTTATCCGCGACCTGCCCGTGGACAATGCCTACGATGCCGTAAAGGAGCTTCCCGGCGTAACCGAGATGAACGGCGGCTTGCAACTGGCAGGGCAGGGTGTCACCGTTATTCTGAACGGAAAAGTGACCACCCTCAGCGTCGAACAGCTTTACACACTGTTGCGGAGTATCCCCGCAAGCCGGATAGAAAAAGCCGAAGTGATGTACAACGCACCCGCCCGCTACCAGGTGCGCGGCGCACTTATCAACGTGCAACTGAAGCAAACCGCGGACGGTCCCTCTTCCTGGCAGGGCGAACTCTACGGCAAATACAATCAGAAGCATTACGAAGGTTTTGAAGAGCGCGCCAGCCTTTTATATAACGGAAATAAATTCTCAACGGATTTTCTTTACTCGCACAAACACGGCCGTACTTACACTACGACGGACAAAGATGCTATGCACGCTTTGGCGGATGGCTCGGTGTACCCGATGGCAACCGATGAGGTACGCCGCGGCCGTTCGCATACGCATAGTTTCCGGGTGGGAGCCGATTATACTATCGCTAAAGACCATCAGTTGAGCTTTGTTTATAACGGTAACTATACAACGTCTCACAACCGGATGAATATCAACGGTTCGCAGCAGTCCGCCACGTTGAGCAACAGTACCGACTGGCTTCACAACGGCCGGCTGGACTATTCCACGCCTTTCGGCATGAAAGCCGGTGTGGAGTTCACTTACTACCGCTCTCCGTCCGACCAGTTGCTGAACAGCCGCCTGCTGGAAAACGACGAGCTTGACTTCTTTACACAGGACTGCCAGCGCATTAACCGCTGGAAAATGTTTCTGGCGCAGGAACACAGCCTGGGCAAGGGCTGGGGACTGAATTACGGTATTGTCTATACCACCGGCATCGACAACAGTTACCAATATTACTACGACCCGGAGACCGGCGAACAGTTGGGAGATGAAAATACAACTTCGTTGGCAGCCGGTGATAATTCCGCCGGTAACTTCACTAATATGAAATCCCGCAAACGGGAAGAGACGCTGAACATCTATGCAGGTTTCAGCAAGAGTTTCGGCGATAAGCTCTCGCTGGATGCCTCGCTGGCTGTGGAGCGTTATAAAACGCCCGTTTGGAACCAGTGGGATTGGTATCCTACCGTCAACCTGAACTATATGCCTGCCCCCGGACATATCCTGCAACTTGCGCTGAGCAGCGATAAGCACTATCCCGACTATTGGGCCGTGCAGGATGCCGTTTCTTATATCGGCGGCGGATATTCCGAGATTCACGGCAACCCTCTGCTGAAACCTGCGCAAAGCTATGAGTTTCAAATGAACTATATCTTAAAGAGCAAGTACATCTTCAGCACCTGGTTCAGCCACACCAAGGACTACTCGGTACAGACGCTTTACCAGTCCTCGCAACGGCTGGTTGAAATCTATAAATACCTGAACTTTGACTACCGCCAACAGTTTGGCATACAGGCATCAGTGCCCTTTAAGGTAAAGAACTGGTTGAATTCCCGCCTGACCTTTATCGGCATCTGGCATCGCGAGAAAGACAGCGACTTTTGGGATATCCCCTTCGACCGCAAACAGTGTTACGGCATCGCCCAAATGAACAACACCTTCACCCTTTCCACCAAGCCCGACCTGAAGCTGACCGTCACCGGATTTGTGCACAGCAAAGCGATTCAGGGAATTTACGACCTGCCTGTTTCCGGCAATGTAAATGCCGCCTTGCGCTATGGCTTTGCCAAGGGAAAAGCCGTCCTGAATCTGTATTGCAACGATATATTCGAGACCGGGCAGATTTCTCCGCGCATCCGCTTCCAGACGCAGAATGTAACCAACCATTACTCTTGTTTCCGCGAGTTGGGCGTATCGTTCACATACAAGTTCGGCGGTTATAAGGAAAAGAAGAGGGAAGGAGTGGATACGTCGCGGTTCAAATGATTGTTTGATAACCAATCCTGTTCGGGTAGTTAAGCTGATACTAAATTCTTTTTCATATACCTGCATTTTCCCTTCTTTTTTGTACTTTTGCAGCTTTCAAAAAAAAAAGTTGTTATTTAAAGAAAAGACCCTATATATGAAATCGGATATCGAAATAGCACGCAGCATTGAACTGAAGAAAATAAAGCAGGTTGCCGAAAGTGTCGGCATTCCCCGTGAAGAAGTAGAGAACTACGGCCGCTACATTGCCAAGATTCCCGAACACCTGATTGACGAGGAGAAGGTAAAGCAGAGCAACCTGATTCTGGTAACCGCCATTACGGCCACAAAGGCAGGCATTGGCAAAACCACGGTCTCTATCGGCCTGGCATTGGGACTGAACAAGATAGGCAAGAAAGCCATCGTAGCCTTGCGCGAACCCTCGCTGGGCCCGTGCTTCGGCATGAAAGGCGGAGCGGCAGGCGGCGGCTACGCGCAGGTACTTCCTATGGAGAAGATAAACTTACATTTCACAGGAGATTTCCATGCCATCACTTCCGCTCACAATATGATTTCCGCTTTGCTGGATAACTATATCTACCAGCATCAGGCGGACGGATTCGGCTTGAAAGAAATCATCTGGCGGCGTGTGCTCGATGTGAACGACCGCTCCCTGCGCAGCATTGTTACCGGACTTGGACCACGTACCAACGGGGTTACCCTGGAGTCCGGTTTCGACATTACGCCTGCATCGGAGATTATGGCAATTCTCTGTCTGGCAAAGGATACGGAAGACCTCCGCAGACGCATCGAGAATATCATACTCGGTTTTGACTATGAGGGCAAGCCGTTTACAGTGAAAGATTTAGGTGTGGCAGGCGCCGTCACCGTACTGCTGAAAGATGCCATTCATCCCAACCTGGTACAGACCACCGAAGGAACAGCCGCTTTTGTGCATGGCGGTCCGTTCGCAAATATAGCGCATGGCTGCAACTCCATTCTCGCTACCAAAATGGCTATGACCTTCGGCGATTACGTAGTGACCGAAGCCGGCTTCGGTGCGGACTTGGGAGCGGAGAAGTTCTATAATATCAAATGCCGCAAAAGCGGTCTGCAACCCAAACTGACTGTTATCGTCGCCACTGCACAGGGATTGAAGATGCACGGCGGTGTCAGCCTCGACCGCATTAAGGAGCCGAACATGGAAGGACTGAAGGAAGGCTTTGGCAATCTTGACAAACACATCCGTAACCTGCGCTATTTCGGGCAGACCGTTGTGGTTGCCTTCAACCGTTTTGCCAGCGATACGGACGAAGAGGTAGAAGCTATCCGCCGTCATTGCGAAGAGGATTTGAAAGTGGGCTTCGCCATTAACAATGCCTTTGCCGAGGGTGGGGAAGGTGCGGTGGATTTGGCTAACCTCGTTGTGGAAACAATCGAAAAGAAGCCATCCGCCCCGTTGCAATATACTTACGGGGAAAACGATACCGTACAGCAGAAGATAGAGAAAGTGGCATGCAACCTTTATGGCGCAAGTGTAGTGACCTACAGCAGCGCTTCACGCAAGATGATGAAGCTTATCGAAGAAATGGGTATTGCACATTATCCCGTCTGCATAGCCAAGACGCAGTATTCTTTCTCTGCCGACCCCAAAATATACGGCGCTGTCAATAACTTCGAGTTCCACATCAAGGACATCGTTATCAACAACGGTGCGGAAATGCTCGTTGCCATTGCCGGTGAGATACTCCGAATGCCGGGGCTGCCCAAAGTGCCGCAAGCGGAGCACATCGACATAGTGGACGGCAATATAGAGGGGCTTTCCTGAACCTTCTTAAATAGAGAATTGAAAATAGAGAATTAAAAAATAAGCTGCGCAAGGTTCGTTTGAACTGCGCAGCTTATCTTTTTTACTTTTTATTGTAGAAACTATTATTTCCCGATTTCATAATCAGTAAGCGAACAGCGGATATTCCTTCATCTTGGCATTTACGCGTGCGCGGACGTCGGCAATGACCTGTTCGTTTTCTACGTTGGAGAGAACGGTCTCAATCATTTCAGCGATTTCCAGCATCAGGTCTTCTTTGGCGCCGCGGGTTGTGATGGCGGGAGTACCCAGACGGATACCGGAGGTCTGGAATGCGGAGCGGGTATCGAACGGAACCATGTTCTTGTTCACGGTGATGTCGGCAGATACCAATGCCTTTTCGGCTACCTTACCTGTCAGGTCGGGATATTTGCTACGCAGGTCTACCAGCATGGAGTGGTTGTCCGTACCGCCGGAAACGATGGTAAAGCCACGGTCTATCAGGGCTTGTGCCAGCGTAGCGGCGTTTTTCTTCACCTGTTTGGCATATTCTTTCCATTCCGGTTGCAGAATTTCGCCGAAGGCAACGGCTTTCGCAGCGATGACATGTTCCAGCGGGCCGCCCTGAATGCCGGGGAATACGGCAGAGTCGAGCAATTGGGACATCATCTTGATTTCGCCCTTCGGTGTTTTCTTGCCCCAGGGGTTGGGGAAGTCCTTGCCCATCATGATGACACCGCCACGAGGACCGCGGAGTGTCTTATGGGTGGTAGAGGTCACGATATGGGCATATTTCACGGGGTTGTCCAGTTCGCCTGCGGCAATCAGTCCGGCAGGGTGTGCCATGTCTACCATCAGGATAGCACCTATCTTGTCGGCTATTTCGCGCATGCGTTTGTAGTCCCATTCGCGTGAATAGGCAGAACCGCCGCCGATAATCATTTTCGGTTTCTCGCGCAGGGCCACTTCTTCCATCTGGTCATAGTCCACACGTCCTGTTTCCTTATTGAGGTTGTACTCGCAGGGAGTGTAGATAATGCCGGAAGTATTCACTGACGAACCGTGAGAAAGGTGACCGCCGTGTGCAAGGTTGAGGCCCATGAATTTGTCGCCCGGGTTCAGCACTGCGAGGAATACGGCAGCGTTGGCCTGTGCACCTGAGTGCGGCTGTACGTTTGCCCATTCTGCGCCGAAAATCTGTTTCAGGCGGTCGATGGCAATCTGTTCGCTTTGGTCTACGACTTCGCAACCGCCGTAGTAGCGCTTGCCGGGATAACCTTCTGCATACTTGTTGGTGAGGCAGGAACCCATTGCCTGCATAACCTGATCACTTACGAAGTTCTCTGATGCAATCAGTTCAATACCTTTGAGCTGACGTTGATGCTCTTTTTCGATGATATCGAAAATTAAATCGTCTCTTTTCATTCTTGCTTATTAGATAGGTTTGATAATACTATATTCTCTTATTAAGCGTACAACGTACAAATTTAGAAGAAAAAAATGAATAAACTGTAAGAAAAGTAAGAAATTTCCTGTCAAAAGAACACTCCAAGCGAAAAACTCAGAACATTCTCCCGCCTGTGAAAACGTATCTGGTTGGCAAGAGGCACTTCCTCACCGGCATTTTCGTCATAGACCGG
>ENA-ORCN01002081-ORCN01002081.1-human-gut-metagenome-genome-assembly--contig:-NODE-2081-length-11592-cov-5.892141_pt1 | contig 11592 bp, 10 predicted proteins | sample MGYA00242984_ERZ507984 | MGnify/ENA primary metagenome ERZ507984 (study PRJEB26167, sample SAMN06115395) | human gut metagenome | host: Homo sapiens | place: China:Hubei | collected 2016-05-19... | reverse complement strand
CCTGAAAGTCACGGATGCCGCCGCCGCTTTTCTCGACGCAATGGAGATCCCCTAAGAGACCAACGCCTTGTCGGCGCACCGGGTGCCCGAAATGGTCGCCGATTTCGCCAAGAACGCTCACCGGAGAGGTATCCGAGCGATTATCGCCGGAGCCGGCGGAGCGGCCCACCTGCCCGGCGTGATAGCCGCCCATACGCCGGTTCCCGTAATCGGCGTGCCGATCAAGTCGTCCAACTCGATCGACGGCTGGGACAGCATCCTGTCGATTTTGCAGATGCCCTCGGGTATTCCCGTGGCGACCATGGCGCTGGACGGGGCGCGTAACGCCGCGATTCTGGCCGTTCAGATTCTGGCTGCCGGAGACGAGGCTCTGATGCGCAAACTGATCGCCTTCAAACAGGACCTCGCCCGGAAGATCGAGCGCGCCAACGAGGAGCTTTCGCAGGTCAGCCGGCCTTTCAAGATGAACTAAAGCGCGATGGAAGCGCCTGTGCTATACGCGTTCCTGCTGACGCTCGGGGCCGGTCTGGCTACGGGCATCGGCAGTGCGATCGCGTTTTTCGCGAATCATACGAACCGGAAATTCCTTTCCTTCTCGCTCGGCGTATCGGCCGGGGTGATGATCTACGTGTCGTTCGTCGAAATACTGCACGGTGCCCAGATCTCGCTGGAGGAGATACTGGGCGTGCGCGGAGGCATGTCGGTCTGTGCGCTCGCTTTTTTCGGAGGTATGTTGCTGTCGGCCCTGATCGACCGGATCGTCCCTTCGGCCGAGAATCCGCATGAGTTCAAGAGCGTGGAGAATATGGACGCTCCCGCGCCGCCCCGGCACAGAATGATGCGCACGGGATTGCTGACGGCGCTGGTCGTGGGCATTCACAATTTTCCGGAGGGAATAGCCACATTTATGGCTTCGGTCGATTCGACCGAGATCGGTCTCGCTATCGCCGCCGCCATAGCGATTCACAACATTCCGGAAGGGATCGCTGTCTCTGTCCCCGTCTATTATGCGACCGGCAGCCGCAAGAAGGCGTTCTGGTACTCGTTTTTGTCGGGAATATCCGAGCCGGTCGGCGCGTTGGCGGCCTACCTCGTGCTGATGCCTTTCATGTCTCCCGTGCTGCTGAACTGCGTGTTCGCCGCCGTCGCCGGCATCATGGTCTTCATTTCGCTGGACGAGCTGCTGCCTGCCGCGCGGGAGTACGGCCAGCCTCATATAGCGATTTACGGCTTGTTGAGCGGCATGGCCGTGATGGCCCTCAGTTTGATTCTGCTGTCCTGAAGGCGGCGTGTCTCGACGCTCCGTTGTGCTTTTAGACAACTGCTACGGTTCGGATTTCCGGGAGAAGCCGAGGCCATGCGATCGTCCTGTCGAGCGCGGATTTCCTATCGGTAGTCGACAGGGGCGGCTTGCTCGGGGATGTAACGGAGAGGATCTTTACGCTGCTCGCTGCTGATATGGAAATAGTCGGCCTTCCTGAACCCGTCTCCGCTGAGGGCTATGCCCAACCGGATATTGATCGTGCCGAATACGAGATTTTCGTTCTTGATCCGCACGCCTACCCCTATTGTCGAGAAAAAACGGTTGCCGAACAGATTCATGTCGTTGCCGATCAGGCCCAAATCGGCGAATCCGTACATCGCGAAACGGAATTCGTGAATCTTCCACGGCGTGAAAACGACGGTTTCCGAGGTTCCGACCAGGCGATGACAGCCGTAGACATCCTCTCTCAGTCCGCGCAGGCGCGCCTCGTCGACGAAGCCGATGCTCTCGCGGAACCCGTCGAGCCGGTTCCAGCCTCGGGTGTAATTGAAATTCAGGAACTGCCGGACCTTGTAGCGCCCTGTTCCCAGCAGATTGGAGAAATAGTTGATATTGGAGACCAAGGCCGTGCGGTAGAACTTCCCGTCCCGCGTGTTGATGTAGCTGCCCAATTCGATGCTCCAGCGCATGTAGCCGAACGAGGTAAAGTAACCCGCGCTGAAATCTCCCCCGACGTACCACCGGTTTCCGAATTCGCCCCATGTGTGGCCGCCGGTCAGCGTGAACCGGAATCCGTAGGCGATATCCTCGTTGACGCCGTAGCCGTAGATCAGATTGGACGTACGGAATCGCTCGCGGTACAGTCCGACGCTCAGCAGAACCGACCGCTTGTTGTGAAAGTACGGGTTCAGCGTGTCGGCGACATCCGGTCGCTGGGTAAACCGCAGGTCGTTGTAGCGGCCCGTAAAAAAAAAGCTGCTGTTCAGCCCCCTGATATAGCGGGATTTGCCGAACCATAGGTTCCACTCCCTGTCCCGACTCTGCACGGTGCTGTCGAGCGGATAGATGCCGATAGGCTCTTTTTGGTAGTAGAAGGAGGCTCCGGCTCCGTAGTCGGTCGGCCGGATGAATTCCTTTTTTATCTCGGCTCCGTAGTCCGTATGGTCGAAACCGTGCCCGGCGATCAGGCGGCCGCTGAAAAAGGTTCCCATGATATTCGGATTCTCGTACTCGAATACGTTTCCTCCGTAATGGCCGTTCTTGTAGTTGATATAGGTACTTATCGCGAACATATGTCCCCAGCCCAGTATGTTGTCGTCGTACAGTTTCACGAACGAGTTGCCGTTACTGCTGACCTCGGCGTCGAGGCTGATCGTCCATTTGTCGCGCGTGGTGACGATTAGATCGACCGTCGAGGTGTCCGCATCGGCCGGAACGGCTTCGATACTCACGTCCGATATGTAGTCCCGCGAGCGAATCAGTCGCCGGTTCCGTATGATCGTGGCTGCGTCGAAGACATCTCCCGGCCGGATGAACAGGTCCTTGCGTATCTGGCTTTCGCGGGTAAGCCTGTGGATGGCGTTGACTTTCCGCTCGCCCCATCGCTCGGTATCGCGGTCGAAGACGTTGTTGCGGACGATGACGACTTGCCCGATCGTTTTCCCATCGTACCGACTGAAATACTCCATATCTTTCCGGGCGGCTTCCAGCTCGGCCTGTCGGTCGCGTTTAGGGGCAGAAATCGTGTTTTGTATCAGCCGGGACAATCCGCTCCTTTTCTTTTCGTCGGCGACGGTGTCGGCTGCCGCAGGCATATCCGTCCCGCTGTTCGCCCGGGCGTGCGGGCAAAACAGCAGGATAGCCAATATGATCGGAGCGAGTTTCCCCATCGGACGCAATCTACACTTTAAAGATAACGTAAATTCGACGCAAAATGTTACGGGCACAGGAAGCGATTCGCTTTTGTGCCCGTAACAATATCCGTTCCCTGAATCGAAGCGCTATCTGACCAAGCCGGAAAATCCCATGAACGCCATAGCCAGTATGCCTGCGGTGAGCAAGGCGATCGGCATCCCTTTCATCGCGGCGGGAATATCTTCCATCTCGAGCCGCTCGCGCAAACCGGCAAACAGCACCAGAGCCAGCGAGAATCCGATCGCCGTAGCCGTCGCGAAGACGACCGATTCGCCCAGATTGTACTCTTTTTGGACGAGCAGGATAGCGATGCCCAATACGGCGCAGTTGGTCGTGATCAGCGGCAGGAAAATGCCCAGAGCCTGATAGAGCGCGGGACTGAGTTTCTTGAGGACGATTTCGACCATCTGTACCAGCGCGGCGATCACCAGAATGAAAATAATCGTCTGCATGTACTCGATATGCAGCGGTACGAGCACGTAGTATTGGATCAGATAGGCCACTACCGACGAAATGGCCATGACGAACGTGACGGCCGCCCCCATGCCCACGGAGGTACTTACCCTGCTCGACACGCCCAAGAACGGGCAGATGCCCAAAAACTGCGACAGGACGACGTTATTGACGAAAATGGAGGCTATGATTATGACGAAATATTCCATGACTATCCTTGTTTGTGTTTAGCCGTCAGTTTGTTGAAGATCGTCATCAGATAGGCCAGCGCGATGAACGCTCCGGGAGCCAGAATGAAGACCAGCATGCCGTCGCCCGCGATGAGTTTATGGCCGAAAATCGCTCCGGCTCCCAGCACCTCTCGGACGGCTCCGAGGAGCGTCAGCGACAGCGTGAAACCCAGGCCGATGCCCAAACCGTCCAATGCCGAGTCGAGCACTCCGTTTTTCGAGGCGAACGCTTCGGCGCGCCCCAAAATGATGCAGTTGACGACGATCAGAGGGATGTAAACGCCCAATGTCTTGTACAGGTCGGGCATGTAAGCCTCCATACAGAGCTGGACCACCGTGACGAACGATGCGATCACGACGATGAAAGCCGGAATGCGTACCTTGTCCGGGACGACGTTTTTGATCATCGATATGACGATGTTCGACAACGTCAGGACGAACAGCGTAGCCGCTCCCATGCCCATGCCGAGCGTCGGGCACATGCCGAGCAGCAGCACGAAAGTCGGATTTTCCCGAATCAGACCCTTGATCAGAATTTGCAGTTTACTCATGGCTCGTTCCCGTTTGATGTATCGACTCGAAAACATGATAGGCGCGCGTCAGCGCGTCGGCATATGCCCGCGATGAGATCGTAGAGGCCGTGATAGCGTCTACATCGCCTCCGTCCTTTCGGACGGCCAGCCGGAACGTTCGGGGATTCTTCCCCTCGAACTGGACCGAGAAGTCCGACTTGCTGCGGTCGATCTTGTCGCCGAGTCCGGGCGTCTCGTTGTGGGACAGCGTTTCGACCCGGTGAATCGTACCGTCGGGAAGGAATCCTACCATCAGGCGGATTTCACCGCCGAATCCGCTGTTGGAAAATGTCTCGATCGCATATCCGACCGTGTCCTGTCCCGACAGGGCCGTATAGACTGTAACGGTCTTGCCGTCCAGCGAGTCGATCGTTTTCGTCTCGTCCGGATTGTTGTCGAACGGCGGCACGACCAGCGCGACCGCACTGCCGATCTTCGCGCTCTTGGCTGCGGCGATGGGCTCTTGGGTGATCTCGTAGATCGTTCCCACGGCCGCCGCCGAAACGAAGGTGATGGCCAGCAGCGTAAGAACCATATTTTTCAACGAACTCTCCATATTCGTATTCTTTGAATGTTACCGGACCGCAGCGGCTCCGAAGCGCTTCGGCTTGACATACTTGTTGATCAGCGGCACGACGGCGTTCATAATCAGAATAGCGAAAGACATGCCTTCCGGATAGGCGCCCCATACGCGGATCAGAATCGTGATGATCCCGATCCCCGCTCCGTAGATCAGCATGCCCCGCGACGTCATCGGCGAGGTTACGTAATCGGTGGCCATGAACAGGGCGCCGAGCAAAGCGCCTCCCGTCAGCAGATGGAAGAGCGGATTCATGTAGTGCAGAGGATCGGCAACCCATAGAATGCCGGAGAAAACGGCCATCGATCCGAGCACGGCTACCGGGATATGCCAGGTGATGACCCGGCGGCAAAGCAAGTAGATGCCGCCGAGCAGCAATGCCAAAGCCGCTATCTCGCCCAGCGACCCGCTGCGGAAGCCCAGCAGCATGTCTCCGTAAGAATTCAGACGGTCCGTCAGATCGGCCGTCGTCTGACCGCCGGCAAGCGCTTCTTTTACATAGCCGAGCAGCGTCGGTCCCGATACGGCATCGACGCTCATCTCGGCGCTGATCTCTACCGGAATCGAAGCTCCGGACAGCGAGTCGACTCCGGACGGAGTCACATAACTGGTCATTTGAGCGGGAAACGAGATCAGCAGGAAAACCCGTCCCACGAGCGCCGGATTGAACGGATTTCTTCCCAACCCTCCGAATGACATTTTTCCTACTCCGACGGCTACCAAAGCGCCGATCAGCACGATCCAGATAGGAAGCGAGCTGGGCAGGTTGAATCCGAGCAACAGGCCCGTCACGACGGCCGAGTAGTCGCCGATGGTGACGGGGCCTTTCAGCATGAAGCGTTGGATCAGATACTCGAACGCTACGCAGGCTGCCACCGACACTCCCGTCACGATCAGGGCGCTCGTCCCGTAGACGATCGTAGCGACGATCAGCGCAGGAATCAGCGCGATCACCACGTCCTTCATCAGCCGGCGGGTCGTCATGGCTCCGTGTATATGAGGCGACGGGGATACGATTAGTTTTTTCTCCATGAATATATGCTTGGTTCTTCTTGTTTGCGCAATCCGTTTTTGCCGGCCCCCTAACCTATCGGGCTTTTCGCGCCCGGAGAATTTTGGCCACTTCCGACTTGCCCAGCCGGATATAGTCCAGCAGCGGCAGGTAGGCAGGACAGGTGTAAGAACAGCAACCGCACTCTATGCAATCCGTGATATGGACCGCTTCGAGCTCCTCGTAGCGTAACCGGCGGGCGAACCCGTACATCAAGTAAGGTTCGAGTCCCATGGGGCATACGCCGACGCATTTGGCACACTTGATGCAACTTTGCGGCGTTTTTCTCACGGAGCCCTTACGACGGATCAGCAGAATACCGGACGTTCCTTTGGTGACGGGAGCTTCCGGATTGGCTACGGCCCGGCCCATCATCGGGCCTCCGTTCACGATCTTGCCGGTGTCCTCGGGCATTCCTCCGCCGTATTCGATCAGCGACGAGATCGGCGTGCCGATCCTGACCTTCAGGTTCGCCGTACGGGACATTGCCCGGCCGGTAACGGTCACGACGCGTTCGATCAGCGGCTTGTTCTTCTGCACTGCCTCGTATACGGCCAAGGTCGTACCCGCATTTTGCACGACGGCCCCCACGTCGATCGGCAGGCCTCCTGAAGGTACTTCGCGGCCCAGTACGGCCTCGATCAGTTGTTTTTCTCCCCCCTGCGGATAACGTACTCGCAGCGGGACGACTTCGATATCCGGATAACCGGCGCTCAGTTGTCGCAGATGCTCGATCGCGTCGGGCTTGTTGTTCTCTATGCCTATGTAAGCCTTGTCGACTCCGAGAGCCCGGGACAGAATGTCGGTTCCGACGAGCATTTCGGCTCCCCTCTCCAGCATGACGCGATGGTCCGCCGTCAGGAACGGTTCGCATTCCACTCCGTTGACGATCAGAAATTCGGCTTTTTTCCCTACGGGGACAGAGAGCTTGACATGCGTGGGGAAAGTGGCTCCCCCCATGCCGACGATCCCTGCATTTTTAATGCGCGTTATGATCTCGTCGCGAGTCAGATGACATTCTTTAACTAAAGATTCGCTTCGGTCGATGATGTCGAGCCACTGGTCTCCTTCGACGGCGATCGTAATAGCCGGCCGGCGGACTCCGCCCGCATCGGGAACTTCCCCGACGGCTGTCACGGTGCCCGAAACCGACGAGTGAACGTTGGCCGATACGAATCCGTCGGCCGCAGCGATCAACTGCCCCGTCACGACACGATCCCCCTTGGCTACGCACGGTACGGCCGGAGCTCCGATATGTTGCGATAGCGGAATGACGGCGACCGTAGGCGGCGGTAACTCAACGATGGCCTCCGCTCGGCTTATCTTGAATCCGGGAGGATGAACACCACCTTTGCTGAATCCCTTCAACATACTGTATTTCGTTAAATTTCGGTTTGCAGTCTAAACTGATGGAGCAGATGTGCTTGCCTTTATTTCCGTTCCGCTTGGAGCGGGCCGGGCCGGAAAGTTGACCTGAAGAATCGCTCCGGTCGGACATTCTTCCACGCATTTACGGCATAAGCGACATTTGTCCGCATCGATATATGCTAAATTGTTCTGTAATGTAATCGCATCGAAAGAACATGTTTTCTGACATTTGCCGCATCCGATGCAGGCAGAGGCGCAGGCTTTCCGCGCTATGGCGCCCTTGTCCTTGTTTACGCACCCGACGTAGACCCTGCGGCCTTTCACTCCTTTCTTGCGAAGCTCGATAATTCCTTTTGGACAAGCCTTGACGCACGCGCCGCAGGCAGTGCAAAGCGCTTCGTTCACAACGGGCAACCCGCTTCGCGGATCGATCGACAAAGCCCCGAAAGCGCAGACCGACACGCAATCGCCCCCTCCGAGGCAACCGTACGAACAACCCGTTTCTCCGCCGTACAGGGTCGCCTCGATCGCGCAGGAGGCGGCTCCGTCGTATATATTGGTCCGGGGACGCTTTTCGCAACTGCCGTTGCAACGAACGACCGCGACTGCCGGTTCTTTTTCCGGGGCGACTTTCCCCAGATATTCGGCGATCCTCTTCATCGTCTCGGCGCCTCCGGCCGTACAATACAGCGACGACAGATCGTCGCTGCCTACCAGCGCGTCGGCCAATCCCCGGCACCCCGGATATCCGCATCCGCCGCAATTGGCTCCGGGCAGCATGCTTTCGACGGCATCGATACGAGGATCTTCGTAGACCTTGAATTTCTGTGCGACGAAATAGAGCACGACCGCCGCGAGAACTCCGACGATACATAGCGTCAAGACAGTGAATAACAGCACTTCACTCATGATGTTTTTCTGACTTTAAACGTAATTTCCTTTTCGAGACGGTGTCGGAGCAGGTAAAGCACGCAATAATACAACGCCAATATTCCCAGCGACGTCAATCCCGAAACCAATTCTCCTGCTCCGGCTTGCAGCAGAACGAGCAAGGCGGTCATGACCGACAGAAAAGGAAGCACATAAGCCCATACGACTGCTTTGATACCCATGGCTTGCTCGGTGACGACCTCGACCGTTTCCCCTTTTTCGAAATAGGAAGCTTGTGCCGAAGGAATTGCCAGCGTTTTATCTTCGCTCTCACCCATGGCGCATTGTTTCCGAACACGGCAACCGCCGCAGGCGCTCTCGCTGCGAATGGTGACTTGTATGGCATCGGGGAAAATTTCCGTTACGACTCCCCTGTGTGTAATGACTCCGCTCACGGTCGACTCGCTCTTTGATATAAACCGTCTAGCATCCGTATTTGTTAGTCAGCGGCATGGTGCGTCCCGTTCTCATCGGACGGGTCGACAGCCGTAACGTGGGACAGCTTTGGTATCGTTTGAACTCGCTTTTGACGACCAGATTGTATACTTTGTACACTTCGTCCTCGTCGAAGCCCGCGTTGATGATTTCTTCCCGGCTCTGGCCCTCTTCGATCATTCGGTACAGTATGGCGTCGAGCACATCGTAGGGCGGCAACGAGTCGGAATCTTTCTGCTCGAGCCGCAACTCGGCGGACGGCGCTTTCATGATCGTGTTCAGCGGGATGATCTCGCGTTGACGATTGATATAGCGGGCCAAATCGTATACCTCGCTTTTATACAGGTCTCCTATGATGCTCAGCGCGCCGACCGTATCGCCGTAAAGCGTGCCGTAGCCGACCGCTATCTCGCTCTTGTTGGAGGTGGCGAGCAGAACGTTGCCGAACTTGTTCGATATGGCCATCATCATCATGCCCCGGATGCGCGCCTGCATATTTTCCTCGGCTACGTTGAAAGGCAATTCGCCGAAGACCGGACCGAGCGTTGCCGTAAGCGCGGCGAACGTCTCGTTGATCGGAACGATCTGGTATTCGACGCCCAGATTTTCCGCCAGCTCGCGCGCGTCTTCCACCGAATGGTCGGAGGAAAATTGAGAAGGCATCAGTAGAACCCGGATGTTTTCGGGACCCAGCGTTTCGGCAGCCATCGAAAGAACAACGGCCGAATCGATACCTCCCGAGAGGCCGAGACAGGCCGTTTTGAATCCGTTTTTCACGAAGAAATCGCCGAGGCCGAGCTTAATCGCCCGATAGACATTATAGGTTTTGTTTTGCTCGGGTATCTTTTTCGGCGTTTCGTTGCCGTCCACATCCACTGTCTGAAAGTCCTCCTCGAAACTTTTCAGTAGGGCGATCGCCTCTCCTCGGCTGTTGAAAGCCGCCGAAGAGCCGTCGTAGACAATATCCGTTTGCCCGCCGACGCTATTGACATACAAAATGGTCTTGCCTGTCATGAAAGCCATCTGACGGTAAAAGTCGTAGCGTTTCTCAACGACTCCGCGCGAATAGGGACTATGAGCCAAATTGACGATCAGATCGGCGTATTCGCCGTATTCCTGCTCGGTCTTGATATCCTCCCCCACGACGACGGCGATCTTCTTGCCGCGAATCTTAATGTACTCGCAGCCTTTCGACGACGATATATGGCACATTTCGTCGCGTGATTCGATCGTCTTTTTCCCGACGTACCGCTTGATTTTCCGATCCTCGATCAAAGCCGCCACGCTGATCGTCTTGTTCATGCACTGCGCCGGCATGCCGACCAATACGGAAATGCCTTCGCAACAGCGCGCGATCTCTTCGAGAGTCTCCTCGCACAGTTCCAAAAATGTGACTTTATTCAGTAGATCGTATGCCGGAGCGCCGCTGATAGCCTGTTCTGAGAATACGACCAAATCGGCCGATTCGGACTTGGCCTGCTCGATGCATCGGACAATTTTTTCCTTGTTCGACTTGAAGTCCCCAATCGTGTAATTTTGTTGGGCAAGAGCTATTTTCATTGCGTCCGGGTTTTATCATTGGTATAGACTACGCAAAGATATAATTTTTAGTCTAGAACTAAAATTCGTTCGGAATATTGTTTAATTGAATTTTATGTATATCTTTGCACCGTCAAACGGAAAAGGTGCCATAGCTCAGTTGGTAGAGCAAAGGACTGAAAATCCTTGTGTCCCTCGTTCGATTCGTGGTGGCACCACTGAAAATCAAGGAGTTGCAGAGATGCGACTCCTTTTTTGTGCCTCTCCCGAAGCGGTTGTACGGTGGTTTGGGACTCAGAGTTAAACCGAGAGTTAAACCATGCTCCGCAATGGGTACAGGTGTATTAATGTTTTGTGTTACAAATCCAAAACACTCTCAAATGGTGAGCATCCTTTAATGATTTAGGGTGTGCAAAAACGGCAAAAAGAAATATGTCAGCCTTGGCATATCTGTTTTGCCTCAGTATTGGGATTCAGATAAGAATAAGCCCAAACGACACTGTCCTAACAAAGATATGATCGAAAAGGTCATAGCTGAGAAAAGCAGGCAGTATTCGGAGCGCGTCATTGAATTGATTAGTGAACACAGGGAGTTTACTGCAACAAGGTTGGTTGAACAAATCGACAGTTATTCGCCCTGTCGGATGGTTGGCGATATGTTTTTGTTGCAAATACAGCGATTGAAAAAACAACATCGTGAAGGTTACGCCCTATCTCATCAGGAAATCCATCATTCATTGCTATCATTCATTGCTAAAATTCAACGGCCACTTGAATCTATTTCTCCGATATTGATACGGCATGGCTGAAGCGTTATGAATCGTGGTTGCGTGGACAGGGATTTTCCGAGAATACGATAGGCCGACGTTTTCGCACGTTGCGGTTGTATATAATGTCGCTATTGAGGGAAAGGTGCCAAGTCGGAACACGACCCTTTCAAGTCTTATAAAGTGTCGAAATTGCACCGAGCGACCGCTAAACGTGCTATCGGCAAAGCGGAAATATTTCGGATCATCAACTATGCCAGCGATCGTCCTTATGTCCGACTGGCCGTCGATTTGTTCGCTTTCAGCTATTATATGGGAGGAATCAATTTCGTAGACATGGCTTATCTTACCCAGCAAAATATAGTGGAAGATAGATTGATCTATATAAGGCGCAAAGAGCACAAAATGATAAAATTACCTTCGTTATCTCAAGCAATGGAGATAGTCGTCCGTAACCGTCGAGACCAATCGCCCTATCTGTTTCCGATT
>ENA-ORCN01002078-ORCN01002078.1-human-gut-metagenome-genome-assembly--contig:-NODE-2078-length-11618-cov-6.139763_pt1 | contig 11618 bp, 10 predicted proteins | sample MGYA00242984_ERZ507984 | MGnify/ENA primary metagenome ERZ507984 (study PRJEB26167, sample SAMN06115395) | human gut metagenome | host: Homo sapiens | place: China:Hubei | collected 2016-05-19... | reverse complement strand
GCCCGTAGCCGGTCGAGCCGCGGAAGTTCATTTGCAGCACGGCATATCCCCGGTTGGCAAGAAACTGCACCTCGGGGTTGTAACCCCAGCTGTCGCGGGCCCAAGGCCCTCCGTGCGGGTTGACGACGACCGGTAGCTGCCGGGCCGTTTCCATCGTCAGTCCTGCGGGTAGCGTCAGGTAGCCCTCGATCGTCAGCCCGTCGCGCGAGGGATAGCTGACGGGTATCATCTCGGCCATTTCCTCGGCCTGAATCCACGGCGCCAGATCGGCGATTTTCGTCAGTTTGTCGGCCTTTACATCGTAGAGGTAATACGTGCCGCGCGTGCGGTCGTTGCCCGCATAGACGATCTTCATATCCTCGGCCTTGTTCGTTGCGGTCGTACTAACCTGATATCCGGATAGTTGAGCTTGCAGCTTGCGGAACGACTCCTCGGTCTGCGGATCGAAGAAATGGCGGATCACGTCCTTCGGTCCCTCGCAATAGGCGCCGGTCAGCTTTTCCTTCGCTTTCGAATAGCCCAACCCGATTACGTCGTACAGATCGTTCGCATAGAGTTCCTCGACCTCCTGTCCGGTCGCAGGGTCCACTACGACCAGCGCGGCTTTGTCGCGTCCGATGTTCGACGTCGCATAGACCATTTTATTGTCGGGCGTGAACACGTAAAAGCTTACCTCGTCCTTGAAAGAGGTGGTCAGCACCGGACGGAACGGCTCCTGTTCCGTCTCCCGGTACAGAATCTGCGTGTTGACGCCGTCGACGATCGCATAGGCGACCCGCAGCTTGCCGTCGTGATCGGTCATCCAGCCCTGAATGTTGCCGGGGTTCTCGGCCAGCAGCGTCATCTCGCCCGTGTTGAGGTTGAGCCGGTACGGATCGAATATCTGCGGATCGCGCTGGTTCGTGCTGACGATAATCAGCGAATCGATCTCTTCGAGCGGATCGATGATCTGCGTCCTCACGCCGGGAATCGCCGTGTAGGCCTTCGGGTCGCTGCCGTCCAGATTGACGCCGTAGAGCTGGTAATTCTCATCGCCGCCGGTGTCCTTCAGGTAGAGTAACCGGTCGTTGTTGGCCCAGAAGTATCCGGCGATGTCGCGGTCGGTCTCGGAGGTGATTCGCCGCGCCGAGTCGGAACCCGCCTGCTGCACGAAGATGTTCATCCTCGATTCGTAAGGAGCCATATAGGAAAGGTACTTGCCGTCGGGCGAGATGTCGTAGGAACGGACTTCGGAATTGCGGAAAAACTCCTCGAGCGGAATTTCCCGCACATGGCGGTCGCTGCACGACCATACGAGCGGAACGACGATCGCCGTCATCCATCCGCTCCAACGCATTGTTTTCATTTTCGGTATGTTTTCGTTGTCATTAGTGCAAATGTACGGATTGTTTCGGGGAAATATTTTGTCGTGCACATTTTTGTTCCGTTTTTCTTCGCCGTGTCGCCTGCCTGAGTTTTCCGGGGGCGGTGCGCGGAGTGGTCCGGTTGCCGGGCCGATACGGGATGTTTCTTCTGGCAGGCGGCCCGGTAGTCGGAAAAGCGCTGCGGCTCAGGTCGGCGTCGTTCTTCGGACCGAACCGTCCCGAAATCGCCGTGCCGGGATTTTGCGTCCGATACGACAGAAAGGGTGTTGCGACGATTCTGTCTCCGAGTTTCTTGTCATGTAGCCGACGCAGTTTCAAGCCGGATGCGGTAGCGAACGGCCGTCTCCGCTCCGCGCGGAGGCGGAATCATTTTTTTGAATATTGGCCGGCAATGCCTATATTTGATGAGTTTTAAACCGAAAGCGGCATGGTCGGCCGCAGGAGCGGCCGTATGCCGCGAACCGACCGATTGGCTATGGCTACATTCGAAGTTCGGGGAGGAACGCCGCTGTGCGGCGAAATCACGCCGCAGGGCGCCAAAAACGAGGCGCTGCAGGTAATTTGCGCCACGCTGCTGACCCCGGAGAAAGTGACTATACGGAACATTCCGGCGATCGTCGACGTAATGCAGCTCATCGAGCTGCTTCGGCGCATGGGCGTTCTCGTCGAGCGGATCGACGAGAGCACTTATTCGTTCGAGGCCCGCGACATCGATTTCGATTATCTGCAAAGCGAGGATTACCGCCAGCGGGCCGCCCGACTACGCGGCTCGGTAATGATTATCGGCCCGCTGCTGGCCCGCTTCGGCGTGGGCTATATTCCCAAGCCCGGAGGCGATAAGATCGGCCGGCGTCGGCTCGACACCCATTTCCTCGGTTTTCAGAAGCTGGGCGCCGAGTTCGACTTCGATACGGGAACCAATTTCTTTTCCGTCGAGGGCCGCCGCCTGAAAGGCTGCTACATGCTGCTCGACGAGGCGTCGGTGACCGGCACGGCCAACATCGTGATGGCCGCCATACTGGCCGAGGGGCGCACGACGATCTACAACGCCGCCTGCGAACCTTATGTCCAGCAGCTCTGCCGGATGCTGAACCGCATGGGCGCGCTGATCTCGGGCATCGCGTCGAACCTGCTCGTCATCGACGGCGTGGAGCGACTGCACGGAACGACGCATACGCTGCTTCCGGACATGATCGAAGTGGGCAGCTTCATCGGCATGGCCGCGATGACCCGGAGCGAAGTCACGATCCGCGACGTGTCGTTCGAGAATCTGGGCATCATACCGGCCCAGTTCGCCCGTATGGGCATACAGTTCGAGCAGCGGGGCGACGACATCTACATTCCGCGCCACGACCACTACGAAATAGAGAGTTTCATCGACGGCTCGATCATGAACATAGCCGACGCTCCCTGGCCCGGGCTGACGCCCGACCTGTTGTCGGTCTTTCTGGTCGTTGCGACACAGGCCAAGGGGTCGGTGCTGATTCACCAAAAGATGTTCGAGAGCCGCCTGTTTTTCGTGGATAAGCTGATCGACATGGGCGCTCAGATCATTCTGTGCGATCCGCACCGGGCGACGGTGATCGGGCACGACCACAAGATACGGCTGCGCGCCACGACGATGTCGTCGCCCGATATCCGGGCCGGCGTCGCCCTGCTGATCGCGGCCATGTCGGCCGACGGCCGCAGCGTGATTCAGAACGTCGAGCAGATCGATCGGGGCTATCAGAACATCGACGGCAGGCTGAACGCCATCGGGGCCGATATCCGGCGCATCGACTGATCCGGAAGCCGGCCTCGTCGGTACGGCCCGTTTCCGTCCGGTCCCGAGGCGTTCCGTGCCGTTACCCGACGGCTTCGGGTGAAAACCGTCGGCCCTGTATTGCAGATAATCAATAAAACGCTATCTTTGCCCTCTGAACGCGCCGCGTCTCAAGCCCGGATGGCGGAATCGGTAGACGCGCTGGTCTCAAACACCAGTGGAGCAATCCGTGCCGGTTCGATCCCGGCTCCGGGTACTTTTGGAAAGCCTTAATAATTTGAAAATCAAATTATTAAGGCTTTTATCTTGATGGTTTTGGGCAAAATTTGGGCACTTTCCATTGTCACCCAAATTTTTTCTAAAAAATAGTTCCGTACACAAATCCGGAGATTGTCGCCATTACGATAACGAGCGAAACATAGATAATTGTTTTCTTCGTTCCCATAACGCCACGGATAACGAGCATATTCGGCAGGGAGAGCGACGGCCCGGCGAGAAGTAAGGCCAATGCAGGGCCTTTACCCATGCCGGACGCAAGCAATCCCTGAATAATCGGCACTTCGGTCAGCGTGGCAAAGTACATAAACGCACCCGTAAAGCTGGCAAAGAAGTTCGACAGCAGGGAGTTTCCGCCTACCGCCCATTCAATCCAAGAGTTCGGGATAATTCCGGCAATCGCCGTATCGTCATGCGTCGAGCCGAGCAGGAAGCCTGCCGTAACCACGCCGATAGCAAGCAGGGGCATTATCTGTTTTGCAAAACCCCAAGCCGATAGCGTCCATTCGCGGTTTTCCGGATCGCGTTTGTCGAGCAAGGTCATAAGCGACAGCGATGCGATACCGACTACCATAGGAACAAGCGGTATAAGTTTCGGGGTCGGGATAAGCATATTTGCCAGCACCGCCGAGCCTGCCGTAGCGATAACCCCGGCCACAACCCACAGCCATTTTATCTTCAGTATGGCGATAAGAGAGTAGGCCAGTCCGAGCGACAGTATCCCGGTTATATACCATTTGTAAGTGAAGATGTAATACCAGAGGCTTGTAGTGTCGTCCGGAGCCGGTGCACCCCAATTAGCGAACACAAGGATAAACACCAATACAAAGAAGTGGAACATCGTCTGCCGCATCGGTCGTTTCACTGGCGGGGCCTCGAAATTCATCTGTTCCTCTTTCTTCGCCTTTTCCTCTTTGCGGAAAATGAACGACATAATAAGGCCGATAATTACCGAGAACGCGATAGCCCCGATCATCCGGGCAACACCCATTTCAGTACCGAGTATGCGCCACGTGAGGATAATCGACAGTATGCTGATCGCCGGGCCGGAATAAAGGAACGCGATTGCCGGGCCTAACCCTGCGCCGCGTTTGTAGATGCTCGTAAACAGCGGAAGTATCGTACAAGAACACACGGCCAATATAGCCCCGGACACAGCGGCAACCGTATAAGACAACCACTTTTTCGCATTCGCCCCGAAGTATTTCATCACGGCCCCCTGACTGACGAATACCGCTATAACTCCGGCAATGAAAAACGCCGGGAGCAGGCACATCACGATGTGTTCTTGTGCGTACCACTTTGACAGGTCGAGCATCGCGTTTATGGCCGTCATAAAACGTTCGCTTCCCAACGGCATAAAGAATACCGCTGAAAATATGACAGTCATCCAGACGAGGATTTTTAGTTCCCTTTTCGTTTCCATACTACACACCTAACAATTTGCGGATTTCCGTGTCGGATGGAACATAGCCTTTTATCTTCACTTCTCCATCCACGACTATCGCAGGGGTAGCCATTACGTTAAACTTCATAATCTCCATAATATCGTCGATCTTGCGAACGGTTGCATCCGCACCGGTTTCGTCGATCACTTTTTTAATCGCATCGTAGGTTGTTACACACTTGCGGCAACCGGGACCTAATACTAAAATTTCCATATTCTTAATTGTTAGATGTTTATGATTATGTAGTACGCACCGACCACGATAAAGACGGCGGCGATTATTCGCTTGAACCATTTCTGAAAGACGTTCATCTTATTGTAGAACTTCCCCACGTTGCCGACACTGTAAGCTAACAGCCATGCAATGATGATAACTGGCAATCCGGTAGCTATGGCGAACACGGGCGGCAGAAGTAATCCGGACGGCGACGCTATCGTCATGGGAATAAGGCCGCCGAAGTACAGCACTCCGCTGTAGGGGCAAAAGGCTAGCGCGAACAACAGGCCGAGCAAAAAGGCATCGAGATAGGTTTTCTTTCCCTTTTTATTGCCGAGTTTCTCCGCCAGCTTGCCGGTGCTGATTCCCCCCAGCCTAATAACGTCGAGCATCAGCACCCCGATCACGACCAGCGCAATACCGAGCCACATGCCGCCCACTCCCTGCAACAGCTTTGCAATCCGGAACTGGCTTGCCCCGAAGTAAAAGATCATGCCGAGAGCGGTATAAGTGAACATTCTGCCGAGCGTGTAGAATACACCGTTGAACAACACCCGTCGTTTGTTGCCTATATCTTTGCTCAGGTAGGCCGTTGCCGTGATGTTCGTCGCAAGTGGGCACGGACTGATAGCCGTCATAAGACCGAGCAGGAACGCGGTCAGTATCGGCCAGCTTGAACCGTCAGCAAGATTCTGCAAATACTCCATCATAGCCTATTGCAGCCTTTTATCTACCTCGGTTTTGATAAGGTCGGTAAGTTTTTCGGGGCTGTTGATAGCATTAGCGAACGCCTGTTGTGTGATCTCAATGCTGTTGTCGCCTTTGGCGATAATCAATGCGTTCCACGTTACCTGATATTTTTCGACCAACGCCTTGTTTTGTTCTTCGTGGGTTTTAACCTCGGTGAACTTCACATTGGGATTGTTCGCATAGGCATCTTTGATGGTTTTCTCGCTCACATCGCCCACTGCGATACAGGTCTTGCAGCGTTGTTTCCCGTGAAAGTAATACACATTCACTACATCGGCCTGGTCGATTTGTGCGGTCATATGGACAGATGCCGATTCATCGGCATTAGTCCTGTTGCTGCGGTTCTGGCCGCAAGCGGTTAATGAAACCAAGGCAATGACGGTAAGGAATAGAATTTTTCTCATGTTGTCAGCTATTAATTGATTTATGATAGTATTTCTTCCTGAGCCAAAAAGCGATATTGACAAGAAGTATAAGTACCGGAACCTCGACCAGCGGGCCGACCACTCCGGCAAAAGCCTGTCCGCTGTGCAGTCCGAAAACGCCGATGCCTACCGCTATGGCAAGTTCGAAATTGTTACCTGTGGCCGTGAACGCAATCGAGGTATTTTTATCGTATGAGGTTCCCATCCATTTGCCGATAAAGAAGCTGAAGAAGAACATAACCACAAAATAGATCAGCAAAGGAATGGCTATGCGTACCACATCCAGCGGGATCTGCACGATAAGTTCCCCTTTCAGGCTAAACATAAGTATAATGGTAAACAGCAGCGCAATCAGCGTTATCGGGGATATTTTCGGGATGAATTTCTCTTTGTACCACTGTTCGCTTTTCCATTTTACCATAATGAACCGCGTGAGAATTCCCATAAGGAATGGAATGCCAAGGTATATACCGACTGTTTTGGCTATCGTTCCGATGGAAATATTCACTATTGCCCCCTCAAATCCGAACAGGGGCGGCAGCTTGGTAACAAAAATCCATGCGTAGAAACTGTAAAAGAATACTTGGAAGATGCTGTTAAGGGCAACCAATCCCGCGCCGTATTCGCTGTTTCCCTCGGCAAGGTCGTTCCACACCAACACCATAGCGATGCACCGGGCCAGTCCGATCAGGATTACGCCGACCATATATTCCGGGTAATCATGCAGGAATATGACCGCAAGGGCGAACATCAAAAGCGGGCCGATTATCCAATTCAGAACAAGCGAAACAGTCAGTACCTTTACGTTTTTGAATACTTTGGGCAGTTGCTTGTAATCCACTTTTGCCAGCGGTGGGTACATCATCAGGATAAGGCCGATAGCCAGCGGGATATTAGTCGTTCCTTTGGACATGGAATCGACATAGGTGCTGGCCGACGGGAAAAAATACCCAATGCCAACGCCAATGGCCATTGCCAGGAATATCCATAAGGTCAGGTATCTGTCCAATACCCCCATTTTCTTTCTACTCATGATCTTTCAGTTTTGTCACATATAATTCATGGAACCGGGCTTTTATCTCATCCCTGACCCTTATATATTCGCTGTGAATGAACTCCGGCGACCCGGCAGCATCCGACGGGTCGTCAAAACCTATGTGTAACCGGTGTTTTACTTTCCCGGTAAATGCCGGGTAGCTCTCATTTGCTCCGCCGCAGACGGTTATCACGAATCCCACATCTGACCGATGTATTTATCGACACTATCCGAGGTATGACCGGATATATCTACTCCTGCCTCTTTCATCACTTCAACAGCGCCGGGGTTTAACATACCGCTGGCTTTTGTTCCCGCCGAATACACTTCAAGCGTTGGATCAAAGGATTTCAGAAAACCGTGCGCCATCTGGCTGCGGCAACTGTTTCCAGTACAGAGTATCAGAATTCTCATGAGCAACATCCGCTTTTACAACCGCATTCACTTTTAGTACCTACGACGGTAACGGAGAAAACCGGACTGCCACCGCGTTTGAACTGTTCCGTTTCTTCGGCGGTTAGGTATTCGGACAGGATTTCGTCGGGTATCTCAATAGGCGTTTCCTTAACCACATCCAGCGATACAAAGCCGGCATCCAGTATCTTGTCCATGTATTCGTTCTTCGGTATGGCCCCGGCTATACAGCCCACATACATTTCAGCGGCTCCGCGCAAGGCTTCGGGCATCGTACCGATAGTAACCACGTCTGATATACAGAAATGGCCGCCCGGTTTCAATACCCGGAATATTTCATGGAAAATCTTATCTTTTGACGGCAACAGATTCAGCACACAGTTGCTTATAACCACATCGACCGAATTGCCGCCGACAGGCATTTCCTCTATATCGCCCTGCCGGAACTCTACGTTTGAATAGCCGCGCTTTGCGGTGTTTTCACGTGCTTTGGTAATCATGGCCTCGGAGAAGTCCACGCCGATAACCTCGCCCGATTCTCCGACCTCTGCACGGGCCACAAAGCAATCATTCCCGGCTCCCGATCCCAAGTCCACGACAGTATCGCCCGGTTTAAGTCCTGCAAACTTCGTTGGCACTCCGCAACCAAGGCCGAGGTCTGCATCCTGTTCATAGCCTTTAAGTTCGGAGTAGTCGCCCGTCTGTATATTATAAACTTCGGTCTTATCGGCTCCGGAGCAGCAACAGGTGCTTTTCTCGTTCCGGGCAGCTATCTGGCTATATTTATCGTAAACCAGTCTCTTTAAATCTTTATCTTTCATGCGGCTTATATGTTAATCGTTTATTTGCGAAAAGTTCGTAAAAACACGAATTGTAAAAATAAAAAAATAGGCTATTTGCAGCATCCTTGTGATGCTGAAACTTCGTCGATGAAACCGCCGAGCAGTTTCTTTGCCAGCGCCCAGTTTTCCTTATTGATGCAGTACTTAACAGACGGCAGGTTTATTTCGCCCTGTATCAGTCCTGCATCTTTCAATTCGTTCAGATGTTGTGACAGGGTACTTTTGGCGACTGGCAAAATTTCAGACATATCACCGTGATAACAACAGGTCTGGTTTGCCAACATTTGCAGAATAGCCACACGGATCGGATGCCCCAGCGCTTTAGCTATCCGGGCGATCTGTTCCTGCTGGTATGTAAGTTCTTTTTTTGACATAAAAATTAATTCGTATATTTACGAATATGTCGCAAATGTACGAATTAATTTTTAATCTGCAATATCATCCCATTATTTTGTTAATGCCGCATCTTAAAAGTGCCTACCTGATGCTGCCTTTCGGGTGTTTCTCTTCCTAACCGTTCCATAAGTTCTTTATACTTCTGCCGGAACCACCGCAGGATCGGTATTAGGTCGATGAACAGTTGAAACCCTTCGGGGCCTTTTTCATCCCGCATGAGCCGGGCTTCCGAGTTCTCGACTTCAAAGTGCTGGGAGTGCTCGCGCGAATATAGACTACCGGAAAAACGGACGGGTCGCATATTTACGAGATCGCGGGCCTGCCCGTCGGAGAATCCGAGCGAACGGCAATACTCTCCCCATTTGATAAGCTGCGGAGTGTCGGGGAGCCAACGGTATATCCGATCTATCTCGCCTTGCAGTTTTCCGATGGTCTGCTGTGATTGGTGCTGCACTTCCAACAATCGCCGGCTGTGGTCGGCCTGCATGGTCTGCATCTGGGTTTGCAGGATCTCGATGGTTTCCTCGTGGGCGGCAACCTCTTGCCGCAATGCCCCGATCTGCTGCTCCTGCCTTTTGACTTTCGACGTTCCTACCAGCGAACCGATACCCTCCACGATGTTGGAACCCACCTCCGCCGCCGCACTTTTCAGCTTTTCGGTTTTCAGTTCCCCTTTTACCGCCTTCAATTCTTGCTCGGTCGCTTCCAACTCTGCGGTTTTGTGTTCACGCATGGCCTTCGCCTGCTCGTAACCCGTCCGGGCCTCCTGCTCCTGTTGCTTCAGCCGTTCCACGGCCTGCCGCTTCTGTTCTTCGATACGGAGCAGTGCGTCGATGTTGTCCTGCAAATTCTTCTGCCCGGCTATGGCGTTGCGGTAAAACTCCTGCGTGGAGATATGGCGGGCGACCGATCCGTCGATACCGCGCTGTAACCCATATCCGGCCATTGCCTCGGCATAGGTGTCCTGATATTCTTTCAATTTTACGCGCGACATTACATCGTCGTTACACAACCGGACGGCATCCGGGCTTTTCTTCCGGTATTTCTTTTTGCCGGGTTTGTCGGGGATTCTTTTCTCTTTGACCTTGCGACGCTCTCCCGTTACGATAGGTACGACCGCCGCATGGATATGCGGCGTCGATTCGTCCCGGTGCAGAACGGCGGACACGACGTTATCCGCCCCGAAGGTCTTGTTCAGCCACGCAAGGTTATCGGCGCACCATTGGTCGAGTTTCCCTTCGGCCTCGATGCGCTTCATATCATCGTGTGAACCGGTGAGCATAACGCGGATTACCTTTACCTGGTTCTTTCCTATCTTTCGTGTCAGCCCGGCGTGTGCCAGCCGGTAATTGATCGCCTGCGTCCGGTCGGCCACCCCTTCCGGGAAGGCGATCAGTTCCCGGTTCAGGTGCGTGCGCGAGGGGTCGGCATTCGGGGGCATCTGCGTCCGCGCGATGTGGGCTGTCATCCGGGCTTCGTTGCCAGGCGCTTTATCTAAATGCAATACTACGTATCCCATATATTTTTCTCTGTCAATGCGGTGGATGATTGGGTTGGCTGGTTTCGGACGCGGGGAGCGTCCGGCGGTCGGAACGACCGCAGAGGGGGTGTCCAGCGGGGTTCTCCCTGCTGGCCTATTGGGGCTTTTTCCGCGTCGGCTTGGCGATGCGAGAAGAAAAAGCCCTAATAGGCTATGGCTTTTCCGGGGGCGTAAATGCCGCGGGTACGTAGCGGGGTTAGAACTTCCGATTGGGGCCTCTCTTTTTCACCGGGGACGGGACACATTGCGGAACTTGCGGAACAGTAAGATGTACCCGTTCTGTTTCCTTCCGTTGCCGTTCGTGCGGAGGGGTTTGCGGGGTGGCAAGGCTGTTCTTTTCTTCACTGGCAAGCTTTCGTTTCTCCTGCCAGTATTCGTTCAGGTCTTTGTGGTCGCGGTAAAAAACGGACTGGTCGATCACTTCGGACGAGGGTAAGGATTCTTCCAGTCGGGCCAACGCCTTCCGCCCCGCGTCGTCGTTGTCGAGAAAAGCATGGACGACTCTGTAGCACGCGAGAAACGGAACGGCCTTTTGCAGATTCGTTACCGAATTGAGTACGGAGGTGTCGATGGCGGGTGCCGGGTTTGCTTTCAGCGAGAGATAAGATAGGAAGTCGATAAACCCCTCGAACACCATCGCCGTGTCGCTGCCGTTATCGAGGGTGGTAATGTTCTTGGGCGTACTGCTTCCTTTGAACTGGGGATTACGCAGCTCCCAGCCTCCGGCGTCGTTACGGAACCCGATGGCGAAATACTCTTTGCCGCCGGTCGTGTAGCGCACCTCGCGGCAATAAGTCCGGGCGATGGCTGGGTCTATGCCCCGCCCTGTCAGGTAGCCGACCAATGCCGGGTGGGTCAGTTCGCGGTCGGAGAGGACGGTAAGGCGGGATGGTGTAGGTTTGTTTACTCTTGGTGGTTCGGCGTGGATGGGTACGAGCGTTCCGTGTTCGTTCTCCCACAACCGCCGTGCGGCCTCGGTGTTGGAACAGCCCTCCATATGGGCCACAAGGTCGATGACCGAACCGCCCTCGCCCGTTCCGAAGTCGTGCCAGAGGTTCTTGTCGTAACTGACGCTGAAACTGGCGGTGCGTTCCTCACGTAGAGGCGAGAGGTACATGACCCGGTTGCCGCGTTCCCACCGGGGAAGGA
>ENA-ORCN01002072-ORCN01002072.1-human-gut-metagenome-genome-assembly--contig:-NODE-2072-length-11643-cov-34.210185_pt1 | contig 11643 bp, 12 predicted proteins | sample MGYA00242984_ERZ507984 | MGnify/ENA primary metagenome ERZ507984 (study PRJEB26167, sample SAMN06115395) | human gut metagenome | host: Homo sapiens | place: China:Hubei | collected 2016-05-19... | reverse complement strand
ACACCACCTACCTGTTCGAGAAGGGCAAGGAGAAGATCCTGAAAAAGGTGGGCGAGGAGTGCACCGAGGTCATCATCGGCGGCCGCAAGGAGGACAGGGAGGAGACCATCTATGAGATCGCCGACCTGGCCTACCATGTGATGGTGCTGATGGTCCAGATGGGCATCACCCTGGAGGACGTGACGGCGGAGTTGGAGAAGCGCCATGTCATCGACCACAAGGTGAAGCAGGAGCGGATGCAATGAATCTGACACCGGAATGCTGCTCCGTCCACACCCACTCCGTCCTCTGCGACGGGAAGGGAACCCTGGCGGAGATGGCTGCGGCCGCGTATGCGGCAGGGGTCCGCTTCTACGGCGCCTCCGGCCACAGCCACACGGAGATCCCCCACGACGCGGGCAACGTCCTGCCAACCGATCCGGCGGAATACCGGGAGCAGGTGCTACGCCTCCGGGAGGAATACGCCGGCCGGATGGAGGTCCTGCTGGGCATCGAGCAGGACAGCCGGTCCGCACAGCCGGTTCCGGACTGGGCGGACTACTGGATCGGCTCCGTCCACAACCTCTATGACCCGAAGACCGGGAAGTACCATGGCATAGACTGGGACCGGGAGCGGCTGACCGCCTGCCGGGACCAGATGTTCGGCGGCGATATGCTGGCCCTGACAGAGGGCTACTACCGGGATGTGGCCGCCATGGCGGACCGAAGACCCGCCATTCTGGGCCACATTGACCTGGTGACCAAGCTGAATCGGGGAAATGCCCTGTTTGACGAGGACGATCCCCGCTGCCGCACGGCGGCGCTGGAGGCCCTGCACCACACGGACCCGGATGCCACGCTGCTGGAGGTCAACACCGGCGGCGTCTACCGCGGCTACCGCAAGGACTTCTACCCCGGCCCGTGGCTGCTGGGCGAGTGGCAGAAGATGGGCGGCAAGGTGATCATCACCTCCGATTCCCACGACATTGCCAGCCTGACCTACGGCTTTGACGAGGCCGCTGCCGCCATCAAGGCCGCAGGCTTTACCAGCGTGGAGGTGCTCACCGGCCACGGCTTTGAGACCCAGGAGCTGTAAAGAGCACGATTGGAATTGCCGCCGCTTGCGCTCTGGCAATTTTCAGCGGAAAAATGTTTTTGATTTTGCAGTCAGAGCGGCCTGCGGGCCGCTCTGACTGCCTTTTCACGAGAGGGGCCGCCGCGGGCAGCTTCTTCGTAAAAAGCAACTGCATAAAACGACAAAACAAGGGACTGCTTTCCGGGCGGCCCCTTGTTTTGCGGTAAAAATAAAGTTGGAGGAACCCTATGACCCAGACCCAGTCCCGGAAGAAGAACCTCTTCCAGATGAATGTAGACCTGATGCACGGCCCCATCTTCAGGAGTCTGGTGCTGTTCATGCTGCCCATTCTCATTTCCAACCTGTTCCAGCAGCTGTACAACACCGTGGACACCATGATCGTGGGCAACGTGCTGGGCGACACCGCCCTTGCTGCCATTGGCTCCTGCGGAGCCATCTACGAGCTTCTGGTGGGCTTCGGCCTTGGCATCGGCAACGGCCTTGCCATCGTGGCAGCGCGCGCCTACGGCGCTCAGGACGAGGATCTGCTCAAGTGCACGGTGGCCGGGTCGCTGGTCATCGGACTGGCGGCATCGCTGACCATCACCACGGCGGGCTTTTTCGGCCTGCGGCCGCTGCTGGAGCTGTTGGACACCCCCGCCGAAATTCTGGAAGATGCCTACCGGTACATCATCATCATTGATCTGGGCGTCATCGTCATGTTCGCTTACAACCTGTGCGCGGGCCTGCTGCGGGCCATCGGCAACAGTGTGATGCCGCTGGTGTTCCTGCTGCTCAGCTCGGCGCTGAACGTGGTGCTGGACCTGTGGTTCATTGCCGGGATGGGCATGGGCGTGGCCGGTGCCGCTGTGGCTACCGTGATCGCACAGGGCGTGTCAGTGGTGCTGTGCATCCTCTATGTCATGGCGCGGGTGCGCATCCTCATCCCGGGCCGGAAGCATCTGGACGTGGGCCGCAAGCTGTACTGGGACCTGTTCAGCCAGAGCATCTCCATGGGCCTGATGAGCAGCATCGTGTCTGCCGGTTCGGTGATCTTGCAGTACGGCATCAATGGGCTGGGCACCCTGACCATCGCCGGACACACGGCGGCCCGCAAGCTGTTTGCCTTCACGGATATGCCGCTCATCGCCATGGCGAATGCGGCGTCCACCTTCGTTTCCCAGAATTACGGCGCAGGCCAGCCGGAGCGCATCCGCAAGGGCATGCGGGAGATCTACCTGTATTCGCTGGTGGTCATGGTGGTGACGGTGCTGCTGATGCAGGTGAGCGCCGAGTGGCTGGTGCGCATGGTGTCCGGCTCGTCGGAGGCCCTCGTGCTGGAAAACGGCGCACGCTATCTGCGCTGGACTTCCCCCTTCTATGCGGTGCTGGGGGTGCTGCTGTCCACCCGCTATGCCTTGCAGAGCCTGGGCGAAAAGGTGCTGCCGCTGTTTTCCAGTGTCATCGAGTTCCTGGGCAAGGTGGTGTTCGTGCTGGTGTTCATTCCGCGCTTTGCCTACAATGCGGTGATCCTGTGCGAGCCGGTGATCTGGTGCTTTATGGCCCTGTATCTGGTGGCGGTATACCGCTGCAATCCCTTTGTGTTCCCCAAAAAACAATGACCCGGTGCCCCGGGCAAACAAAAAGCGTCTGCAGAGGCTTCTGCAGACGCTTTTGTATTGGGGGTCTCCTTACAGGGCCGAGTAGCCGAAGCTGTTGACCAGGGCGTCGATGTGCTGGCCGGCCTTGCACATGGGGCAGTCACGGCTGTCGAAGCTGGCGTAGTCCGGCAGGCTGGCGGGGTCGAAGATGGAGGTGACCGGGTAGCCCAGGCACTCGTGGGTGGTGGCGAAAATGGCCGAAAGCCCGGCCACCATGCCGCCGTAGTAGTTCACGGCCTCCACAGCGGCCTGCACGGTGTAGCCGGTGGTGATGGAGGCGGCCAGGATGAGCACATGCTTGCCCTTGACCATGGGGGCCAGATTGTCGCGCAGGATGATCTGGCTGCCGGTGGTGTACTCCGGGGTGATGACATAGATGGTCTGGTGGGCGTTCATGTTGGCAAAGCCGTCCTTGGTCAGCTCATTGGCCAGACAGGTGCCGATGACCTGGGTGCCGTCCAGACAGAGCACGGTGTCCACGATGGTGCTGTGCTGGTAGGCACTTACCAGTTCTCTGGCTACGGCCTTGGCCTCCGACAAGCGGGACTTCTGGGTGGTGACGTCGATGTAATAGTTGATGTGGCTGTGGCTGGTGGCAAAATGTCCCTTGGCAACGCGCAGGAACAGGTCGCTTTTCTTGGTGGGCAGCTTGACCATGTTGATCATAACAGACAGCACTCCTTTTCAGCCGGGCGGGCGTACCCGCCGCAAAATATAACAGCGCGGCGGCAAGTGGCTCTGCCGCTGCGCTTTGTCCGTTGCTTGTTCTTTTATTGTACCGGAAAACGGAACTGTGCACAAGACACAAAATCACTAAAAAACGATAGGTGCTTTGCGGCGAACTGCCCAATAAAAGGGTCAAAAAAGCCCGCACCAAGGGTGCGGGCTGAAGTGCAATAAAAGGGAGAATTACTTGCTGGTACTCTCGTTAGACTTGACAAGGTCGGCACCAGGGATCTTCCAGGTCATGCGGAGTTCAGGAGACTTGGCCGGGTTGGGGATATAGGTGAACTCCAGGGTGTCCTCAGGGCCGGGAGCGGAAGATGCGTAGAGAGGCACACGGACCTTGTACTCACCCACAGTCCGGGGCGGGAGCTCGGGGAGAATATCAGGAACCTTGCCGTCCGCCCCCTGAACAGCCTCGATGGACAGGTTGAAATAGTTGCTCCACTTGCTGTTGCCGTCTTTGTCCAGGACCTTTACTACGAAGCTCTCTTTGGGGTCCATAAGAAGGGGAGCATCGGAGTTGTTCTTCACCGTGAAGGTAAAGACACCGGTAGTGCCCTCCGTGTCCACGCTCTTCAGCAGGCCGCCGGTGGTGCCCAGGGTCGTGCCGTAACCCAGCTTTTTGATAACAGGGTTGTTGGGGTCCTGGATCTCACAGCCCGTCAGCAGGCCGGCACCGGCCACAGCCACAGCGGTCATGGCAGAATACTTCAGAAAATCACGCCGGGAAAAAGTATAAGACATGATACGTTCCTCCGTTTATCAACAAAATATGGTGTAAGGGTCAGCCCAAAGCAGGGACCGCAGTATCCGGGGAGATGATCCAGTTTGCGGTGTACTCATTGTACTCGGTATCCGGGGTGTAGATGATACGCAGGGAGGCGATGGGGCACTCGGTATCCTCAGGATTCTCAGTATTCTCAGTATTCACAGTCACCTTAGGCAGACCGGATGCAATAACGGTGTAGGTGCACTCCTTACCGCGGCTGATGGGGTTGGTGTCGCCAGAGGCCAGGGCGGCGTTGAGGCTGCCCTGGGTAGAACCCACAAAGATGTTTGCGATGCAGTTGTTGTTCTTATCGTAGGCCTTGACTGCAAAACGATTGGGGCTCACGACGATGGGATTCTTGCGGCCGTTGACGATATGGATCGTAAAGGTCGCATAGCCGGATGTGGGGTCATACTCCAAAGTCTCCAGAGTGGACTTTACCTTCAGCACGACATTATCACTGGGATAGGTGGTCTGGATCGCAGTTTCTGCGCCAGAACCAGAGCAGCCGCCCAGCAGGCTGGTACCGGCCACAGCCACAGCGGTCACGGCGGTGTATTTCAGAAACGAGCGGCGGGAGAAAACGGTAGACATGATTTTGTTCCTCCTCCTGGAATGTAAAATTATACAGTTTATGCCAATGGAAGTTACTTATACAATAGGCGAAATGACCGCAAAAGTCAATGCTTTTTATAAAATAATTGTGAACATTCTGTGGGCATATCGTACAAAATGAACGAAATCGAATGCAATTATCCGCGGATCACATCGGCGGCCTTCATGGTAAAGGTCAGGGTCTTGTCCGGGGCAAAGGTGGGCATGTAGGTCACCTGCAGCTCCTTCCAATTCTTGGGCACCATCAGCATCAGCACGATGTAGCCGGAGCCCTGCGGGGGCAGGCTCTCGCTGTCGGAGAAGCTCTGGGAGTTGGAGTTGTACAGGGACACCGTGGCACTGATGGCAGCACCCTGACCGTCGCAGGTGGCAACAAAGTCGGTGGTAGCAGCGGCCATGGCCTGGAAGTTGGCGTCCACGTTGCTGAGAGGGGGCACCGGGTAAGCGGCGTTGATGGCATCCACGCCCTGTGCACCGATGGTATAGGTCTCGGTCTTGCTGCGGTTCAGCACGGTCACGCGCACGCCCAGGTACTCATAGCCGGGCTGTGCGGGGTCCTGGGTCAGGTGGAACACGCTGGACAGCTGCACGCCCAGACCGTTCCAGTTCTTGACGGTGTCGCCCACCTTCACGTCGTTGACGGTGGTGTTGCTGCCATTGGTCTTGCAGCCGCTCAGCAGGCTGGCAGAGCCGACCGCTGCAGCGGAAACACCTGCACACTTCAGGAATGCACGGCGGGAAATCTTGTTCGACATAGGTATTGTCCTCCTCTTGATCGGTGGAAATGTTGTCCTTTCCAGAATCTTCTACTCTGTTTATACCGTTTTTGGTGCACAGATGCAAGAGTTTTGGGGAACAATTCACAGGAATATCACCCCGGTACGACGGGATTTCAGTCCTCGGGGGTCAGGCCCTTGACGTGGGTCTCGCTGGTCTTGACCAGATTCAGCAGGCTGGGGGTGTACAGCGGGAACTCGCGGGTCAGGCTCTCGGTGGTCATGGCAAGGCAGGCGGGGTCCTTTACGCCCTCGGCACCCTTCAGGTCCTCCCCGGCCAACAGGGCTTCCACATTGGCCTCGGACATGCGCATCACGGCGTCGGAATAGCCGCGCCAGCGGTGGGCACCGATGCTGAACATGCTGGACGCGTTGTGGGGCTCGGCCGAGTACAGCAGGCGGAACATCTTGGCCACGGCCATCATCAGGTAGGCACTCACCTCGGTGGTCAGGGCCTTGCTGTGGCACTGGCCAATCTTGGCATACAGTACGTTCAGGCTGTTGGAGATCAGCTTTTTGTTCATGGTGGGCAGCACGCTGCCGTGGTAGATGTTGTCCTTCATCTTGTCGGGGTTGGGCAGGTCCTCGGCCGAGAGCATCATACCGTTGCGCTCGGCGCTGCGGCCCAGCAGATAGTCGCAGGAAACGTTATAATAGTCAGCCACGCGCACCACAAAGTCCAGCCCGCACTCGCGGATGCCTTTTTCGTAGTGGGACAGCAGGGCCTGCGAAACACCCAGATCTTCCGCCGCCTGCTTCTGGGTGATGCCGCGCTCCTTGCGCAGCAGTTTGATGATACGATTGAATTCCATGGTCTCTGACTCCTCAATGACCCCGGGTTGGGGAACATCCTTGATTTTTGGTTTACAGCAGGTTGATTATACACAACGGAAAACGAAATGTAAAGCAAGAAAAGTGACGATATTTTTCATCAAATTTCGTCATTTCTGTCAAAGGCCTTGCCGGGTACACTACATCTATGTTAAACTACAGGTATAACAGCATACATTTTGTGGCGGACGCCCGGGGCACAAAGATGCCGGGCGGGAATATTTTTGGCAGAGGACGCGCTTTTCTGCCAGAAAATGGCTCCCGTTCCGGTCAAAAGAAACGGCACCCGGCGCAAAATGCAAAAATTCCAAATTGGAACTTCCATCTTTCCTGGTTTTGTGCTATAATGCTGTTTTGGCACCTGTCCTTGCCCGGCGCACAGCTTTGTGGTGGGCAGGGAGGCTATAAAAATAGGAATAGGAAAGAGGATTACCCAAATGAAACGCAACACCATCACCCGTCTGTGCAGCCTGGCCGCTGCCGCTGTTCTGGCTGTGAGCTGCATCGCCCTGACCGGCTGCGGCAGCAGCGCATCTTCTGCTGCTTCCAGCACCGCTTCCACCGCTGCATCCGCTGCTGCCGCCGGCGACAACTCCTGCGGCGAGAATGTGACCTGGACCCTGGCCGACGGCACCCTGACCATCAGCGGCACCGGCCGTATGACCGACTACAACAGCAACTCCCCCGCTCCCTGGGCGGATCAGGCCGACCAGATCACTGCTGTGGTCGTGGAAGCCGGTGTGACCACCGTGGGCGGCAGCTCCTTCAAGGGCTGCACCAACCTGACCACCGTGACTCTGGCCGATGGCGTGGAGTACATTGAGACTGCCGCCTTCAACGGCTGCACCGCCCTGTCCGACATCACCATCCCGGAGAGCGTGGGTTACATCAAGACCGGCGCCTTCAAGGACTGCAATGCACTCACCAGCGTGACCGTGCGCAGCAACTGCCGCATCGACACGAACGTTTTCCCCGCCACCGTTGAGGTCAACCGCTACGCCGACTGATCTTCCGTGCACCGCGCACCGGCTCCGGGGGTTTGGATCTTTGCAAACGATACGAGGTATTTTGCATGAAAACCTTTAAGCTCCATCTCATCCGTCACGGCGTGACCGCCGGCAACCTGCAGGGCCTGTACATCGGCAGCGGCACCGACATCCCGCTGTGCGACGAGGGCCGTGCCCAGCTGGCCGAACTGAAGGAACGCTTTGAGTACCCCCAGGTGGACACCGTGTTCTCCTCGCCCATGCTGCGTGCGGTGGAAACGGCCAACATCCTGTTCCCCAACGCGGCCCACACCTTTACGGTGCATGATCTGCGGGAGGCGGGCTTTGGCAAATTCGAGAACAAGCCCGTGAAGGAACTGGTGCACGACGAGGACTTTAAAAAGTGGATCACCCCGGGTTCCGGCTTTGTGCCGGAGGGGGCTGAGCCCACCGAGCAGTTCCACGCCCGCTGCGCCGAAAGCCTGCTCAAGCTGTTTGAGTATATGATCCGCATGGACGTGACCGAGGCCGCCTGTGTGACCCACGGCGGCGTGATCATGAGCATGCTCAGCCAGCGTGCTCTGCCCAGCCGCCGCCCCGAGCAGTGGATGGCAGACCCCGGCTGCGGCTACACCGTGCAGACTGACGTGCAGCTGTGGATGCGGGACAAGCTGGTGGAGGCCATCGACATCGTGCCCTTCGGCTATGCCGACACCCTGCGCGGCCAGGCCGAGACCGAAGAGAACGAGGCCTACGAATAAACGCAAAGAATCGGTTACAATCCGGGGCAACCGCTTGACAGAACGGTCACAATCCTTTATTGTATAAAGGAACCACTTTTTCGTTTCGCCAAGGAGGAAGTTCCCATGTCACAAGCCATCTCCCGCCGGTCATTCCTGAAATGTGCCGGCTCCGGTGCGGTCAGCCTTGCGGCTGCCCTGCTCACCGGTGTATCCGCAGCAGCGGCCGAGCTGCGTGCTGCGGGCGACCCTGCCCTGCTGGACGGCAAGGCGGCAGTGGAGCTGCTGGGTTATGCCCCGGCTCCGGGTCTGGGCGGTGTGCTGGTGTATCTCTCGGTGGAGAACCTGTCCGGCCATGCGCTGCCGGTGGGCGAAAGCTACCTGCAGAGCCGTCGGGTGTCCACCCGGGAGGACCTGTACAGCATGGGCACCGGGGTCACGGCCGCCTGCAACGGCCGTGCGGTGCGCTGCGGCAGCTTTGCCGCCCCGCTGTACGGTGAGAACGCGGCAGATGCTTCGATTTTTACCCTGAATCTGGCCGCCGGGCGCGGTGCGCTGCTGCACTGCTTCTGCGCCGTGCCGGAGGACTGGCAGACGCTGGAGCTCACCTATGCCCCGGACTTTGCCGCCGGGCGCAGCGTCACCTTCACGGTGCAGCGCGGCGCGGACGAAGCAGAACTGGGCATGGTGCCCGCCACCCCTGCCGAGGTGGGCAGCGTGGTGGATCTGTAAACCGAATAAACGCAAAAGCTCCCCGTGCATCTGCACGAGGAGCTTTTTGTGTGTCAGGGCTGCAGCAGGTCGTTCCCGGCGGAATCCTGCACGGTGACTTCCTCACCGGTCAGGCTGGAAAGCCATGCAATGTAGCTGCGGCCGCTCAGGATGCGCAGCGGGCGGCCGTCGGCGTCATAAAAGGCAAAGGTCGAGCCGGTGCCCTGGGTCCAGGTGATGTGCCACAGGTGGCCGCCGTTGAGCCACAGGCCGCCGCCCATGGTCAGGTCGTAGTCCAGGGTGCGGCCATCGTCCCGCGGGGTGGAGGCACTGTACAGCACCAGAAGGTTGTCAAAGGCAGCCTGGATGCCGGTGTTGGCGTCCAGCTGCGGGGAGCCGTCATTGTGCAGCATCCCGTAGGTGCCGGTGTCGGTATCGTAGGCAAAGCGGGTGGTGCTGCCGGATGGGAACTGTACTGCCGCCTGAACTGCGTCGGCGGCATCCGCATCCGGCAGATGGCCGTCGGTCTGCTGAGGCAGCAGGGCCGGGACAGTGGGTACGGCGGGGGTGTCCCCTTCCTGCGTGCTGTCTGCGGATTCCGCAGGGTCCTCGGACAGCGCGGACGAGAGGCTCAGGCTGCCCAGCACCTTGGCCACAGATTGACCGTTGGTGCACCACAGCGGGCTGGCCCAGTCGGTATTGCCGGTGGTGAAGGCGTTGCGGCCTGTTTCCAGCGCGTCCACCGCGCGCAGGTTCCAGTAGTCCAGAAAATTGCGGGTGTACAGGTCGCAGCCGCGCTGGATGGGCAGCACCTGCTGGCCGCTGAGCAGCCGCCAGAACAGGTCCTGCCCCAGCGTGACCGGCCCCACCGTCGGCATGGCCGACACGGAGGGATAGACCAGGCACAGGCTGGGGGCGGTGTCCGCACGGGCTGCGGCCTCCAGCACCACAGAGGCGCTGCCGATGCCCCACTGGGTGGTGCTGCCGGGGGCGTTGTCGATGACCACTGCCGCCGGACGCTGGCCCGGGTATTGCTGCTCCTGCCCGGTCAGGGGGTCAGCAGAAGCCGTGCTGTCGGCTGCCGGGCCGCCCGGCATGCAGCCGGCCAGCAGCACAGCGCACAGCACGGCCGCACCGATGCGCTGGATCCAGATGCGTTTCATGGCGTTCCCCTCGTTTACTGATAGCTGAAATTGGACCACTCATCGTCGTCCACAATGGCAAGGTAGGTCTTGCCGCGGTTGAAGAGCAGCTCGGCCCCGGCGTCATCGTAGACCTTCAGCGGATGCTCCGGGGAGGCCTTCTCCCAGCGGCCCACCTGTACCCCGCCCCGGCTGAAGAAGTAGGCTTCGCCGCCGGAAATGTAACTCACCTGCTGCACGTCGCCGGAGTCGCCAGGGTAGGCGGCGATGGGGGCAAAGCAGATGAGCAGGTTGTCGAAGCTCAGCTGCTTGCCGTTCAGTTCGTCCACGGTGTTCTCGAATCCGCCGGCGGCGTGGCTGTACATCTGCATTTTGTAGGTGCGGCTCAGTGCACTGTAGCTGAAGCTGGTCTTGTAGTTGTCGGAGTGCACGATGCGTATCGTCCGGCCGGAAGCGGTGCCGCGCATGGTATTCTCGGCCCCGGTGCGGTAGTCCGCAAAACGGAAGAAGGTGGTGTCGTAATCGTGGCTCAGGCCGATGCCGGCATTGGCGGCGGCCTGCCGGATCTCCTTGCCGGAGGTGAACTCGGTGTGTTCGTAGGCAACGTTGCGGCCGCGGCTGTCCCGGTGGGCCACATGGGGATGGGTGGGCGTGTTGAAGTAGCTCTTGCCGCCGATGTTCAGACCGGAGTAGTTGTAGACGCTGATGAACTTGGTGCAGGGGGCGCTTTCGCCGTCGTGGTAGTACAGCGCCTGCCAGGGCATCAGCAGCTGCAGGAACTGGTCCCGGCCGGAGCGCATGGGCCCCACCTCGGGGATGCTGTCGGCGTCGCGGTACACGGCACAGAAGCGAGTGATGCCGCCCTCCACCTTGCTCTCGATGAGCAGGTCCGCAGAAGAAAGGCCCCGCTGAGGGCGGGCGTTCTGCCGCTCGGAATAGCTGATGTTGTTGACCATCACGCCCACGATGCGGCCGCTGCTGCGGTTGGCCTCGCCGGTCAGCGGGTCGGCGTCGTAGGCAGGCAGCCAGCTGGACGCGGCCGGTTCCTCCGCTGCTGCGGAAGATGCGGCGGCCTCACTGGAAGCCGCTGCCTCGCCGGAGGCTGCCGCCTCCGAGGATGCAGAGGAAGAGCTGTTGGCGAGCTTCTGCCGCAGCCAGTCGGAAAAGCGGCTGCCAACGGCGGCAGAACCGGCGGCCCGGCAGCTGGTCAGCGCCAGCGAAGCGGCCGCCAGTCCGGACAGACGAAGAACGGAACGGCGAGTGATCTTTTTCATAGAAAGTACCTCCTGCAGGGGGAAAGGATCGCGGCGGGGCTAGGCACCGCCTGCCCGGAAAAGAGCCCAAATCGGATTTGCTTTGATTGTAACGATTCTGTCCGGTTTTGTAAAGAGGAACTTGTCGGGAAAAAACCTCCATCTCGCCTGCGGCGAGACCGTTCGGTCGCTTAAAGTCCCCGCGGGGGACTTCATAAGTGCAACGCAAGAATTTTCGGCCGGGCACTTGCATTTTATCGGCATTTATGGTAATATTATTCGGCAGTATTGTATTGTTGCAGAATATGCGCTCGTAGCTCAGCCGGTAGAGCATCTGACTTTTAATCAGAGGGCCAGGGATTCGAGTTCCCTCGAGCGC
>ENA-ORCN01002070-ORCN01002070.1-human-gut-metagenome-genome-assembly--contig:-NODE-2070-length-11663-cov-13.904108_pt1 | contig 11663 bp, 9 predicted proteins | sample MGYA00242984_ERZ507984 | MGnify/ENA primary metagenome ERZ507984 (study PRJEB26167, sample SAMN06115395) | human gut metagenome | host: Homo sapiens | place: China:Hubei | collected 2016-05-19... | reverse complement strand
ACACTTTCTACAGCACCACTCAAATTAACTTTTTTTTGTGTACCGTATCCCACGACTATCACTTCATCCAGCATCTCATTATCTGAAGTCATGGTGATATTGATGCGTGTACGGTTTCCCACAGTTATTTCTTGTTTTTTCATTCCGATATAAGTTACTTCCAGCACTGATTTATCGGTAATATCACCACTTAACGTATAATCACCGTCTATATTGGTGATAGTACCGTTTGAAGTACCTTTAAGCATGACGCTTACACCTATTAAAGGTTCACCATTCTCATCTAAGATACGTCCCGTTATTTTACGTGTTTGTTGCAAAATGGCAGGTTGGGGCTTGTTTGAAAGGACTATATGACTTCCTTCCATAGTATAATGTATTTCAGTATCATGAAAAAGTTCGTCCAAAACTTTAGATACAGGAGTGTCATCTGCTCTTACCGACACTTTTTGATGAGTATCGATATTCGAATTGATAATAAACAAGTAATCTGTTTGGTTTTCAATTTCATTTAAAACAGACTCAAGAGTAGCATTGTTCTTGGTGAATGTAATGCGTGCGTTTTGCGAGTGTATATTACCCGCAAACATACTGAAAATTGACACAAATACCAGAGTCAGGGTAATTTTCATAATCTTATAAATTCGATTTGTCCGTAATTTTTGGGGGTATAAAATTTCCCACAAAGAAATATTATTCATATCTTTGTTACACTTTAATGATTAATACAGTTATTAGAATTGTGTTAATAGTGAGTGCTGACATGCGGCCAAACTTGTCGGCACTCTTTTTTTCAATTGAAAGGAATGTGTTTTCTTAGTATTGTTTCATAGGCAAATTTATTTTATGTAAATAATATGGTTTTCTTCATCGCGTACAAACTGAAAATCCACATCTTTTTGTAGCACTCGTAAAGCATATCGCACACCATCAGAATGACGGAACTTACCTGTACAACGATAATTCATCACAGCTTTATTTTCTATACGGATTTCCACACCGTAGTATTTTTCAAATTTATGAATGATATAAGGGAAAGTTGCATCCTTGAAACTGATAATCCCCTCTCGCCAACGATAAGGATTATAATCTTCAATAGGAGCCACTTTTATTTCTCCATCTTTAAGATAAGCCATCTGGTTAGGTTTGAGTTGGCACTGATAATTGCCTGCGGTTATCTTTACAGCCCCTTCCATCAACGCTGTCGCAAAGGTACTGTCATCCGAATAAGATTCCACATTAAATTGGGTACCAAGCACTTCTACATTTCCTTTTGGAGTTTGTACAATAAAAGGTTTATGAATATTTTGAGCAACCTGAAAGTAGGCTTCACCGTCAAGTTTAATCCGGCGTTCTTTATCTGCGAAAACTGCAGGATATTCAATTTTAGTACGAGAATTCAGCCAAACTTTGGTTCCATCAGACAATTCCAAATTGATACGTTGACCAGCTGGAACACTGATTTTTTGAGCAGTGAGCCAATATTCTTGTCGCTCTTGGTTCTTGTAAAATAGTGTGATGACCAGAGTAATCGCTGCAACTGCTGCAATTTCTATAAATTTCCTAAATTTAAACTTCTTTTTTGAAGACTGTGAAACAGTTTCTTTTTTCGTGTCTTTACTCAGAAGCAATGTCATATCATACATCTTTCTTTCTTTAAAATAAGTACGACGGTTTTCAGTTGATGCTTCCATCCACTTACGAACTTTCATCTCTTCGTCCGTAGTAGCCTGACCTTCAAAAAAACGTATTAACAAATTTTTATCCATACTCTGTTATATTGTATAATAAAAGATAATATAAATTTATTTATCTTCTTACTATACATATAAGCAAGTGATGCTTTCATATCCCTAATGAAAAAAGGTGTTTTTTTTATTTTAAAAGGAAATAAATAAAAAAAGGTAGATAATCTTTTAGTTGTATCCGTAGTTCTCTTAAAGCTTTTGTGATATGAAATTCTACCGATTTATAGCTGATATTCAGCTTTTCGGCAATTTCTTTATGCGGAAGGTTCTGAATACGGCTCATTATAAAAATTTCTCGGGTACGTTCTGGCAGAAGATCCAAAGTGTCATTGACTATTTTTTGTGCTTCAGCCGCAAAAATTTCATAAGGTTCACAAGCTTCCAAGGTGGCAATACGGGTATTCAGTTCCCATTGGGCATGTTCGTACAATTGTTCAGATACTTCTTTAATAACTGTTTTGTGTTGAAGATAATTCAAACATTTATGTTTGATAACCGTAAGCACATATGCAGGTATATTAGACTCTTTATTAAGTTCGGTTCTATGTTCCCAATAGTAAATAAGGGAATCTATCACAATGTCTTCAGCTATAGTAGCATCACGGGTAAAGGTTTGTGCGAACCGGACGAAACGACCTTTGTATATTGTAAAAAGTTCATTGAATAATGATAAATCTGAAACTTGTTCCATTATATTATACTAGCCTGTTGGTGTGATAAAAAATATTTTATAAATTATACATAATATATGCAATATTCGCAAAAGTCCTTGACTTTTGCAAGTAAATAGAAACTAAATTACACGGTGATTTCTAAAATATATCACACATAAAGACATCAATTCAACATCTATAAACAAAGTATATACAAAGAATATCATTACCATGATGGAACGCAATCGTGACCGGCCTTTGATTTCGTCGAAAGAAACAAACCCATCTCATATGCTTTGGTTTCCGTCCTATTTACGAGGAATTCTTTATCGGTACGGCTACATTCGTTAATCATCGTCCAATAACGGTAAAAAGCGGGCTACCATGATCCAGAGTTAAAACTTCAGTATTTTCCTTTTTCATTTTATTTATGAACACGAAGATACGACAGACTGTTCAAGAAAAAGTTGATTATTGTAGATGTGCGCAGGTTAATGTGATTCAGAAGGTCAGATCTGTCTTCAGAGTAAAAAATATTCTGGTACGGAAGGGAAATTGGATGTGAAGGAGCCTATATATAAATATACACTTCCCCCAAGATATAAAACCCGCCCCCCTGCAACAGCCCTACTTGAACAAACTTGTTAGTCCCCTGTTCCAACCTCCGGAGGCTATGAATGTTTTTTCTTAACAAGTAACAGTCCGCTCTGATATAGAACCTAAACCCGAAAGATTATATATCTTACAAGTGTAACATATATAACGATGACACCTGAAGATCTATCATGTGTCACGGCATCTTCTATGATTCATAATCAAACCGATCAAGTATCATTCATCTATAGAAAAGAAAATTGCCTTCATCATTCATAAAAACAAATAATGAAGGCAATACACTAAATTATATACAATCAATCCCTAATCATTCAGCTACTACTTCAACTACACGACTGTTGAGTTGCTGTGTAGTAAATAGATTCAATCCTACATTCATCAAGAATTCTCCAGAGAAAACCTCACCATTGCCTGATAAAGAAGAATTGGCTCCGGGCATCAAGTTGATTTCTTTCACACGATACATTTTGTCTGCATCAAGCCCCTGCAAACGCACCGGCAATGTTTTTTCCGCATAACGGGGATGAATATCGAAAGCAAATACAACTGCTTTATCCTTATCTTTGCCCACATACATAGTAGAGGTATGATTACTGCCATAAGGAGATACCAAACGGTACATATCGCCTTCCAGAACGACCGGTTTCAAACGGTTATAATTCTGTACAGCAGTACGGCAATAAGTTTCATCATCCTTACTCATATCCGCTAATTTTATATCAAAACCGAGTTTGCACATCATAGCCACATCCGTACGGAATTTCACACTGCTATTCTTATTCCATGTGGTAACATGAGCGCACATTGTCTTGGCTGGGAACACCTGTGAAAATCCCCACTGAATAAATAAACGTTCAATAGGATCGGTATTATCACTAGGCCAGAATTCTGTAAAATAGCTCAAAGCCTCATAATCCGAACGCCCACCGCCACCGGAACAAAGCATCATCGGCAGATCAGGATATTTTGCTTTCACACGTTCCAATACATTATATAAGCCACGCACATAATCAATATATAAATGTGACTGCTTGTCTTTCAAATAAACAGAGTAAATATTTGTAATAGGGCTATTGCAATCCCATTTGAAGAAAGCGATATCAGGATATTTCGTCATCAAATTGTCCACAACTCCGAACACATAATCCTGTACTTTCGGATTACTCAAATCCAGAACCAACTGGTTACGGAAATAATACTCGTCACGGTTCGGAAGATGAATCACCCAGTCTTTATGCTTTTCATACAACTCACTCTTAGGATTCACCATTTCCGGTTCAATCCAGATACCGAACTTTATACCTTTTTTCTTAGCGGCTTCCGTCAGATAACCAATGCCATGAGGAAGCTTGTCAGCCGTTTCATCCCAGTCACCTAACCCTTGATGATCACCACTGCGCGGATACTTGTTGGCAAACCAACCATCATCCAACAAAAACATATCCACACCCAGTTCTACTGCATCATCCATCAACTTCACCAATTTCGCTTCATCAAAATCAAAATAGGTGGCTTCCCAATTATTCAACAAAGTCATACGAGTCTGGTTCCCATCCTTTACCTGATACTTACGGGCCCAATCATGGAAATTACGGCTAGCCTGTCCTTTACCTGTAAAACTGTAAGTAAAATAAAAATCGGGAGTACGGAAGATTTCATTCGGTTTCAGACTATATTCCGAAGCATACGGATTAATACCCGAAATAACACGCAGTTCGTTCTTATTATCTACTTCGAATACAAAACTGAAATTACCTGTCCATCCTAATGTTCCGACCAACACTTCACCTTGGTTCTCTTCTGACTTTCCGTCCAATGCAAGTTGGAAGAAAGGAGAGCAGAACATATTGGCACGTGCTCCCAACTTGGTATCAATCGTTTTTTTACCAAATTCCAAAGGCTGTTCCTTCACATGCGCCTCACTGGCCCAGTCTCCCGAGAATTCAGTCAGGAAATAGTTGGCACGATTCAAGTGCAACATGGAAGACGCATACTTATGAAGCTGCACAGGTTTCTTTTCCCGATGACTGATTTCAGTGAAAGTCTTTATTAGATTTTCTTTCTGGTAAGCCACATAATGAAGTTTTACAGTTACAGGATATTTATCATCCTGCATAGTAATCACTACTTCATCTACCCCCGGCGACACTTGATTCCGAGTATGAGATACATATTTTAACAAAGTAGAAGGATTGCCGTCATTATGCACTATATGAATAGCCGGTTCAAAATAATCTTCCATGCCATGAGTCAGATATGCTTCGCTGCCCTGCGGCAAGTGGGCAATATCTGTAGCATGATTCAACCTCTTTCCCAAATAACTTTGATATAGACGTCCATTATTACCAACCCGGTAAATAAGGTCTACATTTTCTGTACTAATTTTAATTACTGGCTTATCCGCCGCCTTTAACATAAATGATATGCATAAAAAACATATCAAGAAGAGCAATCTTTCTTTCATGGTATTATTCATCGATTAAAATTATAGTGCAAAAAGCCCAATTTTAAAATTCACTCTTCAAATATACCATAAAAACACTAATACTCAATTTCTTTTTTAAATGAATTTTTATCCTTATGATTATCCCGACATCTCCAATCCCTCTTAATGTAAAAAAATCATAAATTCAGGAATGTTACTCCAATTACCGTATTCTTTTCACCTATTTTCTTATATTTGTAAATTATTCCATCACACAAACGTAAAAACAAATGGACCAGACCTTACTAAAATACTGGAAAACTTGTCTTCAAGATGCAGAGCGCAAAGCTATTGCTCTCAAAGGACCACGAATCACCCTAAACATTGGTGACAAGATACTTAAATTCATTCCTCTCAAAAGTATTCCTGTTATTTTCCCTGATTGGAAAGCAGAAGACAGCAATGAAAAACAAAAAGTGATGATTGCTCCTTAGTATTCTTTTGCCCGAATTTGAAAACGGCTGGACTTCCCAATCAGAAAGACCGGAATATCCCTTCTTGATTACTGCCACCATGTTGCCTGACGGCAAACTAACCGTATGCGAGAACGTGTACAAGGACCTCGGCAACGGGCTGTTCCAGCGCAACCGTCTCCGTCGCCGTCCGGGAACCGTATCCGTAGCCGCAGCCATCCAGAATAAATACAACATAACGGTGGTGCCGCATATTCTTTGCAGCGGTTTCAGCCGTGAGGATACCGAATATGTATTGCTCGACCTGCAATTCCTGAACATCACAGACCTTTTGGTGTTACGCGGAGACAAGGCAAAACACGAGTCGGTATTCACTCCCGAGAAGAACGGTTATCATCATGCCGTTGAATTGCAGGAACAGATTAACCAATTCAATAAGGGCATCTTTGTAGACGGTTCCGAGATGAAAGTCACCAATACTCCTTTCTCATACGGAGTGGCCTGTTATCCGGAGAAACACGAAGAAGCGCCCAACATCGATACGGACATTTATTGGCTGAAAAAGAAAATGGAAACCGGAGCGGAATATGCCGTTACCCAATTGTTCTATGACAACCGGAAATACTTCGATTTCGTAGAACGCGCCCGCAAAGCCGGAGTTACCATCCCCATTATACCGGGCATCAAGCCGTTCAAGAAGCTTTCGCAACTCAGCATGATACCCAAAACGTTTAAAGTAGACCTGCCCGAAGAGCTGACAAACGAAATCTTGAAATGCAAGAATGATGCAGAAGCGCAACAGGTAGGTATCGAATGGTGCGTGCAGCAATGCAAGGAACTGATGAAGCACCATATTCCCAGCATCCATTTCTATTCCATAGGTGCAGTGGACAGCATCAAGGAAGTAGCCAAACAGATTTATTAACCAAATACCGACACCGTGTTTTTTAAAGATGTAATAGGCCAGGATACAGCCAAACAACAATTGATACAAGAGGTGCGGGAAGGACGTATTCCTCACGCGCAACTGTTCTGCGGACCGGCAGGAGTAGGCAAACTTCCGCTGGCTATGGCTTATGCCCGTTACATCTGCTGCCCGAACCGCACGGAGACCGATGCCTGCGGCACGTGTCCTTCGTGTGTGAAATGGAATAAACTGGTGCATCCGGACGTACACTTCGTATTCCCCATCGTGAAAAGCGCCAAGGGGAAGAAAGAAGTTTGCGATGACTACATAGCCGACTGGCGGCATCTTGTACTAAGCAACCCCTATTTCTCACTGAATCATTGGCTGAATGAAATGGGAGCGGAAAACGGACAAGCGATTATCTACGCAAAGGAAAGCGATGAAATCACCCGTAAGCTCAGTTTGAAATCCAGCGAAGGCGGATACAAGGTAACCATTGTATGGCTGCCTGAAAAGCTGCACGAGGTCTGCGCCAATAAATTGCTGAAACTGCTGGAAGAGCCGCCTGAGAAGACCATCTTCCTGTTGGTTTCCGAAGCACCCGAAATGATATTGTCTACCATACTCAGCCGTACACAACGTTTCAACATCCGCAAAATAGATGAGGCAAGCATGGCAAACGCGCTGCAACAAAAGTACGGCGTGCAACCGGCGGACAGCCAGACCATAGCCCATCTGGCAAACGGAAACTTCATCAAGGCGTTGGAAACAATCCACCTGAATGAAGAGAATGAGTTGTTTTTCAATCTGTTCGTCAGCCTGATGCGCCTCTCCTATCAACGGAAAATACGGGAAATGAAGCAATGGAGCGAACAACTCGCGGCTATGGGGCGCGAACGCCAAAAGAATTTTCTGGAATACTGCCAGCGCATGATACGGGAAAATTTCATCTATAACCTGCATCGGAAAGAGATGAACTACATGACCCTGCCCGAACAGAACTTCGCTACCCGGTTTGCCCCGTTTGTCAACGAACGGAATGTTATGGGTATTATGGATGAACTCAGCGAAGCGCAAGTGCACATTGAACAGAATGTGAATGCCCGTATGGTATTCTTTGATTTTTCACTGAAAATGATTGTTCTGTTAAAACAATAGAAGAATCCTTTTCAACTAACATATAACATAGTAAATCATCAAAATAACAGATAGAATGATGGAATTTAAACTACATAACGGAAGCGGCGGTCTCTGCTGCAAAAGCTGCGGCAGGCAAGACAAGCAACTGAACACTTACGACTGGCTTGCCGACATCCCCGGCAATGCAGAGGAATCGGACATGGTGGAAGTTCAGTTCAAAAATACCCGCAAGGGTTATTTCCGCAACAGCAACAAAATTCCTTTGGAAAAAGGCGATATAGTAGCCGTGGAAGCTACTCCCGGACATGATATAGGCGTAGTAACCCTTACCGGGCGGCTTGTACCGCTACAGATGCGTAAGGCAAATATCAAGTCGGAAGCGGATATCAAGCGCATCTACCGCAAAGCCAAACCGGTGGATATGGACAAGTATAACGAGGCGAAAGCGCGTGAACACAGCACGATGATACGTGCCCGCCAGATCGCTCTTGACCTCAACCTCAATATGAAAATCGGGGATGTGGAATATCAGGGAGACGGCAACAAAGCAATCTTCTACTACATTGCCGATGAACGCGTAGACTTCCGCCAACTGATTAAGGTGCTTGCCGACGCTTTCCATGTACGCATCGAAATGAAGCAGATCGGTGCACGTCAGGAAGCCGGCCGTATCGGCGGTATCGGACCTTGCGGCCGTGAGTTGTGTTGCGCTACCTGGATGACATCGTTTGTTTCCGTTTCGACCAGCGCCGCCCGCTACCAGGATATTTCACTGAATCCGCAAAAGCTTGCCGGACAATGCGCCAAACTGAAATGCTGCCTCAACTACGAAGTGGACTGTTACGTAGAAGCACAAAAACGCCTGCCTTCCAAAGAAATCGAATTGGAAACCAAAGACGGCGTATTCTATTTCTTCAAAGCCGACATTCTCAGCAACCAGATAACTTACTCCACCGACAAGAGTATCCCTGCCAATCTGGTTACTATCAGCGGAAGACGCGCCTTTGAAGTTATCGGTCTGAATAAAAGGGGCATCAAACCGGAGAGCCTGTTGGAAGAGACACATCGCACCGAACCCAAGAAACCGGTAGACCTGCTGGAGCAGGAAAGCCTGACCCGCTTCGACCGTAACCGCAAGAACAAGAACGGCGGAGACGGCAACAATGGAAACGGTAATGGAAATAACGGCGGCAACCGGAATAAAAAGAAGAAAAAGACTCCCAATAACCGACCGCAAGGCGGAGAACAGTCTGCCGCTCCGCAACAACAAGAGCAGCCCAGACAGCAGGGAGACGAAAAACGGCCGCAAGGAAATGAAAGACGTTCACAACGGAATAGCAACAACCGTAAACGTCCTCACAACAACAAGCCCAAACCTCAGGGAGATAAACCTGCTCAAAATGACAAGCCTGCTCAAGAATAAGACAAAGACTCTGAGATATATCATACTGCTGTTTATCGTAAGCGCATTAGGCGCTTGCGATAAACAGACTGTATATCATGCATTCCAATCCATTCCGCAAGAGGGTTGGAAACGACAGGACACACTCCTTTTCAATGTCGCTGTGCCCGATTCGCAAACTTACTACAAACTGATAGTAGAAATTAGAAACCGCAGCACTTACCCTTACCAAAACATCAACTTATCCGTCTGCTATGACAGTCCGGAATTGAAAAAGCTACAGACAGATACATTGACAGCCGTCTTAGCCGATAAAGAAGGCATATGGAAAGGAGATGGCTGGGGCGGTTTATATCAGTCTGCATTTCCCGCAGGAAACATCAAGATAGGGAAACCCGGTGACTACCTTTTCAAAGTAGCTTATACATTACCCGACAGCCTCCTGCCCGGCATCAATGATGTGGGAATCAAATTACAACGATAATATTATACCAACCTTCTATTTCTCCCCGCATCAATACGCAGGAATATAAACAACAGTATCGTAAAGCCCCATAACGAAGACCCCCCATAGCTGAAGAAAGGCAACGGAATACCGATAACAGGCGTCAATCCGAGCACCATCCCGATGTTTATGAAAAGATGAAACAGGAAAATACTCAGCACCGAATACCCGTATACTCTGCCAAATGCGGACTGCTGCCGCTCTGCCAACGCTATCAGACGAAGTATCAAAGCCAGGAACAAGAGTAATACAGCCGTCGAACCGATAAAGCCTTCTTCTTCGCCTACGGTACAGAATATGAAATCCGTGTCCTGTTCGGGAACATATTTAAGTTTGGTCTGTGTACCATTCAAAAAGCCTTTCCCCGTCAAGCCGCCCGAACCGATAGCAATCTTCGATTGATTTACGTTATATCCCGCTCCTGCCAAGTCCTCTTCCATGCCCAACAGAACCTTAATGCGAATCTGCTGGTGAGGTTCCAATACTTTATTGAAAAAATAGTCGCTGGAGTAGAGAAAACCTATCGAACCTATGGCAAACAAACCAATAAGAAAATAACTCCAATGGCGTTCACTCAAAGCAAGGAAGAATAAATAACATGTTACAACCACACACAATCCCCATTGCACCCATACCAGATTAAAAGGGGTTATATATTCCGAAACCAGATAAGCGACAAGCAATACGATAAAAGAACCGACGATGATATTCCGAACCGGCTCCCATTTCTTCTTATATACCCATACCATTCCACCGGCAAAGAGCAAAATCATCGACAGTACCACAAACTCTCCGATAGGTGTTGGAGTATCTGCAATAAAGACTTGATCAAAACGGATACCCACCACAAAATATACCACAGCGCAAATACCGGAGAAAAGCACTACTCCGGGCATACCTTCACGATAAAGCATCAGGAAGAAAGCCATATAAACCAATGCAGACCCCGTTTCCCGCTGAAGAATAATCAGCGTCATCGGCAGAAGAATAAGGAAAGCCAGCATCAACGCGCTCTTCCAGCTTTTTATAGTGAACGAATAGGCGCTCATATACTTGGCCAACGCCAATGCCGTGGCAAACTTGGCAAATTCAGCCGGTTGTAGACTGACAGGCCCCAAAATCAGCCAAGACCGTGAGCCTTTGGTATCAGGAGCAATAAAAATGGTGACAACCAACAAGAGAATGAGTCCTATATATATAATGTAAGAGAACATATCATAAAGCGTGTCTTCCAGCATCAGCAGAATAAATCCCAACCCGAATGAGCAGACAATCCACATGAACTGCTTGCCGGCACGGGTAGAGAAATCAAGAAAATCACGGTCACCATAGTCGTAACTTGCCCCGCAAATACTGAACCAGCCGAATACAATCAACATCAGGTAGATTATAATCGTCACCCAATCCAATGATTTCCATATACTGTCTCTTCTTACCATTTATACTGCTACTGTTTGACTGTTTATTACCTTTCTTCGTCTCCGTACAGAATTACGCGGTTGCTGAATTCCTCCGCACGTATCTCATTCTCCGGCGATAACTTGCCATGCAAGTACTGATCCATCATCATCGCACCGATAGGGACGCCGTAGGTTGCACCAAAACCGCCATTTTCCACATACACCGCAATAGCAATTTTAGGATCATTCATCGGAGCGAATCCCATGAACACCGAATGGTCTTTACCGCGATTTTGTGCCGTACCGGTTTTGCCGCATGCCTCTACACCCGGCAGGATTGTGCCGACCATACGGCAGGTTGCACTACCCGTACTACCTGTAACAGCGGCACGCAT
>ENA-ORCN01002069-ORCN01002069.1-human-gut-metagenome-genome-assembly--contig:-NODE-2069-length-11663-cov-23.403849_pt1 | contig 11663 bp, 10 predicted proteins | sample MGYA00242984_ERZ507984 | MGnify/ENA primary metagenome ERZ507984 (study PRJEB26167, sample SAMN06115395) | human gut metagenome | host: Homo sapiens | place: China:Hubei | collected 2016-05-19... | reverse complement strand
CGGAGCAAAAAAGAAACCCGAAAACCCTTGAAAATAAAGGGTTTTCGGGTAAGTGGCGATTACTCCCACTCAATCGTTGCCGGCGGCTTGCTGGTGATATCATACACGATCCTGTTGATGTGGTCCACCTCGTTGATGATCCGGCTCGAGACCTTCTCCAGCACCTCGTAGGGGATGCGCGCCCAGTCCGCCGTCATAAAGTCGGTGGTCGTCACGCCGCGCAGCGCCAGCGTGTAGTCGTAGGTGCGGAAGTCCCCCATCACGCCAACGGAGCGGTTGTTGGTCAGTACGGCAAAGTACTGGTGCACCTTGCGGGAAAGCCCGGCCTCCGCCAGCTCCTCCCGGAAGATGGCATCTGCATCCCGCAGGATCTCCAGCTTATCCTTGGTCACCTCGCCGATGACACGGATGGCCAGCCCCGGCCCGGGGAACGGCTGCCGCCACACCAGATACTCCGGCAGGCCCAGCTCCAGCCCCAGGCGGCGCACCTCGTCCTTAAAGAGCAGCCGCAGCGGCTCCACGATCTCCTTAAAGTCCACATAGTCCGGCAGGCCGCCCACATTGTGGTGGCTCTTGATGACCGCGGCATCCCCCGCGCCGGATTCGATCACATCCGGGTAAATGGTGCCCTGCGCCAGGAAATCCACCTTACCGATCTTTTTGGCTTCTTCCTCAAAGACCCGAATAAACTCCTCGCCGATGATCTTGCGCTTTCTCTCCGGCTCGGTCACCCCGGCCAGCCGGCCCAGGAACCGCTCCTCGGCGTTCACGCGGATAAACTTCATCCCACGCCCGGCAAAGGCCGCCTCCACCTCATCGCCCTCGTTCTTGCGCATCAGGCCGTGGTCCACAAAGATGCAGGTCAGCTTATCGCCCACCGCGCGGTCCAGCAGGGCAGCCGCCACGCTGCTGTCCACCCCGCCGGAAAGCGCCAGCAGCACCTTGCCGTCGCCGATCTTCTCCCGCAGAGCTTCCACCGTGCTGCGGGCATAGTCCTTCATGCTCCAGTCGCCCTTGGCATGGCAGATCTCATACAAAAAGTTCTTCAGAATATCATTGCCGAACTGGGTGTGCTCTACCTCCGGGTGGAACTGCACCCCGTACAGGTTTTTCTCTTTACACTGGATGCCCGCATTGGCGGTGGCTGCCGTATGGCAGATGGCGGTAAAGCCCTCCGGCAGACGGCTCACATAGTCCACGTGGCTCATCCAGCAGATGGCCTCCTGCGGCATCCCCTTAAAGAGCAGGCTCTCGGTATCGTAGTGCACCGGCGTCTTGCCAAATTCGCGGGTCGGCGCGCTTTTCACCTCGCCGCCCAGCACCTGGCTCATCATCTGCAGACCGTAGCACAGTCCCAGGATGGGCAGTCCCTGCTGGAATACCGCCGGGTCCACCTTGGGCGCGCCTTCCTCGTATACGCTGTTCGGCCCGCCGGTAAAGATGATCCCGATGGGGCAGAGCTCCTCTATCTTTTCCAGCGCCTTTTTGTAGGGGTGCACCTCGCAGTAAACGCCCAGGTCACGCACCCGCCGGGCGATCAGTTCATTATACTGCCCGCCGAAATCCAACACCAAAACTGTCTCGTGTTTCATGTTCCACCTCGTTTATTCTTCGCAGCCGTTTCGGCTCAATATCCCAGTTTCTCGTCTATCAGCACCACTATGGTCTCCCCCACGCCTTTCATGGGCCCCATGTGGATGGTCATACCCCGGCAGATGCGCTCGGGGCTCTGGCAGTCATAGCACTTCATTACCTCGCTCAGGGCACAGGGGGTCCTGCGGTTCAGCCGCTTCGCGTTCAGCGGGCTGGCGATGTTCCTCGCCCGCCATATCGCTGCCTCCAGCGTCGGGGCCAGCTTATTCAGCCCCACGATAAAGTACACCTTCTCCGGCCCGTACAGCGTGGCCGCCACCCGGTTGCCGGTGCCGTCGATGTTCACCAGCTCGCCGGTTTCCGCCACGCCGTTGGCGCTGCTGATATACACCGGAGCCGTCACGCCCTTATCGGTGTCCTTTCTATCCCAGCTGCGGCCCCGGGCGTAAACGGTACACCCTGCGGCCTCCAGCTTTTCGGGCAGGCCCAGCTGGGCGGCGGTCATGCTGCCGCCCATCCCGATTTCCTGCCCCTTCAGCTCCTCGCACAGGGCCTCGGCGGCTTCGGCGCCGGTGGCGTAGCGCCGCACGGTAAAGCCCCGTTTCTTCATATTTTCAGCGGTTTTCTGCCAGTCCATATCGTCCTCCGTTTTGTTTAGGCGCGGTGCCACTTCACCCCTTTGGGGGTATCGGTCAGCACAATGCCCCGGGCGGTCAGCTCATCACGGATGCGGTCCGCCGTTGCAAAGTCCTTATTTTTGCGGGCGGCCTGCCGCTCGGCGATCAGCGCGTCGATCTCCGGGTCGCTTTCCTCGGCCGCCGGCGCCTGCTTCTTCTCCTGGTGCTTGGCCGCCTCCTCAAAGAGCCCCAGTCCCAGCACCGTTTCAAATTCCTTCAGCAGCATGGCCTTGGTCTTATCGTTGGTCTTGGCCTTCAGCACATCGTACACCGCCGTCACCGCCAGCGAGGTATTTAGGTCGTTATCCAAGGCGTCGGTAAATTCCTTCCGCAGCGCCGCGGCCGCCTCCTCATCGATGGCGTCGCTCTCCACTGGCTTCAGCGCCGCCACTCTGGCCACCAGCTTTTCATAGGCCTGCTCGGCGTTATCCAGGTTCTCGTAGCTAAAGACCAGCGCCTTGCGGTAGTGGCTCTGCAGGCAGAAGAACCGATAAGCCAGCGGACGGTAACCCTTTTGCTCCAGCAGGGAAACGGTCAAAAATTCACCCTTGCTCTTGCTCATCTTGCCGGTATTGGTATTCAGGTGCAGCACATGAAACCAGTAATTGCACCACTTGTGACCGAGATATGCTTCACTTTGGGCGATCTCGTTGGTGTGGTGCGGGAAGGCATTATCAATGCCGCCGCAGTGGATATCCAGGTCCTCGCCCAGGTGCTTCATCGAAATGCCGCTGCACTCGATGTGCCAGCCGGGGTAACCCACGCCCCAGGGGGAATCCCACTTCAGCTCCTGGTCCTCAAACTTGCTCTTGGTGAACCACAGCACAAAGTCTGCCTTGTTGCGCTTGTTCTGGTCCTCTTCCACGCCCTCCCGGACACCGACGGCGAGATCCTCCTCGTTGTGGTCGTTAAAGACATAATACTTCTCCAGCTTGGAGGTATCAAAGTAAACATTGCCGCCTGCTACATAGGCGTAGCCTTTTTCCAGCAGCCCCTCCACCAGCTTGATGAATTCGGGAATGCAGGCGGTGGCGGGCTCCACCACATCCGGGGTCTTAATATTCAGCTTGCGGCAGTCCTCAAAGAAGGCGTCGGTGTAGTATTTGGCGATCTCCATCACCGTTTTATGCTCGCGCTTCGCGCCCTTCAGCATCTTGTCCTCGCCGGTATCGGCGTCGCTGGAGAGGTGCCCCACATCGGTGATGTTCATGACCCGCTTTACATTGTAGCCGCAGTACCGCAGGTACTTTTCCAGCACATCCTCCATGATGTAGGTGCGCAGATTGCCGATATGGGCAAAGTGGTACACGGTGGGGCCGCAGGTATACATCTTCACGATGTCCGGGTGATTGGGCACAAATTCCTCTTTTTTGTGGCTCAAACTGTTATAAAGCTGCATAATATTACTCCTTGTATTGCAATTCGACCCTTACCGGTCGCTGTAAAGCTCTTTGTTCTTCAGCATATAGTTGGCGCCGCTCAGCACCGTCGTCGCCACCACTATGCCCATCAGCACCACAAAGACGGTGTGGGCCCAGCCCGCTTCCGGGAACAGCCACAGCATCAGCAGGGTGTAGTTCAGCCATATCATCTGGCTGATGGTCTTGATCTTGCCCCATTTATCGGCGGCGATCACCACGCCCTTACCGGCCGCGATCAGCCGCAGGCTGGTCACCATAAATTCTCTTGCCAGAATGACCACGACCACCCACACCGGCACATCGGCCACCGGGATAAAGGCCACCAGGGCGCTCATCACCAGCAGCTTATCGGCCAGCGGGTCCATCAGCTTGCCAAAGTCGGTCACCAGGCCCCGGCTGCGGGCAATGTGCCCATCCAGCGTATCGGTAAAGCAGGCGATCAGATAAACCAGCAGCGCCCACAGGTAGTGCATCGGGATGCTCTCCACCAGCACCAGCACCAGAAAGACCGGGATCAGAATGATGCGCAGCATCGTCAGCTTATTGGGTAAATTCATTTTGTATCCTCCTTCGCTTTCGCCATGCCGATGAGGTCATAGCCGTCGGTATCGGTGATGAGCACCGGCACATAGCTGCCGGGCTCTATTTCGTCCTCACTGGTAAAGTACACTCTGGTATCAATATCCGGGGCATCCATGTAGCTGCGGCCGTAGTATTGGCCGTCCTCCCAGCCCTCCGCCAGCACCTCCAGCGTACGGCCTGTGCACCGGTCGGCAAAGTCAAATGCCGCGCTCATCTGCAGCTCCATAATGATCTCGGCCCGGCGGCGGCGCACCTCCTCCGGGATCTGCTCCAGCTCGGCAGCGGGGGTATCCTCCTCCTGGCTGTAAGCAAAGCACCCCAGCCGGTCAAAGCGCACCTCCTCCACCAGCTTACACAGCTCGGCAAAGTCCTCCTCGCTTTCGGTGGGGAACCCGGCGATCAGCGTCGTTCTCAACACCACATCGGGGATCTTCTCCCGGATCTTTTGGCACAGCGCGGTGATAGATCTCCGGTCGCCCCGGCGGTTCATATCCCGCAGCACATGGGCGCTGGCGTGCTGCACCGGAATATCGAAGTAATGCACCGCCTTGGGCTGGCGGGCTATGGTGTCGATCAGCTTATCGGTGACCCGGTCGGGGTAGCAGTACAGGATGCGCACCCAGTGCACCCCCTCTATCTCGCACACCGCGTCGATCAGCTCCGGCAGGCGGCCCTCACCGTAAATATCTTCCCCGTAGCGGGTGGTATCCTGCGCCACCAGGTTCAGCTCGGTCACGCCGCGGGCGGCCAGCTCCTTGCATTCCTCTATCACATTTTCCATGGGCCTGCTGCGGAATCGGCCCCGGATGAGCGGAATGGCGCAGTAGCTGCACCGGTTGTCGCAGCCCTCGGCCACCTTCACATAGGCAAACCACGGCTCATTGGCCAGCATCCGTTCCCCTTCCATCGAAAGGGACTCCTTCTCGCCATATTCCGTAAAGTGCTCGCCCATTACAGCTTTCCGTATCGCCTCGCCTATCTTTCCGTTGCTGCCTATCCCCAGCACCACATCCGCCTCAGGGATCTCCCGTGCCAGCTCCTCACGGTAGCGCTCCGCCAGGCAGCCGGTCACCGCCACGCATTTCAGGCTGCCCTCGCCCTTGGCGGCGCAGCACTCCAGTATCGTGTCAATGGATTCCTTCTTGGCGTCCTCAATAAAGCCGCAGGTGTTCACGATCACCGCGTCACACTCGGTCATGTCATTGCAGATCGTAAATCCATCCCCGGCCAGCATCGCCAGCAGGCGCTCGGCATCCACCTGGTTTTTGCTGCACCCCAGCGAGATCATTCCCACTTTAATCGTCACGGCAGTTTTCCTCCTGCTCCAGTATCGTATTCATCGCCGCCTTTATCGCCTCCAGCGGGTAGCCCCGCCGGTACAGCGCCGCGATGGTCTTTTCCATCCCGGCCCGGTCAGCCATGTTCTTCGCGTATTTCTTCCGGATGAGGGCAAGCAGCTCCTCCTGCCCATCCCCGGTTTCCGGCGTTTCCTCCGGCTCCGGCGTTTCTCCGTCCTCCGGCAGAGCTTCCATCGCCCGACTCACCGCCTGCCGTATCACCTCGTAGGAGAACCCCCGGCGCTGCAGGGCGGCTTTCACCTTGTCCCGCTCCCTGCGGTCCCGCAGCCTCCCGCGGTACGGCCCCTCCAGCAAACGGCAGGCCGTTTCTATCTCGGTCTCCTCGGTGATATCGGCCAGGGCCTCCTCGATGACTTCCGCCGGGACGCCCTTTTTTTGCAGCTCCATGGCGATCCTTCTCCGGGGCCATCCCCGCAGATTCACTGCGTCCGCCGCGTACCGCCGGCCGTAGTCCAGGTCATTGATGAGCCCCAGCTCCTCCATGCGGAGCACAGCGGCCTCCACGGCCTCCTCGCCGTACCAGCGCAGCAGCTTTTGCCGCAGGGTGCCGCTGGTCTGCTCCGCCGCCGAAAGGAGATCCAAAGCCCGTTCCCGGGCGCTGCGCAGTTCGTCCTCCTGCCGCAGGGTTTCCAGCCGCTCCGGCGTCACCTCGGCCCCCTTTTGCAGCCAGGGGCACAGCAGGAAGGTATCCCGGTGCAGCGAAAAGGCAAATTCGCCGTCCACCATCAGGGCGTAACGGCCCTTTTTGGTGGTTTCTATCCCGGTGACGCGCATGGTTTTTGTTCCCCCTTCGCTAATAGTTCAGTATACCATAATCCCGCCCGGTAAACAATGCACAATTCGCATAAAATCCGGGCTTTCCGGCCGCAAATGGCCGGGTCCCTGCCGCATCCCGGCCCCGGAGCAAAAGACCTCCCAGGCGCGCGGGGCGCCGGGAGGCAGAAATTCAGTTTTGCGGGGCCCGGCAAAGGGTATTTTTGCCGGGTCGTTGCGCTTTTGGAGCGGGCCGCGGTCCATACGGAAAAAAGCGGCAAATCTTCTGGCCCGACCGGCTTATTCGTCCTCGTCCACCTCGGCGGTCAGGTTTACCTGGCCCAGCTTTTTGGGGGCGGCGGCCGCGGCGGTACGGCCCATCAGCTTATCGGCGTTGGCCATCACCTTGGCGGCGATCTCCTCGGCCAGCTCGGGGTTCTGCCGCAGGTATTCCTTGGCGTTATCACGGCCCTGGCCCAGCCTTATCTCGCCGTAATTAAACCACGCGCCGGATTTCTGCACGATATCCAGCTTGCTGCCCAGATCCAGGATCTCGCCCAGGCGGGAAACGCCCTGGCCGTACATGATATCAAACTCGGCCTCCTTGAAGGGCGGGGCGACCTTGTTTTTGACCACCTTGACGCGCACCCGGTTGCCGATGACCTCGCCGCCGGCTTTGAGCTGCTCGGTGCGTCGGACATCCAGCCGGACGGAGGAGTAGAACTTGAGGGCGCGGCCGCCGGGGGTGGTCTCCGGGTTGCCGTACATCACGCCGATCTTCTCTCTCAGCTGGTTGATGAAGATGACGATGGCATTGCTTTTGCCGATGGCGCCGGTCAGCTTGCGCAGGGCCTGACTCATCAATCTGGCCTGCAGGCCGACATGGGTATCGCCCATTTCGCCCTCGATCTCGGCCTTGGTGACCATCGCGGCCACCGAGTCGACGACCACGACATCCACCGCGCCGGAACGAACCAGCGCTTCGCAGATTTCCAGGGCCTGCTCGCCGGTATCGGGCTGGGAGACCAGCAGCTGGTCAATATCCACGCCCAAATTTTTGGCGTAAACGGGGTCCAGGGCATGCTCCACATCGATGAAAACGGCGGAGCCGCCGCGCTTTTGGGCTTCGGCCACCACATGCAGGGCCACGGTGGTCTTACCGCTGGATTCCGGCCCGTAGATCTCGACGATTCTGCCGCGGGGCAGGCCGCCGATGCCCAGTGCCATATCCAGCGAAAGGGAGCCGGTGGGGATGGCTTCCACATTCATGGTGGCATTCTGGCCCAGGCGCATTACAGCCCCTTTGCCAAACTGCTTTTCGATCTGGCTGATGGCGGTTTCCAGGGCTTTTTGCTTATCGCTGGGGGCGGGGGCGGTTTCCTTTGCTTTTTTCTCGATGGCCATGCAATTTCCTCCCAAAGTGATGGTATTCTGATTCCATTGTACACGATTTTTGCCGGGATTGCAAGAGGGAAACGAAAATTTGTTCGCGGTTGGGGCAAAAATTTTTAGGCAGCGATTTTTCGGCCGTCCGGTGGGATTTTTCTCCCGCGCGCGGGCAGGTGCGCACCCATCGCGTACCCATATATACGCGTACACGCGCGCGTAGGGGATTTTTATTTGATGACATAATTTTATCTCGCCTAACGGCGGGGCAAAGTCACCGGAAGGTAACGGCCGGTACGCCTGCCCGGCGGGGGATGGTTTGTAGTCGCCTACGGCGGGGCGAAGATTTTGCAGAGTGCAAAGCCTGTACGGCTCACCGCCGGGGGGATGCTTTTCTGTGATGAAAAGTGGGCAAAAGGATTTTTAGGCCAAGATGGTAATCGCCTGGCGGCGGGGCGGAGCCTTTTACAAGGCTTAGCTAGTACGCCTCGCCGGCGTGGCGTTCCTTTTACTCGTGTGCGTCGTCGCGGGCTGCGCTCCATGTCGGGTCGCTATCCCTATGGGCTAGGCAACCCTCCAACGCTTCGCCGCTCCTCCTTTCCCCAGCGGGCCTTGCGTCCCGCCGGGGGTCCCATACCAAAACACACTTGGGGCTGTGCCCCAAGACCCCCTAACGCGTCGGAGCCCCCCGCCCGAAAAGCCAAAGGACGGCTTCCCGGAGCGGGATTAGATGACGCTTATAAGGTGCCGCAGGCGCATTTTTATGTAGAGATTGTAGATAGAGTCCCCCTTCCCCGATGCGGGAAAGGGGGTAGGGGGAAAGGGCAAATGCTGCCGCAGGCTACCTTTGGAGCGCATCTGTGCGCAGTACGGATTTGTTTTTCCCGATTACTGAGGGAAAAACAACATTCGTAGCCAGCACAGCTAAGCGTCAAGGGGGTTTGTCAAGGGGGAAACCCGGTCCCCCTTGACCGTATTTTGGTTCCTTTTGTACGCACAAAAGGAACGCCCCGGCGGCGAGCCGTGCAGACCGTCACCCTTCGGTGACTCCGTGACGCCGATAGGCGACCACAAACTGGCCCTGCCGGGTAGGCGGGATAAAACCAAGTCATAGTTTGTACTGACAATCCCTCCGTCACGGCTGCGCCGTGCCACCTCCCTTTACACAAGGGAGGCTTTGGGTCGGTGCGGGGCCGCAGACGGCTTTACAAGCTCATTTTCGCCATCAGGCGGTCCACACGGCGGGAGAGGGCGGGAAGGGTATCCAGCTGGGGATCACGGGCGAGAAGTTCGCTGGCGGCCTGCTGGGTCTTTTGCAGCAGGCGGCTATCGGCGGCAAGATCCGCCACCTTGAGCTCCGGCAGGCCGTGCTGCCGTTCCCCGAAAAAGTCGCCGGGGCCGCGCTGCTTGAGGTCCTCTTCCGCTATTTTGAAGCCGTCATTGGTGCTGCACAGCACCCGCAGGCGCTCCTTGGTTTCGGGGTTATCGGTATCGGAAAGGAGGATGCAGTGGGACTGCACCCGGCCCCGGCCCACCCGGCCGCGCAGCTGGTGGAGCTGAGAAAGTCCGAACCGCTCGGCATTTTCAATCATCATAATCACGGCATTGGGGACATCCACACCGACTTCCACCACGGTGGTGGCCACCAGCAGCTGGATCTCCCCGGCGGCAAATTCCGCCATGACCTTTTCCTTTTGGGCGGGGCGCATTTTGCCGTGGAGCAAACCGACCCGATACTGCCCAAAGGCGCCGTGGGCCAGCTCTTCGGCGTATTCCACAGCGGATTTGAGATGGGCGGCGGCCGCTTCTTCCTCCTCGCTTTGCACGGCGGGGCAGATGAGATAAGCCTGATAACCGGCATCGAGGTGGCGGCGGATATAGCCGAAGGCCCGCTCCCGGATCTCGCTATTGATGAGGTAGGTGCGCACCGGCTGGCGGCCGGCGGGCAGCTCATCGATGATGGAGAGCTCCAGATCGCCGTAGACGATCATAGCCAGGGTGCGGGGAATGGGGGTGGCGGACATGACCAGGACATGGGTATCCTGGCCCTTTTGCCGCAGGGCGGTCCGCTGCTGCACCCCAAACCGGTGCTGTTCATCGGTGATGACCAGCCCCAGCCGGGAAAACTCGGTATCGGCGGTGAGAATGGCATGGGTACCGATGCAGAGATCGAGTTCCCCGGCGGCGAGGGCGGCTTTGAGGGACTCCTTCTTTTTGATGGAAAGGGAGCCGGTGAGGAGGGCCACCCGCATACCAAGGCGCTCCAGGAGAGGGGCAAGATTGTGGTAATGCTGCTGGGCCAGGATCTCAGTGGGGGCCATTAGGGCGCTCTGGGCGCCATTGAGGAAGGCGAAATAGCAGCAGGCCGCTGCCACCGCCGTTTTGCCGCTGCCCACATCCCCCTGCACCAGGCGGTTCATGGGGGTACCGCTGCACATATCGCCGATGGCTTCGGCAATGGCGCGCTGCTGGGCGCCGGTCAGCTGATAAGGCAGAGCCTGATAGTAGGCGGTAAGGGGGTGCGGCTGCATGGGGACGATATGCCGCAATGCCCGGCCCTGGCGCATCCGGGCAAAGCAGATGGTAAGGCAGAGCAGTTCATCAAAGACCATGCGGCTGCGGCCGGTTTCGATCGCCGCCCAATCGCGCGGGAAGTGGACGGCATGGAGGGCTTCCGAGTAGCTCATCAGGCCGTACTGCTGCGGCAGACCGCTGCCCGCCAAAGGATCGGGGAGCTGCTCCACCTGGTGGAGGGCTTCGGCGACCTGGCGGCTGACCATCTTATTGCTGAGGCCCTGGGTGAGCTGATAGACCGGCAGCAGGGTGCCGGCTTCCTCCGGGCGGAACACCTGCGGGGAGTCCATCTGCCGGGCGTAAAAGCCGCCGGTAAGGGTACCGTAAAAGAGGTACTCCTCCCCCTCGCGCAGCGAATCGACGGTGTATTTGGCATTGAAAAAGGTGATGTGGAGGGTGACGGGGCCATCCACGGCGGTGAGGCGAAAAACGGAAAGCCCCCGGCGGATGCGCTGCTCCCGGCCCTTGGCGGCCAGCAGCGCCCGGACGGCGCATTTCTGCCCCGGAATGGCTTCCGCCAGCGGGGTGGGATGGGTGAGATCGACATAGCGGCGGGGGATGTGGTAGAGGAGGTCCTCCACGGTATCCACGCCGAGCTTATGGTAAAGCTGGGCGCGGCTCTCCCCTACCCCTTTGAGGTAGCGGATATCGCTTTGCAGTTCCAGCGGCACAGGGCGGCCTCCTTTCCGGGGAGTACTTGGGTATGAGTTTATTATACCCGGCGGCGGTTAAAAAAGGAAGCCCCCGTAGGGGGGCAGGGTGATCAGGAGGCAACGCCGAAGCGGCCGGTCCACACCAGGATATTGATGGTGAGCACAAAGAGCAGAATGGCGGTGCCGATGAAGATGAGCGCGATGCCGACCTTTTTGAGGGCTTCGCTCTCGTCACCGCGCTTAGAAGCGACGCGGGCCATGATGCCGCCGATGAGCAGAACGCCCAGACCGATCCAGAAAAGCATAAACATATCCTCCCAAAATTAACGCTGAAAGTATTATAACGAAAGCGCGGGAAAAATGCAATGCGGGGCGGGGAAATGTTATAGCCCATTGCGGGGAAAAGATGGGAAAGAGATGGAAAGTATAGTGATAAAATGCTTGACAAGCCGGGGGGAGGCCATTATAATATATCTGTTGCCATGCGGCAATATGAACCATTAGCTCAGCCGGCAGAGCATTTGACTTTTAATCAAAGGGCCCGGGGTTCGAATCCCCGATGGTTCACCAAAAGAAAAAGACGCCCAAAGGCGACTCCTCATAAGGACATCTTGAAAACACCAGATTAAACCGATTGAGAGAATCTCTTGGTGTCGACCAAACGGG
>ENA-ORCN01002065-ORCN01002065.1-human-gut-metagenome-genome-assembly--contig:-NODE-2065-length-11706-cov-19.677788_pt1 | contig 11706 bp, 8 predicted proteins | sample MGYA00242984_ERZ507984 | MGnify/ENA primary metagenome ERZ507984 (study PRJEB26167, sample SAMN06115395) | human gut metagenome | host: Homo sapiens | place: China:Hubei | collected 2016-05-19... | reverse complement strand
CAGACCTCATCGGGCAATTTGGGGGTCTGCCTTAAGCGGGAACCTGCCTCCCAACAGTACCTTGAAAATTGAATATTGATCTGCGCAAAAAAGAACGGAGAGAAGCTCGCCGCTTCCCTCCGGTAAAAAGGCTTATTCTGCTTTGGCGGTGCTGCTGGTGCCGTCCTCTCCGTGCAGGATGCGGTCCAGCTCCTCCCGGCGGGCCCGGCGGTAATCGTAGTACTGCTGCAGCTTTTCCCGCAGCGGGATCTCGGTATGCAGGGCCAGGAAAAAGTGCTGGCGGCCGTTTTCCCGGCCGGCCTTAAAGTAGGCCTTCAGCTCCTCATAGCGGACCACCACATTCTTCTCGCGGGCAAAGGTCCTTATCTTGACCATGAGGTGGGTGGAATAGACGAAATCGATGGCGAAAACGCCGAAAAACGCGCCGATGACAAAGGAAAACGCCAAATTGCGGGAAAGCCAATCCAGTGCCCGCAAAATGTAAGGATCCACAAAGAAATAATAGGCCGCGCCCATCACTGCCCAAATGGCGGAAAACAGGGGGCAAATAAGACCATTCACATTACCCCAGCGGCGGCTGTAATCCCACAGACGGGCATTCATCACCTTCAGCAGCAGGATGCCGGCAATGTACTCGATGGCGGTCATGGCGGCGGCCATCAGCACCAGCATGGCAATGTGGTTCCACACAGGGTTGGCGATCTGACGGCTTTCCGAAAGGCGGGAAACCAGGTACAGGATGCAAAGCCCGGTGCCGTACAGCGGCACATACGGCCCCACCATAAAGCCGGGATTGATCCACTTGCGCTCGGGATTATTGCCGGAAATAAAGCGCCGGAAGAAAAGCTCCAGCACCCAGCCCAGCGAAGAACCGATATAGAACAAAAAAGCCAGCTTCAAGAAGGTATTCATAAGGCCCTCCGGTCACGGTTTTTGGCGGCCATGCCGCGCTGGGGAAAATTATATCACATCTTCGGCCGGGGTTCAACTCACACATGGGATAGAATGGGGGCAGCGGCAGGATAACCTGCCGCTGCCCCAGAGAGGTATGTGGAGATGGTTACTTTATTGGCGGCGCAGCTTGCTATCCACACAGATGGCGGCCACGGCCAGCAGGGCCAGACCGAGCGCCGGTTGCGCGGCCGCGCCGGTGGCGGGATTGGTGGTGTTATCGGTGGTCTGTTCCGGCGGGGTGATGATGATGACCGCACCGCTGCCGCTTTCGGTCCACAGGATGATGGAGCCGGTAATGGATTCGTAGTTATCAAGCCGCGGGGTGAATTTCCAGGTGTAGGCCTTGTCTTTTTCTACGGGAACAGTGCTGGGGTCAAGCTCATCCGTTTCCCCTACCCATTTTACAGTGCCGGGCACAGAGAATGCATTATTATCGGCATTGAGGTGGGCATCGGCCAGGGTCTTGCCGCTGGAGGTGATGGGGGTGTAATTGGGGGTGCCAGTGGGGGTAATTTTGGTGAGGGTAATGTTTACGGTAACGGTGGCATCCTCGTGGTTCTTAGAATAGGTCTGATCATTATATCCAACTGTTATGGTTATCGTAATGGTTTTACCTACGCTCAAGCCTTCAGCCAATTGATAAGTAATGGCGCCATTAGATTCAAACACGCTCCAGCCAGTAGCCAGGCTGCCTTCGGGAGAATAAGTTCCCGTGTGGAAACGCAGCGTTCCTGCATCCTTTGCCAGTTTGTTCAGATCTGTACCAATGTAATCATAGATATTGATGGTCTTGCTGGCGGTGTCATTGTAGACCTGGTTCACATTGATGGTGCCCAGCTGGGGGCCATCCGCCTTGGCAATGGGCACTTTGACTTCCTCGCTGGTGAGGGAGTAGGTGCCAACGGTGGCTGTGCAGCAGTAATCGTAGTCCCCCGCATTCAGGCCGGTTTCCACTGTATAGGTTTGGGCAGTAGCATTATCAATCGCGGTTTTCTTGCTGCCGTTTACCTTGTACCACTGGTAGGTCACACCGGTCACATTGTCCGGGGTAATGGCCGCGGTAAGAACAGGAGCCTGTTCGGCGGTGTAGCCATATTTGGCGTTGTTATAGTCCGTTACGGACGCCGTGACACTCTTGATGGGGGCTTCTACAACGGTCTTACCATCGGTATCAAATACATAGCCGGTGGCCAACAGGGTATTCTTATCAGTGACTCCGGTAATTTCGCCGTAGGTGCCGCCGGAGAGTTCTACTTTGGCGTTGGCGGATATATTCAGAGTGGTGACGGTCAAATGGCTATTACCTTCAATTTTTAAGGTACCACCGGTAACAGTAACATTTTTGACGGTGGAAGCACCATCATATACCTCATTGTGCTTTAGGGTAACTTTTCCGCTATTAAGTGTCAGGTTATTCAGCGTTTTTCCTGTTACATTGATGGTAACATTGCCGTTTCCGTTATAGGTGATCGTCTCGGTTGTATCTGCGATTGGATAAAGGGTTCCACTGGTCGATCCAATTTCCTTAAACGCCGCCTCCCATGTAGTGGCGCAGCTTCTATAAATGTCGTTAAAAGAAACTGCCAGCGCAGTATTACAATAGTCACATTTTCCATCTTTGACGATATCACAGTGCTGAACAGGATAGCTTTCTGCTTTGCAAATTTTACATGTTCCAATGCAGTTTAAGCCTGCACCTGTATCTTTATACTCCCAGTCATGTTGACATTCATCTGCCAGTGCTACAACAGACAGCATGGTGACACACAGCACGGCGGCCAGCAAAATACTACTTACTCGTTTCTTCATACGCTCCTCCAGAATTACAGTTTTTTTATTCTACCAGCCACAGGCGGCGGGCAGCGGTTTTGGCCTCGCTGCGGCGGCTGACATTCAACTTGGTGAGGATATGGCTGACATGGGTTTTTACCGTGGGCAGCTTGATATCCAGGATACGGCCGATCTCGGCATTGCTTTTATCGGCGCACATCAGGCGCAGCACCTGCAGCTCGGTGGTGGTCATTTCCTCGCCGGGGGGCAGGGGCGGCACCAGGAAGTAGGGATACCGGGCGGCCTGCACCCGGGCAAAGGCCACCACCTGCCGGTACCAGCTCTCTTCCTCCGGGCTGGGCAGGGCCTGCAGCAGGGGCAGCAGGGCGGCGCCGCAGCAGCTTACCGGGCGGATGAACCCCAACCCGGCGGCAATGCGCAGGGCATCGGTAAGGCTTTGCTGCCAGGCTTCGTCCTTTAGCCGGTACTGGGCCACGGCCCGCAAAAGCAGCAGGGTGGTGTGATCCATCTTCCGCTGGCAGGTGACGCAGTAGGGCTCCAGCGGAGCCAGTGTAAGCAGGGCGGCTTCCGGCCGGCCCTGAGCAAGCTCCGCCATGGCCTGAGTAAAGTACTGGTAGCGCTTCATGATATTGATGCTGAGGGGGTCGCGCGGGGCCTTTTCCCGGTACCAGCTATCTACGGCATCGGTATCGCCAGTCCGCAGGTCAACGCGGCACAGCATGGCATCGATATTGGGCAAAAATCGGATTTGGCCGCCTTCCGCGAAGCGCTGCCGCAGGCTTTCCAGCGTCCTGCGGGCATCCTGGGAGTGGCCGGCCGCCAACTGGCTGCGGGCCAGCAGGCCCACCGCGGCGAATTCAATATCCGGGGTGCCGTCCCGCTGGATCTCCCCCAATCGGGGCATCAGGGCCAGCATACGGGCGGTGATGTCCTCGCCTTTTTCAAACTTGCTTTCGGCAATGGCGCAATCCGGCAGACCCACGCCATCCCGGCCCAGAATGGCCTCCACCGGGACACGGATGGTCTGATAAAGCAGGTCATCCCGGCGGCTCCATTCGCTGAAGTCCTTGCCGCCATTCATAATGCTGGGCAGGGCGCTGGTGACCGAAAAGGCCGGCAGGGTCACTTCCTTATTGACCAGCAGGCGGTAGGCCGCGGGGATGATGGCGGTGAGATCGGTGACGCCGCGCTGCGGCAGGGAGATATCCAACCAGGCCAGCCGGCCCCGGGCCTGCCGCCCGGCCGCGTCGCTTTTGGCACGGCAGCGGGCAAACTGAGAAAGCGCCTGGTACCAGCGCTCGCTGCCCTCATAATCGGCCGCCAGGGCGCACAGCATACTCATGCCCTGCATCAGCGCCGGGGAGGCGGCGATCTCCTGCTCCGGCAGGCTGCGGTAGTATTTCTCCATCTCGCTGTAATGGCCCATGCCGGGATGAAGCTCGGCATTGCGCACCAGAAGCTCGGAGACCTTGGAATGATCCCCTGCCATGGTGTAGCACTCCAGCGCATGGCTGTAATCCTCTTTCAGCTCGTAGTAGAGGCCGCCGCGGTTAAGCACGGTGCGGCGCTTTTCATCGCTGTATTCCCGGTCCATTTCCCACAGCAAAAAGGTGCGGAACTGTGCCCAGAAGCGGAACTGATTGACGCCGGCCGGGCGCAGCATGGTGGTATTCTGCTGCAGCCAGCCCAGCCGCTCCCCGGCACGGGGGTCTCCGCTTACCATGCGGGCCAGCTCGACATCGAAGCTCTCGAAAGGCGCCAGCTCCAGCAAAAAGCGGCGGATGGGCAGATCGAACCGGCGATAAACGGCGGTTTCGAAGTAGAAAAAGACCTCGTGGTAGCACTGGGCCACCAGCTCCGGGCTGTAGGGGCGGCCATCGGCCATGCAGTGGGCTGTTACCGCCACCCCCAGCGGGTAGCCGCTGGTCTCCCGCAGGATCTCGGTGATCACCGATTCCCCGACCGGGGTGCCCTGCCGATGAAACAGTGTCCGGATATCCTCCCGATCCCAGAGCAGGGCATTGGTATCCAGCACCGCCATGAGGCCGGCATACTGGAAGGCCATGAGCCAGCCCGGCACCGCCCCGCGGGAAAGCAGCACAAAGCGGCGCCCGGCATATTCCCGGATGAGCTGGCACAAGGCCTGCCGGTCCGCTTCTTCGGTCATCTGCCGCAGGTCATCGATCAAGAGGACCTGCCAGTCCTTATCATCCGCCGGCAGGGCGAAGTCCGGCTCCCCGGCGGTGAGAGAAAGCACCTGCTGCCCGGCAAGCAGCGTTTCGGCCAGGGTGCTTTTGCCAAAGCCGCAGGGCGCGGTGAAAAACAGCACCCTACCCCGTGCCATGAATTTTTGGTACTGTTCCCGGACAGACGGCCGGATGACTACATTTTTGGCCATGCGCTCCCTCCCTTTGCAACGGATTCATCCCGTGGGGGCCACGGGATGCCGAAGGGGACCAGTCCCCTTATGGTATGATGCATCGGCGGAATTTCCTGCCTTAGTGATATTTTATCAGCCATTGCCGCCGGTGTAAATCATCCCAAAGTATGAGAAAATACATTTTTTGCGGGGGATGAGGCACTCCCACAGGGGAGAGCCATGCCGCCAATCAGGTCAGCGGGGTGGCGGGAGGACCTTCCATATAGGGACGGAAGCGAATTCCATGCCAAAGTTGCAACAGTGCGTGCGGATTGTGCAATTGACTTTATACACAAGGCTTTCTAAAATAAAAAGTGTAGATTGTGCACAATTTATTATGGAATCCGTTTTCGGATCGCGACCGAAGGCGGCAGATCACCGTTCACCTGAGAATAAAAATTACAGAAGGGAGGATCGCATGCAAAGCTCCGTGCTTAGCCTTGCATGTGAACTACTATGACAAAGTCAGCTGTCCAAAAGCGTGAATGGCCGATCATTTTGATCGCGTTCCTCTTTATGTTCTTTTTCGGCCGGATTCTGGGCCCGTTCTCCGTGGTTACACAGGTCGGCTCCAATGCCCTGGGCGTATTTATCGGCGTAATTCTGCTTACAGTATTCACTTCCCAGTCCACCCTAGCTGCTATCCTGGGTATTATCGCCATGGTATACAGCGGCTTTTTGACATCCTCCGCCGCTGTTTCCAGTTGGATGGGCGGTTCTACCGTCCCCCAGCTGATCTTTGTATCTGCGCTGTGCGTGGCGCTCAAGGAAGCCGGCGTGATCGATGTGCTGGTGCGCAAGCTGCTTAGCATCAAGGCGCTTCGAGGACGCCCGGTCGCGCTGCTGTTCTCGCTGTTCTTCTCCAGCTTTATCGTTTCCATGTTCATCGGGTTTATCCCCACCGCGCTGCTGTACTTCGGCATTTATGAGTCCATCCGGGATGTGTGCGGCTATGATAAGCAGGACAGATTCTGCAAATTCATGCTGCTGGGCATCTACCTGGGCTGCATGGGTAATTTCTGCTTCCCCTTCAAGGGCATTGCCCTTACCATTTACACCCTTATCAATACCAGCATGCAGGGCTTTGGACTGAGCATCAATATGTTCACCTATATGTTCGTGTGCATCCTGGTCAATCTGGTATGGCTGTGCATCCTGGCCTTTATGATCCCCGGTGTATTTAAGTGCAATGTTGCCCCGCTGAAGGAGCTGGATATTGAAAATGTAGAGGCGCTGCGCAACATTCCCAAGAAATTTAATAAGCGCCAGAAGCTCATTCTCACCATCTTCTGCCTGTCCTTCCTGTATATCATCGTGATCCCGCTGCTGCCGAAGGACTTCCCCGGAAGCGCTGTTCTGGCTCCTATCGGCACTACCCTCATTTTCCTGCTGGCGCTGGGCATTCTGGGGCTTATCAAAGTAGACGGCAAGCCGCTGGCCAACCCCATGAAGCTGCTGAGTGAAGGCACCCTGTGGAATGTGGTGTGCATCGTTGGCTGCTTCACCTTCCTGGGCAATGCCATGGCTTCCGCTGATTTGGGCATTCGCGACTGGATCATCTCCCTGCTTAAACCCGTATTCGGCAATATGCCGCTGCCGCTGCTGCTGCTTCTCCTTACTATTGTTATCACCATCATCACCAACATCTGCAACGGCACCCCCCTTACCCTGTTGGGCAACGCGGCCATCATGCCTTTTGTATGCCAGATGCAGCTGGACACCGGGATCAGCGCATCTGTTACCGCCGCGACGCTGAGCCTGTGCGCCAACATGGCCTTCTTGACCTATGCAGGTACCATCTACGCCGCGCTGCTGCTGGACCGTGAGGAGATAGACAACCGCTTTATTTGGCACGATGCCATCAAGGTGATTCCTGTTTATATCATTGTGGTTTATGTGATTGCCCTTGGCTGCAGCTACATTCTGCCCTAACCGGCTTTTCCGGGACGATATGGCCTGTTCCCTTCTTCCCGCGCATCTGCTATAATACACTAAGAAACGAGGCATACCATCAATGGAAAAACCAAAGCAAATCACTGAGCAATCCCATTCCATCCCCGTTGCGGGGGAAGCGGATGTAATCGTAGTAGGCGGCGGCGTAGCCGGTGTAGCCGCCGCGGTTTCGGCCGCACGCAATGGCTCCCGGGTTATTCTGCTGGAGAAAAGCATCATCCTGGGCGGTCTGGCTACCCTGGGCCATGTCTGCATCTATCTGCCTCTGGATGACGGTTTGGGGCACAAGGTATATGGCGGCCTGGCGGAGGAGCTGCTGCATGTCTGCATCCGCTACGGCTACGATAACCTGCCAGATTGCTGGCGGAACGGGCCCGATACCGTGGACACCCCCACCGGCCGCTACCGCACCAATTTTAATATCCCGGCTGCCGTGTGTGCACTGGATGAGCTGATGGAACAGGAAGGTATTCAGGTCGTTTTTGATACCAACTTCTGCGCGCCCATCATGGAGGGTAAAACCTGCAAGGGCGTCATTGTCGAAAACAAATCCGGACGCACCGCCTACCTGGCCAAGGCCTTTGTGGATGCCAGCGGCGACCTGGACCTGATGTTCCGGGCTGGCGCTCCCACCGAAACACAGCGAAGCATTGTTTCCCACTGGGCACATGAAATAGACCTGGATACCATGAAAAAAGGCCTGGAGACCGGGCAGGCCCTGCAGGCACTGCCGCTGCGCTGGCTGGGGCTTCGCCCCGATGCCGATAACAGCGAGGCGGAGATCCCCATGTACTATGGCACCACCAGTGAGGGCGTCAACGGATATATCCGTACCAGCCGCAAGCTGGCGCTGGACTACTTAAAGCAGCACCAGAGCCCCTCCTACGCGCAGATGACCCTGCCGCTTATGCCGCAGTTCCGTATGACCCGCCGGCTGGTTGGCAAGGAGCAGCTGGAGGTAGTGCCTGACCGGTATGTGGAAAGCTCAATCGGCTGCATGATCCACTCGCTGGAAATCCCTGCCGAAGTATACGAGTTCCCATACGGCGGCCTCATCGATACCGAGATCACCAACATTGCCGCAGCCGGAAGGATCGTTTCCGCCACCGGCCGCGGCTGGGAAGTCGCACGGTTTATTCCCGCCTGTGTTCTCACCGGTGAAGCTGCCGGCTTGGCTGTTTCCATGGCTGCCAAGGAGAATATCAGCCTGCAGGCGCTGGATGTGCCCGCCCTGCAGCACACTTTGGCCAGCCGCGGCGTCAAGATCCACATGGATGAAGCCCTGCGCCGGAACCGCCGCCCCCAGCCCGGAGAAAAGAAGGACCCCAAAAAGACGGATGCCACATCCGTTGTTCGGGCGGATTCCCTTTCCTACCGTCACTGAGACACTGAGGAAGCCCCGCTGCATTGCCTACCCGCTGCCATAACCAAAAGGAGGGCGCACTATGGAGATCCAATACCTGAAGACTGTACTGCTGGTGGCCACCCACCTGAATTTCAGCAAGGTCGCTGAGGAGATCCCCTGTGCGCCCTCCTCGGTCTCCCGGCAGGTGAAGTGTGTGGAGGAGGCCCTGGGCATCACCTTATTTGACCGTCCCGTCCGGGGCGAGCGCCTGAAGCTGACAGGGCCGGGCACCAGCGTTCTTCCCTATATCGCACAGGTGGTGGGACAATATGAATCGCTGGAGTTTCACATCAGCCGGCTGAAGGGCCAGGATGAGAAGCCCTATACCGTCGGTCTTCCTCTGGGGCGCATCAGCATAAAAACCGAGTGCCTGCTGATGGAAAAATTCTATCTGTTTGCCCCCGGGCACAATATTCAGTTTCTATTTTACCAATCCTCGGAGGTCGAAGCCTGCCTGCGCAGTCGGGAATTTGACGCGCTGCTGGTCACTCGTGTCTTTTGGCAGGAGGACCGTAATAAAACGCCTACCTTCTGCACCATACCGGGTACCCGCTGTACCCTGCTGCACAATCAGCCGCTATGTATTGTCATGCGGGCGGACCACCCCTTGGCTGGACAAGCGGATGTAGATGTGGGCGACCTGCGGGAGCAGAGCTTTATCCTGTACTATGATCCTATCCGGGAAGGGATCCGTACCGGAGATATTCAAACAGACGGTTTTCTCCGTCACTGCCAGCAAGCCGGATTTGTGCCCAAGCTGGAGATCATCTCCAAGAACATCTCCGAGCTGCGCAATGTATGCGTAGAAAACTTCAACTGGGTCTACCCCACCTTCCAGCCGAACTGGATGCTTCCCTCTTCCCAGATTCGGGCTGTCCCACTGAAGGATCCCCTGTATGGCTCTGAATACTATCTGATTACCGCCGAGGACCACACTGATGACACCACTGAAATAGTCCGGCGGTTCTTCCGGCAAACCTTCTCTGCGGATTAAATCGCCCTCCGTAAATAAACAAACTGAAGTCCTCCGCATGGGATCCCACGCGGAGGACTTCAGCATATATATTCGGTTTAGAATTCCGCAAAGCCGGTGGTACGGGGGAAGGGCAGTACATCACGGATATTCGGGATGCCAGTGACATACATGATGAGCCGCTCGAAGCCCAGGCCAAAACCGGCGTGGCGCGCGCCGCCGAAGCGCCGCAGGTCGAGGTACCACCAGTAGTCCTCCTCATTCAGCCCCAGCTCGTGGATGCGGTCCAGCAGGATGTCCAGACGCTCCTCACGCTGGCTGCCGCCGATGATCTCGCCGATGCCGGGCACCAGCAGGTCCACGGCCGCCACCGTCTTACCATCATCGTTCAGGCGCATATAGAAGGCCTTGATCTCCTTGGGATAATTGGTAACAAAGACCGGCTTGCCGAAAATCTTTTCGGTGAGGTAGCGCTCATGCTCAGTCTGCAGGTCCACACCCCAGCTTACGGGGTACTCAAACTCCACATCGGCCTTTTGCAGCCGCTCGATGGCCTCGGTATAGGTGCAGACGGCAAAGTCGCTGTTTACCACATGGTTCAGGCGCTCCAGCAGGCCCTTATCCACAAAGTTATTGAAGAATTCCAGCTCGCGGGGGCACTGCTCCATCACATAGCGCAGCACATATTTTATCATATCCTCCGCCAGCACCATATTGTCTTCCAGGTCGGCAAAGGCGATCTCCGGTTCGATCATCCAGAACTCGGCGGCATGGCGGCCGGTGTAGGATTTTTCGGCGCGGAAGGTGGGGCCGAAGGTGTAGATCTTGCCAAAGGCCATAGCCATACACTCACCCTCCAGCTGACCGCTGACGGTGAGATTGGTGGCTTTGCCGAAGAAATCCTGGCTGTAATCGATCTTGCCGTCCTCGGTCAGGGGGGGATCAGCGGGATCGATGGTGGTAACGCGGAACATCTCGCCGGCACCCTCGCAGTCGCTGCCGGTGATGAGCGGGGTGTGCGCGTACACAAAGCCGCGCTCGGTAAAGAACCTATGGATGCCCTGGGCCGCAACAGAACGCACTCTAAACGCCGCGCTAAAGGTATTGGTGCGGGGGCGCAGGTGCTGGATGGTGCGCAGAAACTCCATGCTGTGGCGCTTTTTCTGCAGGGGATAATCGGGGGTGGAGGCGCCCTCCACGGTGATCTTCTCCGCATGGATTTCAAAGGGCTGCTTGGCCTCGGGGGTCAGCAGCAGACGGCCGGTGACAATAAGCGCCGCGCCGACATTCTGGCGGGAGATCTCATCGTAATTGGCCAGTTTATTTTCCTCAAACACCACCTGCAGATTGCTGAAGTAGCTGCCATCGTTCAGCTCGATGAAGCCAAGGGCCTTGCTGGAGCGCAGGGTGCGCACCCAGCCGCAGATAGTGACCGGCTCCGCGGTGTAGCGCTCCGGCTCCGCAAACAGTGCTTTGATCTCTACTCGTTTCATGGGTCTTATCCTTCCTTTTTTCCGAAAGTGATTTATAATATTATAGTACGCCAAAGGGCCGGGCGCAATCCTTTCTTTGCCCGTAATGCGAAAAAATGTCTTTTAGGGCAACTTTTTTGCAAAAAGGGGGTTGCTTTTATGCCGGTAATACGGTATAATAAATTCTCGTCAGGACTTTTACTTGACCCATCCTGATAACGACATGGAGATGTCGCCTAGTTGGTCGAGGGCGCACGACTGGAAATCGTGTAACCGTCAAAAGCGGTTCGAGAGTTCGAATCTCTCCATCTCCGCCAAAAGAAAACCCGCAGAAATGCGGGTTTTTCCTTTGTTTATGCGGGTTTTCAGGCTTTTTGCACTTTGCGCTTATTGCTTATTTTTTGCGTTTTTTTGCGTCTCAATAGCACAGAAAAAACACAGGAAAATATCGAAAAATGCCCCCTCCGGTGATGGAGGGGGTATTGCTGCGTTTAGGCCTTGATGAAGTATTTATACACCGGGTTACCGCCCTTAGCGTATGCCTCTGCTTCCACACAGCGGCTATATGTGCTGGATGCAGCATACTTATCTCCAAGGAGGTTCTTCTGCGCTTTGTATATGGAGTACTTACCCTCGTTTAACAAGGACACACACGCTTTTCAGCAGCGAAAATCGGCGCTGACAGCGTCATCTCGTCGTCGCGGACTGCGCTTCATGTCGGGGCGCTATTCCTACGGAA
>ENA-ORCN01002064-ORCN01002064.1-human-gut-metagenome-genome-assembly--contig:-NODE-2064-length-11707-cov-20.571023_pt1 | contig 11707 bp, 11 predicted proteins | sample MGYA00242984_ERZ507984 | MGnify/ENA primary metagenome ERZ507984 (study PRJEB26167, sample SAMN06115395) | human gut metagenome | host: Homo sapiens | place: China:Hubei | collected 2016-05-19... | reverse complement strand
TCCGGGATGTAGGCGAGGCTGTTGGGCACGGTGATGGTCTTGAGGTTGCGCTTACAGGAATCACGGTTGACATAGTGGCTCGTGAAGCAGAATTCCGAGATGCCGAGCGTCCCGTCGCGCAGCGTGATGCTCGTGTTCTCGGGCATCTTGGCGGGGTCATATTCCCTGCCGCCGCTTGCGCCGGCATACGGTCCGAAGTACAGGTAGGCGACGTTTCCGGCGTAGACGATGCCGGTGAACTCCCCGGCCTTCCAGAGGTTTTCGTAGGTCTCCTCAAAGATGGTCTCGGTGAAGGCGTCGGCCTCGATCGTCTTGACGCCGGGGAGGTCGAGCGTCTTGAGGCGGCGCGCCTGATAAAACGCGGAGTTGCCGATCTTCTCCACGCTCGCGGGCAGCTTGAGCTCGAGGATGCTGTTGCACAGCGAGAAGGCCGACAGACCGATCTCCTTCACGCCGTCGGGCACGGTGAGCTCCAGGCGGTAGTTCGAGCCCGAGCCGTAGAACATATAGTCCGCGATCTTCTCGAGTCCGGCCGAGAGCTTGACGACCGTGAGCTCCTTGCAAAAGGCGCACGCGCCGATCACGCCGGAATAGGCGTAGCGCCCGTCCTCAACGTAGGTGATCGTGTCGGGCAGCTCGAGCCAGAAGAGCTTGCTGCCGAGGAAGGTCTTGTTGCCGAGCGCGGTCACGGGCAGCTTCTTGCCCGCGATCTCGATGCTCGACGGCACGACGAGGATGCTCTGGTCGCCGATGTACTTGGTCAGCATGACCTCGGTGTCGTTTTTGATGAGCTGATATTCCCACGCGCCGCTGATGGCGTCTGCGCTGATGCGCTCGGCCGCGCAGACGGTGCAGGTGTATTGCGTGTTGCCGTCGGGCTGCTTTTCGCCCGCGTTCCAGGTGTGCAGCTCGGTCTGCTTTGCGCTGCAGCCGTCGTCCGTGCAGGCGCGGCTGTGCGTCGAGCCGCCGTCGGACTTCCACGCGCCGTAGTGGTGCTCGTCGGTATCCGTGCCGAGGAGCTTGTTGGCGGCTGCCTCAAAGTTGAGCATGCCGTAGCCGTAGAGGCTGTCGTGTCCCGCCTCACCGAGGTCGGTGCAGGTGTCGCGCAGGAGCTTTTTGAACCCGTCCTGATCCAGCGTGGGGTCGATGGAGCGCGCCATCGCGGCCAGCGCCGCCGCCTCGGGCGCGGCGAAGGACGTGCCGGAGCTGCGCTTGTAGCCGTTGGCGGCGTTCGTGGTGCTCACGACGCCCGCGCCCGGCGCGGTCACGTACACGCTCTCGCCGTACTGGGAGCTCGCAGCGAGGAGGTTGTCCTTCGTCAGCGAGCCCACGCCGACGACGGAGTCATAGGCCGCCGGGTAGCAGGGGGTGCTGTTGCCGTCGTTGCCGGCGGCGGCGACAACGATCACGCCCTTTTCCACGGCTGCGTCGCAGGCGTCCTTGAGCGTCTGCGAAAAGTCGTTCGAGCCGAGGCTCATGTTGATGACGTCCGCGCCGTTTTCGACCGCGTAGTTGATCGCGCGCACCACGTCGCTGACGGCGGCGTCGTTGGCTTTTGTCAGCACCTTGATGGGCATGAGCCGGACGTTGGGCATGACGCCCGCGATGCCGAGCTCGTTATTCGTGTTGGCAAAGATCATGCCCGCAACGAATGTGCCGTGACCGTGGTCGTCGGTCACGGTTTCGGCGCCCGCTTCGCCGCGGCGCGCGTTGTAGGGCTTGACGACCTTTGCGGGGTCGATGTCCTCATGGTGCTCGCCGCCCGCGATGCCGTACAGACCGGTGTCGAGCACCGCGACGGTGACGCCGCTGCCGAACTGCCCCTTTGCCCACGCTGCGGGCACCTTCAGGTTGTCGAGGTTCCACTGTGCGCCGCTGGTGTAGAGCGTGTCGTTCGCGGCCGGGTCGTCGAGCAGGCTGAGCTTGTAGTCCGGCTCGCAGTAGTCCACGGCTGCCTCGGGCAGCGCGTCGAGCTGCGCCGCATCCGCGGCGCGGTAGAGCCCGTCATCCGCCGAGATGCACGTCAGCCCGTCGGCAAAGCGCGCATCGCGCAGCTTGACGATGTAGCCCTCCGCCGGAGCGGGGGCGGTTTGGTTCACGTCCTCCGTCTGCGCGCGAAGCTCCGCCTCGGGCGCTGCCTGCGGGTCGGTCGTGTCGGGTGCGGCGGATGCTGCGCCGGGCGCGGCCGCGCCAAGCGGCACGAGCGAGAGTGTCAGCACCAGCACCAGCGCGATCGCCAGCAGGGCTTTCCATGTTCTTTGTTTCATACTTCCTCCTACATATTTGATTTGCATTTTGCGCTCGTTTACGATTGACGCAAAATTGACATTGATGCCAATATAACAGATGCGCACGCCGTCCATAAGCTCCCCCGGGGGATATGTTCGGCGGTTTTTTTGCAAATTTTCAAAAAAAATATCCCCAGGGGGAGCTTGCGCGCCGCGCGCCGCGCCGCTATACTGAGACCATACATCAGATCCTTTCAAATTGTTTCAGGTCTTTTGCCATGCGCCCGCGCCGATCTCCCCTGTCGGCGCGGGCGCATCCCTTTTTCATATGGAAAAGCATCGGAAAAGGCTTGCCAAAAGTTAGACGAGATGGTAAAGTGGGTTTGTATGTGCCAATTTGCCGGGACACCGGCGGGCAGCCGTGCGCGTGGGAAGCGCCGTCTGCCGGAAAGGGGAACAAAGAAGATGGGTTATCTGAAATATCTCAAGCTCATGAACCGCATGAACGCCGTCACGCAGGTGCCGCAGCCGCCGGTGCCGCAGTTTGAAAAGTTCTGCAGGCTGTTCGTGACCGACGAGGAGTACGACATCATGATGGGCATGAAGCTGCGCGGCAACACCGAGGCGGAGCTGCGCGCGCTCTACACGGGCAGCGACTGGGCCGGCACGCTCTACGACATGTGCCGCAAGGGCTTCCTGCTCAAGATCTACGACGGGGCGGAGCCGACGTTCGACCTCGCGCCGATGCTGCCGGGCTGGTTTGAGTTTCCGCTCTCGACGGGCGAGGACAATGAGACGCTGCAAAAGGCGTCGGAGCTGTTCACCTCGGCCATCAACATGGTCACCACGCTCAACGTCGAGCCGCTGCGCACGGGCTACGCCGTCATGAACAATCTCAACAAGCTCAAGGGCGACAAGGGCCACATGGAGGTCGCGCTCCCGCTCGAGGGCAAGGCCGCCGGCAAGGTCGTGCACGTGGACCGCAAGCTCTCCAACGACACGACGAGCGTCGTGCCGAGCTACCAGCTCGAGGCGTATCTCGACAGCCTCCCGGATGATTCGCCCATCAGCGTCATGCACTGCTTCTGCCGCAACATCCGCCGCAGAGAGGGCATGCAGCCCAAGCACCCCACGCCGGATGAGGTGTGCCTGTGCGTCGGCAACATCGCCAAGCAGATCATCGAGTACGGCGTCGGCCGTCAGGTCAGCAAGGCCGAGGCGCGGCAGATCCTCGTCGACTGCGAGAACAAGGGCTGCGTGCATCAGGTGTTCCACTACGCCTGCAACATGGACGAGGAGACGACCGCCATCTGCAACTGCGACACGCAGTGCTGCGAGATGCTCGGCTCGTACACGCGCGGCGGCATGCAGCCGCTGTATATGCGCGCGCACGCAAAACCCGTCATCGTCCAACCGGAAAACTGCAACGGCTGCAACATCTGCAACCACTTCTGCCCGACCGTGGCCACCGGCTTCAATGCGCAGACCGGCAAAGTGTTCGTGGAGTATCAGCGCTGCATCGGCTGCGGCGTGTGTGTCACGAAGTGCCCGAAGGACGTGCGCAAGATGGTCGACGGCGACCGCGTGCTCTTCTGCAAGCCGCTCAAGAAGTCGCTCGTGCGCGAGCGCAACGTCCGCCGCCAGCCGAAGAAGAACTGAATGCACGAGGCGGCCATTGCCAAGGAGGTCTTTGACATCGCGCAGCAGGCGATGACGGAAAACGGCCTCACGCGCCTCACGCGCATCGTCATGGACATCGGCGAGTATTCCGCCGTCGTGCCCGAGCAGCTGCAGCTCGTGTTCCGCATCGCGGTGCACAACACCGCCATGGACGGCTGCGCGCTCGAGATTCATGACCTGCCCGGCGAGCTGGGCATGTATGTGCGCACGATCGAGGGCGAATAGACTGTCAAAAAACCTCGTAGCCTTTGCGCCTGCGGGCGCAAAGAAAGTCCGATCATTTTCTTCGGCGACATGTGCGGCGAAGAAAATACTTCTCAGGCTGCAAGTGTGGAATTTGTGCGCCGCGGCGCACAAATTATGCGCGCAGCAGACTGCAACCCCCCTTGTCAAAAAGGAATACTTTTTGACAGCTTCAACGCCCGCAGGGACTGTTGTCCCTGCGGGCGTGTTTTGTGGGTTGTTCTGCGCTTTAGATGTAGAACGCCGGCTCCTTGCGCCCGACGCAGTATTTTTTCACCGTCGCGGCGGCAGCCAGCCGCAGCGGCAGCGGCACGCTGCGCGCCGTCTGCGGGCAGATCTGGATGCAGCGCATACAGGAGATGCACTTGCGCTTGTCGACCTTTTTCGGCGCGTCCTTCGGGATCGCTCCGGCGGGGCAATTGTCCGCGCACAGACCGCAGCTGATGCAGCGCAGACCGCCGGTCGGCTTGAGCGGCAGACCGTTGTAGTCACAGTAGGGCTTGTTTCCGGGCACGGTGATCCCGGCGGGCGCGTCCTCGGCGAGCTTGGACGCGAGCTGCGCACAGAACGCCGCGATCCTGGCGCGGTCGGATGCATCCGGACGCCCGATGGCGATGTCGGTGTTGATCGAGTGCGGCGCGATGATCTCCGCCGCCGCGACCACGCGAAAGCCCAGCGGGGCGAGCGTGTCGCGCATCTCCAGCAGCGCATCGTCCACGGCGCGGTTGCCAAACACGGCCACGAGCGTGACCGGGGTGTCCGCTCCGCGCAGGGCGCGCACGCGCGCAAGGCACGGCTCGGGCACGCGCCCGCCGTAGACCGGGAAGAACAGCAGCAGACGGTCGTCGGCGGTGAAGGTTTTCGCCTCGGCGTGTACGGTGATGTCGGTGCAGGCGTCCGGCGCGCCGAGCTGCTCGGCGAAGAGGCCGGCGGCGGTCTTTGTACCGCCCGTGGGACTGAAGTAATACAGGTGCAGGTTGTGCGGGTGCATGGCATGACCTCCCGTTGAGTTTGTGTTGTGTTTGTGTGAGTTCGTGTGTTTATCATAGCAAACACCGCGCGTAATTGCAACTGCGCAGCCGCTTGCCGCGCCGGGGCGCGTGTGCTATACTGGCGGCAGCAACACGAAAGGAGGCGGCTGCCGTGCGCGAATCCGCAACGAAAAAAGTGATCGCCGAGAGCCTCAAGCGCCGCATGCTCCGGCACAACCTGACGGACATCACCGTGACCGACCTGTGCACGGACGCGGAGATCAACCGCCGCACGTTCTACCGGCACTTCACGGACAAGTACCAGCTCGTGACGTGGATCTACGAAAACGGCTTCCAGAAGGCGATCGGCGACGATGAGCCGGGGCTGTTCGACCTCTTCGGCCGCGTGTGCACGTATCTGTATGCCGACCGCGCGTTTTACGCCCGCGCACTCACGTTCACGGGGCAAAACTCGTTCCGCGACTTTCTCTGCGGCCGGCTGCATCCATATTTGCAGAAGGATTTTTCCGACCTTTTTTCCAATCCGCAGACCGAGGCGTTCATGTCCGGGAAGATGTCGAACGTCGTCATCGACATCGTGCAAAACTGGCTCGAGCAGCCGGATTGCCCGCCGCCGGAGGAGTTTGCACCGTGGGCGCTGAACCTGTGGCGGAGCATTATGGGGCGCTGGAAAGACCTCGGCGATGCGTGGGAGCACACACTAGACCACAAAAACGCATAAGTGAGGCGAAAAGCCACAGGACTCCGGTTCTGTGGCTTTTCTTGTGGCGCAAATTGTTCTATGCTTACCTCACCCCCTAATTGGATGTGCGCAGGCGCGGAGAGCGTGGTTCCGGTATTATCGCCTTGTCTAAGAAGGAGAGGGGAATGCTTGAACTGGCAGAGTTTGATTACGCTAAGGCGATGGAGTTGGATGCCGGTAATTTACTTTATTTTTTAGGTGCGTTCTATTTGTATTTTATCAATTCAGTATTTATCAGTCTGGCTACTTTTATCGGGGTGCGTGTCATGCATTTCCAACGTAAGGAGTTTGTGGATAAGGAGCGTGAGAAATTGGTAAAGAAATATATTATTTTTATTACTTTGGCTACGATGTGTCCTGCTGTTTATCTGACTTATGGCATTGTAAAAAGTACTATTTATGAAGCTTCTGCCAACAACTTTATCAACGAGGAGCTGAATTTTAATAATACCCAAGTAATAGACCGGAAGATTTCTTTCGAGAAGAAGGAAATACGTGTTGTGCTAATAGGCAATGAGGTTTCGGAAACAGAAATAGCAACCGCAAGGGATAACTTGAAACTTTTTAATCTGGCAGGAACCAAACTGGTTGTTCTTCAAGGAATGAATAATGATGCGATGGATATTGGCAGTATAAAGGCGCAAGTGATGGAGGACTTTTATAAGAATAGTGAGAAACGTTTGCTGGAGCAGCAGGAAAAGATTAAGTCTTTGGAAAACGAACTTAATGTATATGCCGCATACAATACCGTAGATAAAAAGATAATTCCCGAACTTAAAGTACTTTATCCTGCAGCAGAAGCTATAGCCATGGCGAAGACTGTGGAATTGCAGGTAGACTCAACCCAAACGGACACATTGACAATAGTCTTGATGAAATTCAGTAAAAAACCTGTAGGAAAAGAACAGGAAAAGATTTCCGAATGGTTGAAGGCACGTGTCGGGGCGAAAAAACTTAAATTAATTGTAGAATAAAACCATGAAAAAACTACTATTGCTGCTGTCTTTCCTGCCTTTATGTATATGGGGTAATGAGGGAATGTGGCTTCCTTGTTGCCTTAGCAAACAAACTCAACAAGTGATGAAAGAAATGGGATTGGAACTTTCATCTGAACAATTGTATAATCCCGGAGGAAAAGCATTGGCTAATGCTGTTGTTAGTTTTGGAGGTTTTTGCTCGGGGGTTGTTGTATCTCCGGATGGCTTGGTTTTTACTAACCACCATTGTGGGTATGATGCCATTCAGCAGCATAGTTCTATGGAGCATGATTATTTGCGAGATGGTTTTGTAGCCGACTCCTTAAGTAAGGAGCTTCCTAATCCGGATTTATTTGTCAGTTTCCTGATACGCACAGAGGATGTGACGGAGCGTGTGTTGCAAGCTATTCCAGTCGGGACAAAGGAAAATGACCGTGCGCTGATTGTGGATTCTATTTCCACATTGCTTGCTCAGGAAGCTGTGGCGAATGATACGTTGCTGCGTGCTGAGATAACTCCTTTTTATGGTGGTAATGAGTTTTATCTGTCTGTGTATAAAGATTATTATGATGTTCGTCTGGTGTTTGCTCCTCCCTCTTCTGTAGGCAAGTTTGGCGGGGATACAGATAATTGGGTATGGCCCCGCCATACCGGGGATTTCTCTGTTTTTCGTATTTATGCTGATCAGAATAATCAACCGGCAGCTTATTCTCCGGAGAATGTGCCTTATCATCCGGATTATTTTGCTCCTGTTTCTTTGGGCGGGTATGAACAAGGTTCATTTTGCATGACTATGGGATATCCCGGTTCTACCAGCAGGTATTTGTCTTCATTTGGGATAGACGAAAGGATTAATACGGATAATGCCGCTATGATTAATGTCCGTACCATCAAGCAGGCTATCTGGAAAAATGCAATGGAAAAAAGTGATGATATCCGCATTAAATATGCTTCCAAGTATGCACAAAGCTCTAACTATTGGAAGAATAGTATAGGCATGAATCAAGCGGTAAAAGAGTTGAAAGTGATAGAGAAAAAACAAGCTTTGGAGCGCCAGTTGCAAGAATGGATCCGTCGGGAACCTGATAAGCGAAGCAAATATGCAAGGGTTCTGACTGAACTGGAGCTGAATTATCGTAATCGTAGAAATGCGGCGCGGGCTATGGCATATTTTGGAGAAACATTTGCTAATGGACCGGAGTTGATTACGGCAGCCTTGGCTGTACTGAATTTTGATTTTGAGGCAGAGGAGAGTGATTTGGAGCGTAATATGCGGCAATTGTTGGAGATTTATGCCAATATGGATATAAGTGTGGATAAACAAGTCTTTGTGGCTATGTTGAAAGAATATGCGGCTGAGGTAGGCAAGGAGTTTTTACCTGATGTTTATCCATTGATAGAGAAAGATTTTAAAGGTGATTACCAAGCTTATGTAGATGATTTGTATGCTCGTTCCTCTTTAAAGACACCGCATGGGTTTGAACAGGTGGTGAAGGGAGATACCACTTATGTCTTGTTTGATGACCCTGCGGCTTCTTTTGCTATTGATATGTTGGTGAAATTTTATGAATTCAATCAGTCGGTGGAAGAAGCTAGTATGAATATTGAGAAAAATGAACGTTTGCTGAATGAAGCAATGCGTGAGATGGAGGCAGATAGGGTGTTTTATCCGGATGCTAATTCTACTATGCGTCTGAGTTTTGGCATGGTGGGTGGTTACTCACCGAAAGATGCTATTGAATATTCTTACTTTACGACGACAAAAGGTATTTTTGACAAGATAAGGCAGTATAAGGGAGATAGTGATTTCGATGTGCTTCCTTCTGTAGTCGAATGCTTGAGAAGGAAGGATTTCGGACGTTATGCTACCGGAGATGGTAATATGAATGTTTGCTTTATTTCGGATAATGATATTACGGGAGGGAATTCCGGTAGTGGAATGTTTAATGGAAAAGGGGAATTAATAGGTCTTGCTTTTGACGGGAATTGGGAAGCAATGAGTGGAGATATTGTTTTTGAACCTAATTTGCAGCGTTGTATCGGGGTGGATATCCGCTATGTTCTTTACATGATTGAAAAATATGGGAAAGCTTCCCGTTTGGTCGATGAACTGAAATTGACAGACTAAAAGAAAAATATGAAATGACAGGAAGCTTGGGTATGTCAAAGTTCCGATAGTTTGTCATATAATCTTTCATCCGGAAAGATGGCAAAAAAACTGTTAATATTAATTCGATGTAAACAAGGATATTCGGCAAATCTTTTTTTGAATAATACGATAAATCCAACTGATTCATTATGAGTCAGTTGGATTTATCGTATTATTTGCGGAATGTCCTTGAAATGACAGGTTGTTTCAATTCTGCCTGCTCCGCTATTATTCGAGAGAAGTGGATGTTATTTGCATATTTCTACTATGCTCAATTCTCTTTCATGAAGTTGGCTTCCTCATTTCTTGGATTTCTTTTTCTTATTGTTATCGCTGTTAAAGAATTGTTTCCAGTCGTCTTTCGTTTTGGGACCGCGTTCTTCAATGTAGCCACGTTCCGCACGGCTGGGTCTTCCTTCTTTTGAGGTCGTTTTTTTATTGGACCTGTCACTTTTTTTGCCGAATGAAGCATTCCTTGCTGCACTGCTTCTGCGTTCGCCATTGTCGTTTTTGCCATTATTGTCACCGGCAACTTCTACTACAATTTTCCGGCCGCCATTCAGATTAACCTTGTTCAATGCTTTAATCACGTCCTGTGCCTGATTTTCTGCTACTTCGAAGAAAGAGAAATTCTGCATCAGGTCTATTCGTCCGATGGTAGTACGTTGCTTCTTCATGTTGCGGTTAATCAGTTCTATGATTTGGTTGGCATAGAAACCGTCTGTCTTTCCTACATTCAGGAATAGACGGGTGTATCCTTTTTCTGCTTTACGCTCTGTCTTTTCACGAGCACTGCCATGATCCTTGCGTTCTTTGGAGCCACGTTCGCTGCGACGGTCATTTGTGCTGGGAATTTCTATTTCCGGAGCGTTACTATAGTATTCCAAGAAGCGGTTAAATTCCATTGACACCACGCGCTTTATCAGATCTTCCTTTGAAAGCCATTCCAGTTTACGATAGATTCCGGGTAGGAAGGATTCAATTTCTTCATCGTTTACTTTTACCTTTTCTATGTCATCTATCAATTTAATCAATTGCTGCTCGCAAATTTGTTTACCACTGGGCATCTCACCCATGATAAATTTTTTGTTGATGATTCGTTCTATCTCACGCATCTTGCCTTTTTCGCGCAGGTTGATGATGGCAATAGAAATACCTGTTTTTCCGGCACGTCCTGTACGACCACTACGATGAGTATAGCTTTCTATATCATCGGGCAAGCCATAATTAATGACATGAGTAAGGTCATTTACATCTAGGCCACGGGCTGCTACGTCGGTAGCAACTAAAAGCTGTAAATGGCGTTGGCGGAATTTTTGCATCACTAAGTCGCGCTGGGCTTGTGAGAGCTCACCGTGCAAAGAGTCTGCGTTATAACCGTCTTGTATTAATTTATCTGCAATTTCCTGAGTTTCTTTACGGGTACGACAGAAAATGATGCCATAAATCTGTGGATAATAATCCGCGATACGTTTCAATGCGGCATATTTGTCTTTAGCGTGTACTAAATAGGCTATGTGATTGACGTTTTTACTGCCCTCATTTTTGGTACCGATAGTGATTTCTTTTGCGTCATGCAGATATTTTTTGGCGATGCGTGAGATTTCCGGACTCATGGTAGCCGAGAACATCAAGGTATTCCGATCTTCAGGAACTTTTTCAAGGATAGCATTTATGCTATCAGTAAATCCCATATTCAGCATTTCATCGGCTTCGTCCATTACTACATCTGTAATTGTTTCTAGTTTGGCAACCTTTCTTTCTATTAGATCAATCAGTCGTCCGGGAGTAGCCACAATAATATGTACGCCTGTTTTCAACATGCGTATTTGGCTTTCGATGGATGAACCACCATATACGGGAAGGATTTTCAGCCCGTCAATGTACTTGGAGTAATCGTTCAGATCGCCTGCAATCTGCAAGCACAATTCGCGTGTGGGGCATAAAATTAGTGCTTGAGGTGCACGGTGTTTTACGTCAACTTTTTGGATAAGCGGCAGACCAAATGCGGCTGTTTTTCCAGTCCCTGTTTGTGCTAGGGCTACTACATCGTTGCCGTTTCCCAATAAATACGGTATTACTTCTTCTTGTACCGGCATGGGATTCTCATATCCCATTTCTTTAATCGCTTTTAGTATTTCCGGGGAAACGCCTAACTCTTCAAATGTCTTCATTTATTTTCAAATATCTAATTCGCTGCAAAGATACGGATAATCATGGGATTATATGGTGCTTATGCAATATTTGTTTTTATCAGTAGTGTATTTTTAGGGAATATTGGCTAAAGCGTGTCGGGAAGTGATAAGAAAATTTTAGGTATAAGGTGAAAATACTCTGCCGGTATGGCAATTGAAATGCTTTATCGGTCAGAGTATCCGGATTAAAGATATGAGAATTTTATGGTATCAGAGTGTTTGTATATGTGGCTGTTTATATTATTCACCTTCTTCTCTATATTCTAAAATATCTCCGGGCTGGCAATTTAGTTCCCTGCAAATAGCCTCAAGGGTAGAGAAACGGATGGCTTTCGCTTTCCCGGTTTTCAATATGGAAAGGTTAGCAGGAGTCAGGTCTATCTTCTCGGCTAAATCTCCCAGCGAAATTTTTCGTTTCGCCATCATTACGTCTAAATTTACTATAATTGGCATAGATCAATTCATTTTGGGTTTATTCGGGTTCTCATCTACTGCGCGCCA
>ENA-ORCN01002056-ORCN01002056.1-human-gut-metagenome-genome-assembly--contig:-NODE-2056-length-11746-cov-5.930671_pt1 | contig 11746 bp, 10 predicted proteins | sample MGYA00242984_ERZ507984 | MGnify/ENA primary metagenome ERZ507984 (study PRJEB26167, sample SAMN06115395) | human gut metagenome | host: Homo sapiens | place: China:Hubei | collected 2016-05-19... | reverse complement strand
CACGCACAATATGGGTGTATATAATGATATGTACAAAATGGGTGCTATGGTGATCGCTATGTCGGATGCAATGGAAATTTTATATGCCTATGCCAAGGAGGAGCTCCTCCCCTCCTATCTCCCCTCCCCGGAGTACCGGGAAGTCTCCCGCCTGACCGCCCGCCTGTCCCTGCGGCTCCGGGACCTGCTTCCGGACGACGACTGGAACACCGTCGAAAAATACGAGGATGCGGCGGCGCAGCTCCACAGCATGGAGCTGGAGGCCGCGTTCCAGGCCGCCTTCTCTCTGGCAAGGGAGCTGCCTTAGCTCTCCCACTTCTCCAGCAGCTGCCGCAGCTGGTCCGCGAACCGGGCCAGGGACTTGTTGTCCCGCCCGCGGCTGCGCTTGATGCTCTCCATAAGCATGTTGCCCACGGCCACCAGCCGCTCGTAGGCCGCGCTGGCCCGCATACCGCCGGTGGTCCTGGCCTTCCGCTCGGCAGGTAGCCGGGCTCGGTCACCTTGTCGGCGATCAGGTCGTACACCTCCGTGTACTGGGGCGCGTGGGCGGTGAAGCCCAGGCCCTGGATGGTCTTGGCGAAGAAGGGCGCCACCTCCCGGTCCCCGTGGACCACGAACACGTGCTGGGGCTTGGGGGCCTGGATGGCCTGGATCCAAGAGAGCAGGTGGTTCCGGTCCGCGTGGGAGGAGAGACCCTGGAAGTTCACGATCTGCGCATGGACGGCGATCTCCTCGCCGAAGAGCTTCACGCTCTCCGCGCCGTCGAGCAGCTTGCGGCCGAGCGTGCCGGGCGACTGGAAGCCGACGAACACCACCGCGCTGTTCGCGCGCCAGAGGTTGTGCTTGAGATGGTGGCGGATGCGCCCCGCATCGCACATACCGGAGGCAGAAATGATGATCTTGGGCGTTTTGTCGAGGTTGAGCATTCTGGATTCCTCGGTCGTCTCGACCAAATGCAGGTTCGGGAACGAGAACATATGCGTGCCGTCCTTCACCAGCTCGAGCGCGGCCTCGTCCAGATAGCCGTGCAGGTCGCCGCAGAACACCGTGGTCGCCGCCTTGGCGAGCGGCGAGTCGATATAGACCGGGAAATCGGGCACGGACTTCACGAGCCCCTGATCCTTGATCTCACGGATGAAGTATAAAAGCTCCTGCGTGCGGCCCACGGCGAACGACGGGATGACAACGTTGCCGCCCTTGCCGAGCGTTTCGTCGATGATCTCCGCCAGCTCGTCGGTGTAGCTCCACACCTCGGTGTGGTTGCGGTCGCCGTAGGTGGACTCCATCACCACATAGTCCGCCCTCTTCAAAAGCTGCGGGTCACGGATGATGGGCTGGTCGACGTTGCCGATATCGCCGGAGAAAACGAGCGTCTTGTGCACGCCGCCCTCCGTGAGCTCCAGCGTGATGGAGGCCGAGCCGAGCAGATGCCCCGCGTCGGTAAAGACTGCGCTCACGCCCTCGCACAGCTCGACGCTCTGACCGTACTCGCAGACGGTGAGGAACTTAAAGACATTCATCGCGTCCTCGGCGGTGTAGAGCGGCTCGACCGGCTCGCGGCCCGCGCGCTCGCCCTTGCGGTTCTGATACTCGGCGTCGCTCTCCTGAATGTGGGCGGAGTCGAGCAGCATGATGCGCATGAGGTCGGCGGTCACACGGGTGGTCAGGATGCGTCCGGTAAAGCCGCGCTTGACCATTAGGGGGATACGCCCCGTATGGTCGATGTGCGCGTGGGTGACGAGCAGGATGTCGATGTCGCCGGGGTTGAAGGCGAACATAGCGTTGTCCAGCTCGTCGCGCCCCTGCTGTAAGCCGCAGTCCACCAGGATGCGCTTGCCGTTGATCTCCAGACAGTGGCACGAGCCGGTCACGCAGCGGTCCGCGCCGTAAAAATGCAGTTTCATCGTAAAATCCTCCGATGTCTTTCGCTGTGGGTCTCTTGCTTTGTGGTTTCTCTATCTTAACACACGCCGCCCCCGCTTGCAAGGCGCACTGGCGTCATATTGTGCGGAAATTTACCGTCCGTTCACATTCCCGCGCATTTTTCCTTTGCATATCCGGACGGAGCGTGCTATACTATAGAAGTATTTTTATGCTTTTTTGCAAAAGTATTTCGATTTTCCGTGAAAGGAAGTTTTTGATATGGGACTGATCACCAAGCTCTTCGGCACCTACTCCGAACGGGAGCTCAAGAGCATTTATCCGATCGTCGATAAGATCGAGGCGATGGCGGACGAGTACCGCGCCCTGACGGACGAGGAGCTGCGCGCCAAGACGCCGGAATTCAAGGCGCGGCTCGCCAACGGCGAAACGCTCGACGACATTCTGCCCGAAGCCTTCGCCGCCGTGCGCGAGGCCGCAGGCCGCGTGCTCGGGCTTTATCCCTACCGCGTGCAGCTCATCGGCGGCATCGTGCTCCATCAGGGGCGCATCGCCGAGATGAAGACCGGCGAGGGCAAAACGCTCGTCGCCACTCTCCCCGCTTACCTCAACGCGCTCACCGGAAACGGCGTGCACATCGTCACCGTGAACGACTATCTTGCCAAGCGCGACAGCGAGTGGATGGGCAAGGTGCACCGCTTCCTCGGTCTGAGCGTGGGCCTGATCGTCCATGACCTCACGAGCGACGAGCGCCGCGCGGCCTACGCCGCCGACATCACCTACGGCACCAACAACGAGATGGGCTTCGACTACCTGCGCGACAACATGGCGCTCTTCTCCTCCGAGCTGGTGCAGCGCGGCCACGCCTTCGCCATCGTGGACGAGGTGGACTCCATCCTCATCGACGAGGCGCGCACGCCGCTCATCATCTCCGGCATCGGGCAGAAGTCCACGGAGATGTACAGCCGCACCGAGGCTCTCGTCGCCCGCTTCCGCAAGAAGGTCATCGCGGAGACGGACGAAAAGGAGGAAGAGGACGTCAACGTTGACGCCGACTACATCGTGGACGAAAAGGCCAAGACCGCGACGCTCACCGCCCGCGGCATCGCCAAGGCCGAGCAGTATTTCGAGATCGAGAACCTCTCCGATCCCGAGAACTCCACCATCGCCCACCACATCAACCAGGCCGTCAAGGCGCACGGCACGATGAAGCGCGACATCGACTACGTCGTCAAGGACGGCGAGGTCGTCATCGTCGACGAGTTCACGGGCCGACTGATGTTCGGCCGCCGCTACAGCGAGGGTCTGCATCAGGCCATCGAGGCCAAGGAGCACGTCACCGTCGCCCGCGAGAGCAAGACGCTCGCGACCATCACCTTCCAGAATTACTTCCGCCTTTACAAGAAGCTCTCCGGTATGACCGGTACAGCGCTGACCGAGGAGGAGGAATTCGGCACCATCTATAACCTCGACATCATCGAGATCCCCACCAACCGTCCCATCGCGCGCATCGACGATCCCGACGTGGTGTACAAGACCGAGGCGGCAAAATACCGCGCGGTCATCGCGCAGGTCAAGGAATGCCACGCCAAGGGCCAGCCCGTGCTGGTCGGCACGGTGTCCATCGAGAAGAACGAGCACCTGTCCTACCTGCTCTCCCGCGAGGGCATCAAGCATAACCTGCTCAACGCGAAGAACCACGAGAAGGAAGCCGAGATCGTCGCGCAGGCCGGCAAGCTCGGCGCGGTGACGGTCGCCACCAACATGGCGGGCCGCGGCACCGATATCATGCTTGGCGGCAACGCCGAATACATGGCCAAGAACGATCTGCGCAAGGCCGGACTCTCCGACGAGCTGATCGCCGAGGCGACCGGCTACGCCGAGACCGACGATCAGGAGATCCTCGACGCCCGCGCGCTGTTCGCCGAAGCGCTCGCCAGGCACAAGGCCGAGATCGCGGGCGAGGCCGACCGCGTGCGCGAGGCCGGCGGTCTGTTCATCATCGGCACCGAGCGCCACGACTCCCGCCGCATCGACAATCAGCTCCGCGGCCGTGCCGGCCGTCAGGGCGACCCGGGCGAGACGCGCTTCTACCTCTCGCTCGAGGACGATCTGCTGCGCCTGTTCGGCGGCGAGCGCATCACGAACCTCATGGACCGCATGAACCTCGACGAGGACACGCCCATCGAGAACAAGATGCTCTCGAAGTCCATCGAGAACGCACAGACCAGCGTCGAGTCCCGCAACTTCCAGTCCCGTAAGGCGACGCTTGAATACGACGACGTGATGAACAAGCAGCGCGAGATCATCTACGGGCAGCGCAAGCAGGTGCTCGACGGCCGCAACCTCAAGGATACCATCTTCGGCATGATCCGCAGCGGCATTTCCAATCAGGTCACGCTCCACTCCGGCGAGCACGGTAAGCTCGACGAGGACGGTGTGCGCGAGATCCTCGGCAGCCTCGAGGGTATGTACTTCCCGCGCGGCATGGTCACCGAAACGCCCGCTGAGCTCGCCGCCATGGGCGAGGACGAGCTGACGGAGCTGTTCTTCAACGCCGCCGTCACCACCTACGAGCGCAAGGAGGAGGCCGTCACCTCCCCCATCATGCGCGAGCTTGAGCGCGTGGTGCTGCTGCGCGTGGTCGACGAATACTGGATGGACCATATCGACGCCATGCAGGAGCTGCGTCAGGGCATCCGCCTGCGCGCCTACGCGCAGGTCAACCCCATCGACGCCTACAAGAAGGAATCCCTCGAGATGTTCGAGGAGATGATCTCCGCCATTCAGGACGAGACTGTGCGCCGCATCTTCTCCGCCCGCATCAAGAGCGAGGCCGAGGTCAAGCGCGAGCGCGTGGCCGAGGGCATCGTCGCCACCACTGCGGGCGACGGCAGCGTAAAAAGGCAGCCGCGCAAGGTGCAGAAGATCGGCCGCAACGACCCCTGCCCCTGCGGCAGCGGAAAAAAGTATAAGCAGTGCTGCGGACGGTAACGGACGCAGCCTGCTGATACGCGGCATACGAGCGGTTGCCGCGCCAGCGGCGAGCGAGCTGCCATCCGGCATTTTTTGCGCTGCGCGGCAGCGCGGAAAATAAGCAGTGCTGCGGACGGTAACAACAAAAAGGGGTATTCTCTTTCCGAAAGAGAATACCCCTTTTGAAACCCCAAGAGAACGCAAGGGGCGCCGCCCCTTGACCCTCGATCTGCCGATGTCATATTACCTGTCAGCAACGGTATGCACATGTTTTTTTGAAACGATCTGACCTACTTCTCTTTCCGCTCAGCCGCTCCTGCGGTGGGATGGGGCGAGAGGACGTCACGCAAATAAATTCGCATCGGTCAGGCACACAGGGGGCGCTGAATATGGTCGAGTCAAAAATCTACATTGGGCTGAACGATCTGTCGACGAACACACAGCTCTTTGAAAACGAAAAGTATATCAGGGTGCTTCGTAATGTATGCTATTCCTACAAAGTGCCTTTTTCCTTTCAGGTGCAGGAGGGTGGGTATATTTACGAAAGCGGAGAATACGCCCGGGAGACCAGTCTGGTCCTCACCCTGATCGACGTTGACAAGGCCGTTGTGAAGGATATCGCCAAGGACCTGTGCGCTTTCTTCCATCAGGAGTCTGTTCTGGTCACCGAAAGTCATCTGCAGGCACATTTCGTTCGCGAAACATTGGAATGCGGCGGTGAGGAAACCCTGTGAGGTGATCGGGCAAGTCAGGATCATTGGAGGGGTGTGAATGAATCAGCAAGGGGTTTTCAAAAAGTGGCTTTGGGCCGGAGTGATGGGAATTTTAACCATTCTGCTCTGCCTGATCGTTTCCGATGATTTATTGGGACTAAATTCCCTTCCCGCACGGAGTCAGATGGGGCATTATGTTTTCTGGGTAAGCCTGATCGGTTTGCCGTTGTTATTTTGCAAGTTCGTTTCTTGGCGGTATACATTATTGAATATCCCCCTTTATTTTTTACTCTACTTTCCCATCTATGAGTTGTGCGGCCTTAAACATACCCATTTATTTCTCCAAACAAGTGGGTTTATCAGTTTTCCGGTATGGTTCGGAGCAATATTGGTCACTGCCTGTTTTTGGGGGATACAAAGCCTTGTATATCTGATCTGCCATATCGCTTTTCATTTATTGAAAAAGCAGCAATAGCTTTCCATTCACCGCAGCTCCGCCGCGCCGTGCGCGGCAAATTTCCCCGCGCCGCAGGCGCGAAAGGAGGTCCCTTATGTCCTTTACCGAGCACCATGTCAACGGCGTGATCACCGCCGGCACGCTCTCCGTCGGCGGCGTGCGCCACGCCTTCACCACCCGTCACGGCGGCGTGAGTCCCGCGCCGTTCGACTCGCTCAACCTTGCGAGCAACCGCGGCGACCGTGAGGAGAACATCCTCGAAAATTACCGCCGCCTCGGCGCCGCCGTCGGCTTCGACGCCTCGCGCGCCGTCGGCTGCCGCCAGATCCACTCCGACCTCGTGCGCGTCGCGCGGGAGGAGGATGCCGGCAAAATTCGCTGGGACGAGCGGCCCTACGACGCCGACGCGCTCATCACGAACGTGCCGAACCTGCCGCTCTTTGCCTACGGAACGGACTGCTGCATGATCACGGTCTACGACCCGACCTCGCGCTCCATCGCCGCCATCCACGCCGGCTGGCGCGGCACGGCGAGCGGCATCGTGCTCAAGGCGCTCGTCACGATGATGAGCCTTTACGGCGCGGACCCCTACACGATGCGCGCGGCCATCGGCCCCGCCATCGGCAAGTGCTGCTTTGAGACCGACGGCGACGTGGCGGACACCTTCCATGAGCTCATGGACCCCGCCGTGGACGAGCGCATCGAGCGCTGCGGCGACAAGTACCACATCGACCTCAAATCCATCAACCGTCTGTGGCTGCTGCGCAGCGGACTGGACCCCTCGCGCATCGACGTACACCCCGACTGCACCAAATGCCGCCCCGATCGCTACTGGTCGCACCGCGGCATGGGCGGCGAGCGCGGCGGCATGGCGGCGGTCATCGTCCTGACGGAGGACGCCCTGTGACGCGGCGGCTGACGGCGCTCGCGCTCGCGCTGGTCCTCGCGCTCTCGCTGACCGGCTGCTGGGAGGCCGAGCCGGAGCCGGACGACTTCTGGGGCGACGAGCTGCCGCCGGAGGAGCAGGAGACATCGCAGCGCGAGCCGGCGCAGATCTCCGACTTCACCCTGCCCTATCTCTCGGGCCAAACCTTTGACCCCGTGACCTGCATCGACGGCGTGCAACAGACCGTCGGCGCACTGCTCTACGAGCCGCTCTTCACGCTCGACAATTCCTTTGCGCCGCAGCCGGTGCTGTGCGAGCACAGCAGCTGCGACGCCCAGGCGCTGACGTGGACCTTCGCGCTGCGCAGCGCAGTCTTTTCCGACGGCACAGCCCTCACCGCGAACGACGTGCTCGCGGCCTACCGCCGCGCGGCGGAGTCCGCGCGCTACGGCGCGCGCTTTGCGAACGTCGCCTCGATGAAGGCGCAGGACGCGCATACGCTGATCGTCACGCTGACGCAAGCAAACGGCAGCTTCCCCGCCCTGCTGGACATTCCCATCGTCAAGGCCGGCACGGAGAACGACCTCGTTCCGCTCGGCACCGGCCCCTACGTCTATACAACAGCAGCCGACGGCGCGGCGCTGACCGTAAATCCCCATTGGCAAGGCAGCTCTCTGCCGCTCGAGCGCATCGCGCTTGCCACGGTCAAGGACAACGACACCGCGCTGAGCCGGTTCGCCTCCCGCAGCGTCCACTTCCTCTGCCTCGATCCGACCGGCACCGGCGCACGGACGGTCGGCGGCGCGGTGGAGTCCACCGACGTCCCGACCGCGGCAATGCAGTACCTCGGCTTCAACCTGAGCCGTACTCCGCTCAACGACGCCGCGGTGCGCCGCGCGATGAGCGGCGTGATCGACCGCGGCACGCTTGTCTCCTCCCTGCTCTCCGGGCACGGCACGGCGGCGCAGCTTCCCATCGCGCCGCAGGATGCGGACTATCCGAAGACATACGAGTACCGCACCACAGCGGAGGAATATGCCGCCGCGCTGGAGACTGCCGGCGTGACCGCCGCGCGTCCGCGCAGCCTGACGCTGCTGGTGAACGAGGAGAATGCCTTCAAGCGTGCGGTGGCCGAAAGCCTCTGCGCCCAGCTCACGACCGCCGCGCTGACGGTCACGGTGCGCGAATTGCCGTGGGGGGAATACGCCGCCGCGCTGGAGGCCGGCAGCTTCGACCTCTATCTCGGCGAGGTGCGCCTGACCGCCGACTGGGACGCGAGCGCACTGCTCGACGCCGGCGGCGCGCTGAACTACGGCGGCTTTGCGAGCGAGCAGCTCTCCGGCCTGAACGACGCCTTCCTGCTCGGCGGGAACGCCTCCGCCGAGCGGTATGTCAAGGGCTTTGCCGAGGAAACGCCCTTTGCGCCGCTGCTCTTCAAGTCCAAAACGGTGCTCACGCCATCCGGTCTTGTGGACGGCATGACCCCGACCGCCTCCGATCCGTTTTACGGCTTCGCGGATTGGCGCTTCCGCCTCTCCGGCTCTGAGAGCTGAGCGTTTCTCCCAACAATAAAAAAGCGTTCCGCGACCTGCTTTCGGTCGTGGAACGCTTTTTCAATATACAGGGTCGGTTTCCGGCTCAATACTGGCGCACGACGGCAACGACCTTGCCGAGCACCTCGCACTCCCGCCCGTCAATGGGCTGGTAGTCAGGGTTCGCGGGCAGGAGCCAGATCTCGCCGTTCTGCTTTTTGAAGGTCTTGACCGTGGCCTCGTCCCCGATGAGGGCGACGACGATCTCCCCGTTGTTGGCGGTCTGCTGGCGGCGGACGACGACCAGATCGTCCGGCAGGATGCCGACGCCCAGCATGGACTCGCCGCGCACGCGCAGGGCAAAGAACTCGCCGCTGCGGCTGCCGGTATCAAAGGTCAGGTAATCCTCCACGCACTCCTGCGCAAGGATGGGACTGCCGGCGGCGACGTTGCCGACGATGGGGATGCGGTTCTCGCGCACGTCCCGCTCCTCCATGAAGTCAACGGCGTTCGACGGCGCCGCAGGGGCGGCGGGCACGGCAGGCGCGGTCTGCGCCTCGCCCTTGAGCCGGATGGCGCGTCCCTTGCCGGCGTCATGCTCCAGATAGCCCTTTTTCTCCAGATTCAGGATATGGAAATGCGCGGTGGACGGGGACTTGAAATTCAGCTCTGCGCAGATCTCGCGCACAGAGGGCGGATATCCCCACTTGGTCATGAATTGGGCGATGTAATCATAGACCTTCTGCTGCATTTTGGTCAGTTTTTTCATGGTCCGCTGCCTCCTTATCGGATTCTTTTTTGTATTATAGCACAGCAGCTTCAGGAATGCAACGACCGTTTGAGTGTTTTTTAGTATTTTTTCTCCCCAGCTCCGCATTGACACCGGCGGCGCGGCTATGTAAAATAGGATCAAACTTTTATGTAACGAGGTATTTCTATGTCTGTTTCCTTCCGCGGGACCGAAAACTACGTCGCCTCGCCCGAGCTGATGGGCGCGGTGGACATCGCCGTGGCGCTGCAAAAGCCGCTGCTCATCAAGGGCGAGCCCGGCACAGGCAAGACCATGCTGGCGCAGGCCGTCGCCGACGCGCTGGGCAAGAAGCTCATCATCTGGAACGTGAAATCCACCACCAAGGCGCAGGACGGTCTGTACGTCTACGACGTCGTCCAGCGTCTCTACGACAGCCAGTTCGGCTCCGCCGGCGTGGATGACATCGCAAAATACATCAAGCTCGGCAAGCTCGGCGAGGCGTTCTCCTCCGACGAGCAGGTGGTGCTGCTCATCGACGAGGTGGACAAGGCCGACCTGGAATTTCCGAACGACCTCCTCTGGGAACTGGACAAGATGGAGTTCTACATCCCCGAGACGAAGGAGACGGTCAAGGCGAAGCAGCGCCCCATCGTCATCATCACGTCCAACGCGGAAAAGGAGCTGCCCGACGCCTTCCTGCGCCGCTGCATCTTCCACTACATCGCCTTCCCCACGCAGGAGCAGATGGAGAAGATCATCCGCGTCCACTTTGAAAAGCTCGACGAAACGCTGCTCGCACAGGCGATGCAGGCGTTCTATTGGCTGCGCTCGATCGACAGCATTGAGAAAAAGCCCTCCACGAGCGAGCTGGTGGACTGGCTCCGCGCGCTCCAGCTCGGCGGCGTCGATCCCGCGCGCATCGCAAAGGACATTCCCTTTGCCGGCGTGCTGCTCAAAAAGGACAAGGACATCACGGCGATGCAGCGCCGGATGCGGTAAGCCCATGTTTGTCGGATTTTTCTACCTTTTGCGCCAGCGCGGCTTCGGCGTTTCACTCAACGAGTGGATGACGCTCATGGAGGGGCTGCTGCTCGGGCTGCACCGCTCGACGCTGACGGGCTTTTACAACCTCTGCCGCGCCGTGCTCGTCAAGAGCGAGGCGGACTACGACAAGTTTGACGCCGCGTTTTTGGAGTATTTCAAGGACGTGCCCTTCCCTGAGGAGCTGCTGCCGGACGAGTTGATGGACTGGCTCAACCACCCGAAAAACGCGCTTGAGGAGTTCCGCGCCTTTCTGCGCGAGCAGGGCTATGCGGAAAAGAGCATCGACGAGATTCTCAAGATGTTTGAAGAACGCCTCCGCGAGCAGACTGAGGAGCACAACGGCGGCTCGTACTGGATCGGCACGGGCGGCTACTCCAACTTCGGCAACGCCGGCCACAGCCCGCAGGGCATCCGCGTCGGCGGCGAGAGCATCTACCGCCGCGCCTTTCAGGTCGCGGGAGAGCGAAAGTACCGCGATTTCCGGCGCGACAACACGCTCGATATTCGCCAGTTCCAGATGGCTTTCCGCCTGCTGCGGCAGTATTCCGACCAGTCGCTCGGCGACAAGACGGAGTTCGACGTGGACGGCACCATCCGCGATACCTGCGACAACGCCGGCACGCTCAAGGTGCGCTACAAGCGCCCGCGGCGCAACACCGTCAAGGTACTGATGCTGATGGACTCCGGCGGCTCGATGAGCTACTACTCTCAGCTCTGCTCGATGCTCTTTCAGGCGGCGCGGCAGTCCAACCACTTCAAGGAGCTGCACGTCTACTACTTCCACAACTGCGTCTACTCGCGCGTCTACACCGACCCGCGGATGTACCGCGAGCACGGCGTTTCGACCGAGTGGCTGCTGAAGAATTTTGGCAGCGAGTACAAGGTCATTTTTGTCGGCGACGCGCTGATGGATATGTACGAGCTGACGGAAAAGCGTTAAGACTATTTCGCCGGCAGCGGCTCACTCTCCGGCATGGACTGGCTCAAGCGCTTCAAAGAACAGTACGACCATCTCATCTGGCTCAATCCCGAGGAGCCGCCGCGCTACGGCGGCTATTGGGGTCAGAGCTACGGCCACATCGCGCGGCTCATTGATATGTACCCGCTGAGCGTGGATGGGCTCGAGCGCGGCATGAAAAAGCTGCTGGTCAGCAAATAACACAGCAAACTGGACCTTTCTCCTCCACAGAGAACGGTCCCTTCAGTCTATTTGGGGCAGCGGGGCCTGACCGCGGGGCTTTCCCGTCCCATCTGCCCTCTGCCGGAAATGGGCCGGGCGATCACCCGTGATAGTCGCCGGTCGCGGAATCGACCGTGACAAAGGGAACGATCTCGCCGTCGATCTCTACATAGGCCTGATAAACGCCGTCGCCCAGAGCCTCATAGTGATGCGGCGTGACACCGTAATTTTCCAGCAGACTCTTTTCAAACCCGGCTACGTCCCACGCGGCGTCATCGCCGCTGTCGGCATCCCGCAGTCCCGCCGAGCGCATAATGGCTTCCACG
>ENA-ORCN01002055-ORCN01002055.1-human-gut-metagenome-genome-assembly--contig:-NODE-2055-length-11746-cov-7.934870_pt1 | contig 11746 bp, 7 predicted proteins | sample MGYA00242984_ERZ507984 | MGnify/ENA primary metagenome ERZ507984 (study PRJEB26167, sample SAMN06115395) | human gut metagenome | host: Homo sapiens | place: China:Hubei | collected 2016-05-19 | study... | reverse complement strand
CCGGCATCTCCCCCCCCTTCCCTCCTCCCTCCCCCCGACCGCGTCTTCATCGGCGGAGGCGGGCGGGGCTTGCCGGAACTGCTGGAGGCGTGCATGGAAAGGCTGGCGCCGGGCGGCATCATGGCGGCGAGCGCGGTGACGCTCGAAAGTTTCCATGCCCTGTCCGCATGGTCTCCCGAGCGGAGGACCGGCCTGTGCAGCCTCAACATCGCCCACGAGCAACCCATTGCCGGGACGAGCCACCATTTGAAGCAACAGAATACCATCTACCTGTTTACGTTTCAGAAAGAGATAACGTCATGAATACTCCTCTCGTCGAATTCGTCGGCGCCGGACCGGGCGCGGAAGATCTCATCACCCTGCGCGGCCTGCGTGCGCTGGAACAGGCCGACCTCGTAGTGTACGCCGGGTCGCTGGTCAATCCCGGGCACCTCAAGCGCTGCAAGCCCGACTGCGAGTGCAGGGACAGCGCCGCCATGAACCTTGGGGAGCAAGTCGCCGCCATGAGCGAATCCGCCCTCGCCGGAAAGCGCGTCGTCCGCCTGCACACCGGAGATCCGGCCATGTACGGCGCGATCAATGAGCAGATCCGCGCTCTTGCCGAAAAAGGCATCGCCTCGCGCATCGTCCCCGGCGTGAGCAGCGTCTTCGGTGCGGCGGCGGCTCTCGGCTGCGAACTCACCTGCCCCGACGTGAGCCAAAGCGTCGTACTCACCCGCACCCCCGGGCGCACTCCCATGCCCAAGGGCGAAAACGCGGCGGCCTTCGCACGGACCGGAGCGACGCTGGTCTTCTTCCTCAGTACAGGAAAGATTGACGATCTGATGACGGATCTCATGGGTGAGGGCGGCCTGCCCCCGGATACTCCGGCGGCAGTCGTTTACCGTGCGACATGGCCTGACGAACGCATCCTCCGGGGCACTGTATCCGACATCGCACGCAAGGTCGAAGAGGCGGGTTTCGGACGGCAGGCGCTCATTTTCGTGGGCCGGGCGCTGGATGCCCAAGGCGGCGCATCACGGCTTTATGGCGCTGACTTTTCACATGGTTACAGAAACCACCTTACCAACGAAGCCTTTGACGGGCGCTGCGCCCTGTATGCCTTTACCGACAAGGGGGTTGTCCGCGCCAAGGAAATCGCCGCCGGACTCGGCCTGCCTGCGGTAATCCACTCCACGCGTCCCACAGGCGCGCCGGACGTCGTTCATACGCCGGGGGAAACCTTTGATGCGACCCTGTCCGCCAACTGGAGGCAGTTCGACGCGCATATCTTCATCAGCGCGACCGGCATAGCCGTGCGCAAGATTGCTCCGCTGCTCAGAGATAAGACCAGCGATCCCGCCGTATTGTCATGTTCAGAAAGCGGCAGCCATGTGGTCGGCCTCACGTCGGGGCATCTCGGGGGCGCAAACCGTCTCGCCCGGCGCGTAGCCCGCGTCACCGGCGGGCAGGCCGTGATCAGCACCGCTACGGACGTAAACGGCCTCCCGGCCTTTGACGAGGCCGCCGCCCAAGAACATGCGCGCATCCTCAATACCGACGCCATCCGCAGCCTCAACGCCGCTCTGCTCTCAGGAGAACCGGTCGCTTTCTGCGGCCCCCGCACGGTGTTCGACCGCCATTTCGCCGGGACGGAACAAGTTATTTACACAGACAGCCCGGAAACGATTACCGCTCGCCATGCCGTGCTCTGGGATGCCGAAGGCACGGTGCCCGAAGAGGTACGGCACCTTGACATCACGGGCAAATCCTTTGTTCTCGGCGTGGGTTGCCGTCGTGGGGTCGAACCCTTGGAACTGCGGCTCATCGCGGAAGGCCATCTCTCCGATCTCGGTTTGCGGCCTGGACACATCGCCGCCATCGCCTCGTGCGACGTGAAAGCCGATGAGCCCGCCATCCTCGAATTGGGCGAAAAGTGGCAGGTGCCCGTCGAGTTCCACGCCGCCGCCCGGCTTGATGCCGTGCCCGTGCCCACGCCCTCGGCCAAAGTCCGTGAAAAGGTCGGCACCGCTTCGGTGAGCGAGGCCGCGTGCCTGCTTTCCGCCGGATACGGCTCAATCCCCCAGCCCACACTGTACGCCCCGAAAGCCGCCTTTGGAGACGTCACGCTGGCGCTGGCCCGCCTGCCGCACCTCTCCGCACCCAAGGCCGCTCACGGACAGGTCGTGGTTGTGGGGCTCGGCTCCGGCGTTCCCGAGCAGATCACGCCCGAGGTGGACGCCACGCTCAGGCATTGCGACACGGTGGCAGGATACAGCAATTACGTTGATTTCATTCGTGATCGCATCATCGGAAAACCAATCATCCAGAACGGCATGATGGGCGAGGTGGCGCGGTGCCGGGCCACGCTCGAAGCCGCCGCAGCCGGGCAGGAGGTCTGCATGGTCTGCTCCGGCGACCCCGGCATTCTGGCGATGGCGGGGCTGCTGTTCGAACTGCGGGCCCGGGAGCCTGAATTCGCGGACATCCCGATCCGGGTCCTGCCGGGCATCACGGCGGCGAACATCGCGGCGGCTTCGCTCGGAGCGCCGCTCCAGAACGGTTTTTCGCTGGTGAGCCTTTCCGATTTGCTTGTCCCTTCGGACGAAGTACGGCAAAATCTCCGGGCTGTGGCGCAGTCGGCCCTGCCGGTGACGCTCTACAATCCCGCCGGGCGCAAACGGCGGCATCTGCTCACGGAAGCGCTCGACATTTTCAGGGAACAGCGCGGAGGCGACGTATTGTGCGCCTATGTCCGACATGCTGGACGGCCTCAGGAGGCCAAATGGATCGGCAGGCTCGACGATTTCCCCGCCGACGAGGTGGATATGTCCACCCTCGTCATCATCGGCGGCCCGCGCACGATCACGGACGCCGGGGCCATGTACGAGGCGCGGGGGTATGTTGAGAAGTATATGGAGTAGGTATTGGGTTAGGGAGAACCCCCTTCTGAAGAAGAGCTTCCCCTCCCTAAAACCCCATCCCCTCTCTCCCAAGACTTTTGCGTGTATTGAATCCCTGTTGGAAAGCCTTTTCGAGGCATCGGGAAACGGGAACAGCCTATGCAACATACGACATTCCACGCCTTCTGCATCGCCGCGCCCCGTTCGGGCGAGGGCAAGACCACGGCGAGCATCGCGCTCATGCGGGCCCTTGCCCGGCGCGGCCTGCGGGTGCAGGGGTTCAAATGCGGGCCGGACTACATCGATCCTACCTTCCATGCTCAGGCCACCGGGCGGCCCGCCTGCAATCTCGATACGTGGATGATGGGCCGTGATGGTGTCCGGGCGCTGTGGGACAGCCGTGCGCATGACGCCGACGCCGCCGTCTGCGAGGGCGTCATGGGGCTTTTCGACAGCCGCGATCCCGGCGATCCGGCGGGTGGCACGGCCGATTGCGCCCGCGCCCTCGGCCTTCCGATCGTACTCGTGTTCAACGGCAGGGGGATGGCGGGTTCCGTGGCCGCGCTCGTTGCCGGGTTCCAGCTTCATGCCGTGCGCATGGGCGTCCGCCTCGTCGGAGCCATTGCCAACAATGTGGGAAGCCCCCGTCATGCGGACATATTACGCGAGACATTGGAACGCTCCAACCTTCCGCCGCTGCTCGGCGCGCTGCCCCGGCGTGAGGAATGGCGGCTGCCCGAACGCCAGCTCGGGCTCCTCCCCTCGGAAGAGGCCGGGACCACCGCCGCATGGCTCGACGCGCTAGCGGAGATGGCGGAACAGCATCTCGACATTGATCGCCTTCTCGCGCTGACCACGTCGAAGCGCCCGGAAGCGCCCGCGCCGTTGCTTTCGGAGAACGTCCCGCCCCGGCGCATGGGCATCGCCAAAGACAAGGCCTTTTGCTTCTATTATGAGGAAAACGAACGCGTTTTACGTTCGCAGGGATGGGAACCAGTTCCCTTTTCCCCGCTCGCGGATACGGTCCTGCCGATCGGCATTGAGGCGTTGTACCTCGGCGGGGGCTATCCCGAAGTCTTTGCCCGCGAGTTGTCCGAAAACGCCGCCATGCGGGAAAACATCCGGGACTTCGCCGCACGGGGCGGAGAAATATATGCGGAATGCGGCGGCTACATGTATCTTTGCACCACGCTCGAAGCCTCCGAAGAGGCCGGGGGCACGCGGGACGACCGCCGCATCTGGCCCATGTGCGGGGTCATCGACGCCACGGCGCGCATGGGCGGGCGCATCCGTTCCCTTGGGTACCGGGAAGCCTCCATGCTCTCCGGCGCGCCCTTCGGCTTGCGGCACGAAACCTTCCGAGGACACGAATTTCACTGGTCCGACATCGAGTTGCACCGCGACTATCCGCCCCTGTACGAAGTCCGCACCCGCTCAGGCGTCGAAAAAGCCGGGGTCGCCTTCGGCAACGTCAGAGCCGGGTATGTCCATCTCTATTGGGGAAATGAGGGACATGCCGAGGAAGATCAAGCCCCAAAAAGCGGGAACCCTTCTTCGGAAGGATTTTCCTCCCCTCGGCCCACCTCCCCCTCCGGTCAGGTCATCCTCCTGAACGGGCCGTCGAGCGCGGGAAAGACCACGCTTTCCCAAGCATTGCAAACGCGGCTCCACACGGCTTACGGGTTGTGCTGCATGACCCTTTCCATCGATCAGCTGCTGAGGGCGAGCACGGGGGGATACGGGTCCGTACTGGCGGGACTCGCGCAAACGGGCCTTCCGCTCATCGAAACCTTCCACGCCAGCGTCGCGGCGGCGGCAAAAGCGGGCGCGTGGGTCATCGTGGACCACGTCATCGGCGAAAATCCGGGCTGGATTGAAGACCTGCTTGAGCGATTGGCCGGCGTTTCCATCCTGTCCGTGCAGGTCACTTGCGACGCCAAGGAATTGCAGCGCCGCGAGTCCCTGCGCACGGATCGCACGCCGGACTGGAAGCACGCCGAACGTCAGGCGCGTTCCATCCATGTGCCGCTCCCCGGCCAGATGACCGTGGATACCACCCGTACCGATCCCGAAACTTGCGCGGCCTGCATCCTTGAGGCCTTGTTTATGGAAAAAGCATATTGATCTGACGGATTGAACCGGCGGTCGGCCCCCGTCCTGCAACCTGCAGCGGTGAAGCGTACCAACAGAACCGGAAAAGCACGCTTGGGGGAAACCGTCCCCGGCAACCTCAGAAAGAGGAATCGTTATGAAACCCGAAGCCCACGGCGGCGACTTGCTGCGCATGGCGGCTACCGCCGGACGCGATCCGGCGTCCTTGCTGGATTTCAGCGTGAATGTGCGGCCCGAGGGCCCGCCGGAGTTCATCCGTGCCGCGTTGTTCCGGGCCATGACCGCACTCGCGGCCTATCCTTCCCCCCATGCCGAGGAAGCTATGCTCGCGGCGGCCCGGCATCATGAAATGGACCCTTCCGGCTTCGTCTTCGGCAGCGGCAGCAACGAGCTCATCCACGCGCTTGCCCGCGTGCTCCGCAAGCGCGGCGTGCCTTCCGTGCACGTCGTCGAGCCCGCATTCAGCGAATACGCCATAGCCTGCCGCCTCGCCGGGCTTGAGGTCATCCCCGTATGGGGAGGAATCATTGAAAAAAATCAAGGAGCCCCGGCAACAGGCGCGGAAAAGGATAAAGCCGTCCCCAAGCAGGATCTGCTCGGCGCGCTCACCGATGCCCCTGCGGGATCGGCGGTCTTCCTTGCCAATCCCGGCAACCCTTCGGGGCTGTTCCGTACTCCGGACGAATGCCTGCGCCTCATGTCCTCACGATCCGATCTCCTTTGGATCATTGATGAAGCGTTTGTCGAATACGCCGGGACGGAAGCGGAGGCTTCCGTGCTGCAACGGCTTCCGAAAAACGGCATTGCCCTGCGCTCGCTGACCAAATTCCATGCCGTTCCGGGCGTGCGCCTCGGATATCTCGCCGCCGATGCGGAGCTGGCGCAAGCCATCCGGGACGAGCTGCCTGCGTGGAGCGTCAACGCCTTTGCGCTGGCCGCCGCGCAAGCCGTCTTCGCGGATACCTCGGACTTTGCGGCACAAACCCGCGCCGAGAACGCCGAACGCCGTGCGGATCTCGCCGCCGCCCTGTCGTCCCTGCCGGGAATCGAGGTTTACCCCTCCGCCGCCAACTACGTTCTGTTCCGCTGGCCCGGCGCGCCCCGCAATCTGCTCGGCATCCTCCTCAAATGCTTCGGCATCGCCGTCCGCGACTGCTCCAACTACCACGGGCTCAAAGACGGCTCATGGTTCCGTGCCGCCGTCCGCTTTCCCGAAGACCACCGCCGCCTTGCCGAAGCCCTCTCCGCAATCCGGGAAACGACGCACGGGATTTCCTCCTCCCCACTTCTTGCCCCCCCTGCTTCACCCAAACCCAACAACGTGTATGGAAATACAACCCCGGCTGTGCCCGAACACAACACCATTTGCGGGTTTTCCCCCTCCCCGCTCCCCGAAACCTCGGCTTCACCCGAATCCAGCAACAAGGATTCAATAAACATAAAAGTCTTAGGAAGAGGAGGGATGGGGGCCTGGGGGAAGGGAGGAGAAAGCCCTTCTTCAGAAGGGTTTCTCCTCCCTTCCCCCGGCATTTCCCGCCGCCCTCCCCGCCATACCCCGGCCCTCATGCTGCAGGGCACCTCCTCCAACGCGGGCAAGAGTATCCTCGCGGCGGCCTACTGCCGCATCTTCCGGCAGGACGGCTACAGCGTCGCCCCCTTCAAAGCGCAGAACATGTCGCTGAACTCGGGGGTCACCGCGGCGGGCGACGAAATGGGCCGCGCCCAGATCGTGCAGGCGCAGGCCGCCCTCGTCGACCCGGACGCCCGCATGAACCCCATCCTGCTCAAGCCGCACTCCGATACAGGATCGCAGGTCGTCGTCCTTGGGCAACCCATCGGGCACATGGGCGTCCTCGACTACTTCAAGAAAAAAAAGGAATTATGGAAGACCGTCACCGAAGCCTACGACAGCCTCGCCGCCGACCATGACGTCATGGTGCTCGAAGGCGCGGGCAGCCCCGGCGAAATCAACCTCAAGGAGCACGATATCGTCAACATGCGCATGGCCGAACATGCGCGGGCTTCCGTGCTGCTCGTCGGAGACATCGACCGGGGTGGGGTCTACGCCTCCTTCCTCGGAACGTGGATGACCTTCACCGCCGCAGAACGCCGCCTGCTCACCGGCTATATCGTCAACCGGTTCCGGGGGGACGCCTCCCTGCTCGGCCCGGCCCACGAATACATGCTCAACCATACGGGAACTCCCGTGCTCGGCACCATTCCTTATATACGCGACCTCAACATTCCCGAAGAAGACATGGCGGGCTTCTCATGGGGACACACCGACTGCGGGGAAAAAAAGGCGGGGACACTGGACATCGCCGTGGTCATGCTGCGGCACGTATCCAATTACACCGACTTTGCGCCGCTCGCCGCCGAACCCGACGTCCGCCTGCGTCCGGTGCGCCGTGCGGAGGAATGGGGCGACCCCGATGTGGTGATGCTTCCGGGCTCGAAAAGCGTGGTCCCCGACCTCGACGACCTGCGCCGCAGCGGACTGGCGGACAATATCCTCGGGCACGCAGAACGCGGAAAATGGATCTTCGGCATCTGCGGCGGATTGCAGATTCTGGGCCGGGCCATCCTCGATCCCCACGGCATCGAGTCCGCCGCGCCGGAAGTGCCGGGGCTCGGGCTTATGGATCTGCGCTCGACCTTCGCCGCCGACAAGACGCTCGTGCGCGTGGCCCGCGCCGAAACCCCGCTCGACGTGCCGTCCGGCGGCTATGAAATCCACCACGGCCTCACCGATCACGGCCCTTCGGCCCTGCCGCTGTTCCTGCGGGCCGACCGCGCCTATCCTTCCGAAGCGGAGCGCATCTGCGGCTATGTCTCGGGGCGGCGCTGGGCGACCTACCTGCACGGCGTTTTCGATGACGACGCCTTCCGCCGCGCCTGGCTCGATCATGTGCGCGCCGACATCGGCCTTGCGCCGCAGGGCCGCCGACTGGCCACCTATGATCTGGAAAAGGCGCTGGACAGGCTCGCGGACATTGTGCGCGAACATTCCGATATGGAAACCATTTACCAAAGCATGGGATTGAAATGAACCTCGCCTTCCTCGCGCTGCTGCCCGCCGCGCTGCTGATCGACCGCCTTTTCGGGGAACTGCCTTCCCGCGTGCATCCCGTCTGCATGATGGGCGCGCTGGCCTCACGCATTGAAGCCCTGTTCCGGCGCGGTTCCAACAATGCTCTGATGTCCCTCTCCGGAACTCTCGCCTGTCTGCTTGTCGTCCTGCCCTGTGCCGCCCTCGCGGGCGGTCTGGCGTGGGCCGCGCAGGTTTACGCCGACCCCCGGGCGGCATGGTTCGTCTCGGCCATCATCATCTGGATCTGCGTCGCGCCCCGGAGCCTTGAGGAACACGCCCTGCGCGTCGCCGTCCCGCTTGCCAAGGGCGATCTCGAAGGCGCACGCAAGGCCGTTTCCATGATGGTGGGCCGCAATCCCGACCGCCTCGACGCCCACGGCGTGGCCCGCGCCTGTGTGGAAAGCGTGGGCGAAAACCTCACGGACGGGGTCCTGTCCACGCTGTTCTGGGCGGGCATCGGCCTTTTCTTCTTCGGGTATCCGGGAGCCGCGTGCCTTGCCGTGCTGCACCGCTCCGCCAACGTGCTTGATGCACTCTGGGGCAAGAAGAACAAAAAATACATCCGTTTCGGCACGTTCGCGGCTCGTCTCGACGACGCGCTGAACTTCGTCCCGGCCCGGCTGTCCCTGCCCTTCATCGCGTTCGCCTCCCGCATCATTCCGAACCTGCGGCATAGCGACATCCTGCCCGTGGGCTGGAAATACCGCGCGGCCCACGAAAGCCCCAATTCCGCATGGAGCGAGGCGGCCTTTGCCGGGGCCCTCGGCCTCAAGCTCGGAGGCCCCGCCGTGTACGGGGATCTGCGCGTCGATCATCCGTGGCTCGGCGGCGGAACCCCCGACGCCAAACCCGCGCACATCGTGCTGGCGGTACGGCTCATGTGGCATTCCGTCATCGTCTTCACACTGTTTGAAGTGTTTCTTATCGGTATGTTGAGCTTGTAAGGATAATGAGGGAGAAGAGGAACCCATGAACACACTGACGATTCCCGCATTTTCGGCTGAGGCGGCAGAAGCGGCGCAACGGCATCTGGACAACCTTGCCAAGGTTCCGAGGAGCCTCGGACGGCTCGAGGAGCTGGCGGTACGGCTCGCGGGGATCACCGGGAAAGAATGCCCGGCTTTTCCCGAAAAATCCGTGGTGCTGTTCGCGGCGGATCACGACATAGCCCTTCAGGGCGTGAGCGCCACGGGGAGGAAGTGACGGAAATGCAGGTGCGCAATTTCGTTAAGGGCGGCGGCACGATAAACGCCTTCTGCCGCAATGCCGGAGCGCGGCTTTCCGTCGTGGACGTGGGCGTGAAGAACGACCTCGACGATGTGGAGGGGCTTGTGCGCCGCAAGGTCATGCACGCGGCCCGCGACTTCAGCGAAGGCCCGGCCATGACCCGTGAAGAAGCGCTGGCCTGTGTGCAGGTGGGCATCGACATGGCCCGCGAGGAGGCCGCCCGAGGCGTGACCCTGCTTGCCGCCGGAGAAATGGGCATCGGCAACACCTCGCCCTCCTCGGCCATCGCCGCCGTGCTCACAGGCGCGTCGGTTGACGAGGTGACAGGCATCGGCTCCGGCATCCCTTCCGAGCGCGTCCGCCACAAGGCCGGCCTCATCCGGCGCGGCATTGCAATCAACCGCCCCGATCCGAATGATGCCGTCGACGTACTCGCCAAGGTCGGCGGACCGGAACTCGCGGCCATGAGCGGGCTCATGCTCGGCGGGGCATCGCTGCGCATTCCGGTCGTGGTGGACGGCTTCATCGCCGGGGCCGCAGCAGCCATCGCCATCGGCATCCGGCCCGGCGTGCGGGACATGCTCATCGGCTCGCATTCGTCCTTAGAGCCGGGGCACCAGATCCTCATGGATTACCTCGGCATCCCCACCTATTTTGACTTCGGGCTCAGGCTCGGAGAAGGAACGGGCGCAGCGCTGCTCTATCCGATCATCGACGCCGCCGTCCGCATCCTTACGGAAATGGACACCCTGCAAGGCATAGGCATGAAATGATGCTCCGCGCCGCCCTCGGCTTCTTCACCCGCCTGCCCATCGGTTCCGCGCCGCTGCCGCCCACCTTCCGGGGCGTCGCCGTCTGGCTGCCCGTGGTCGGGCTCATCATCGGCCTGCTCATATCCCTCGCCCTCGGCCTTGCGGCGCAGATCCTGCCCGCCTCCCTGTGCGGCGTCATCGGCTGCCTTGCCTGGGTCGCCGTGACCGGGGGGCTGCATCTTGACGGCGTGGCGGACTGCGGGGACGGGCTCATCGTTGAGGCTCCTCCGGCCCGGCGGCTGGAGATCATGAAGGATTCCCGGCTCGGGACGTTCGGCGGGGCCGCGCTGTTCTTCATCCTCGCGCTCAAGGCTGCGGCCCTCGGCGCGCTGGCGGGCACGTTTCAGGCGGATGGAAGCGGACCGGACGCGTTCGCTCCTCTCCTGCTGTCCTGCTGCCTTGCCGGGATGCTGGCGCGGTGCATGGTTTTCGCGGCGATGCGTGTTCCCTCGGCGCGTCCGGGCGGGCTTGGCGAAGCCCTGCACGAAGGCGTGACCTCGCGCCACGAGCTGATCGCCTTTGCGCTCGGACTCGGCGTATGCGCCGTCAACGGGATGCGCGGGCTCTATGCCCTCGCCATCGCCCTGCTCGCCGCATGGCTTCTGCTTTCCGCCGCAAGGAAACGGCTCGGCGGCGTCACCGGGGACGTATTCGGGTGCCTCGTCGAACTGACGGAATGTGTTGTCCTCATAGTCTGTTGCGTGTGAAACTAGGGGAGGAAAGCAACCTGATGCGGAAATACGCAATCCCGAATATGCGCCTCGGCGCGACCTCGTTCCTGCTGCACGAAACCTATGTGCCCGCCGTGAGGTTTGCGGCGGAACGGTGTGATGATGTGGCGCTTTTGCTGGTGGAACCGGGCGAGCGCAACGAATATCTCGCCACACCCGGCGAGATCGCCGAAATCGGCAGGATCATTGCCGGAGAGGGCGTGACCCTGCACGTGCATCTCCCCACGGACGCCGATTTCGATACGCGGGAAGGCGCACGGGCGATGATCGGGAAAATCCGCCGCGTCGCCGAACTCACCGGCCCGCTCGATCCGCACAGCTTTGTGCTACATGTGGATTTCCCCTCACTGCATGGGACAGGGGGGGAACCTTCCGCCGAGCAACAGGAGTGGACCGCCGAAGCCTTGCGGGAAATCGCGGCGTGTCTGCCCGCGCCGGAACGCCTCGCCGTGGAAAACCTTGAAACCTACGCCCCCTCGTTCTGGGATCGCTGGCTTGCGGGCACGCCATACTCCCGCTGCCTTGATGTGGGGCATATCTGGAAGGACGGCGGCGATCCCGCCCCTGTGCTTGCGGCGTGGCTCCCTCGGGTGCGCGTCATCCATCTGCACGGTCTGGAGCCACGCGGAAGCGAGGCGGACGCGGCAAAGCCGCAAGGCCAGCAGGGGGCTCCGGAAAAACAGGCGGAAAGGAACCTGGCCCGCCTGTTCGGGCCTCGTCCGCGTGACCACAAGTCACTCAGGATCATGCCGCCGGAATTCGTGGATGATGTGATGCACCCCCTCTGGAAAACCGGATGCTCCGGCGTGCTCAACCTTGAGGTCTTTTCCGTCGAGGATTTTACCGCCTCCCATGCCGTGCTCATGCAGTCGTGGGAGCGGTATGCGGCCT